>Ga0222713_10006790_pt1 | contig 10817 bp, 10 predicted proteins | sample C33_649DmetaG_FD_165061 | JGI IMG/M metagenome (GOLD analysis project Ga0222713, IMG submission 165061) | Estuarine water microbial communities from San Francisco Bay, California, United States - C33_649D | ecosystem: Environmental > Aquatic > Marine > Unclassified | place: USA: California... | reverse complement strand
CGAAGTTGTGGGTATCGCTTTATTTGTCCTCATTGTGAGATTCCGTTAGCCTATCACGACCACGCCAAACTTTTAAAATGTCATTACTGTGACTATCGTGCCTTTCAACCAAAAACATGCCCAGAGTGTCAAAGTCATCAACTCATGCATCAAGGATTTGGGGTGGAAAAAGTCGAAGAACATTTACATGCGTTATATCCTGATGCTCGCGTCATTCGATTAGACTCAGATAGTAATCAAATTCGGGAAAAAACCTTGGCGTCGTTACGGCAATTTCAAGAAGGACAAGCTGACATTTTATTGGGAACACAAATGGTTGCAAAAGGGCATGATTTTCCCAACGTTACTTTGGTTGGGGTGTTACTCGCAGATATGGGACTGAATATTCCAAGTTATCGTGCGACCGAACGAACCTTTCAACTTTTATCGCAAGTGGTCGGACGCACGGGTCGTGGGGATAAAGATGGATTGGCGATGATTCAAACGTATCATCCTCAGCATTACGTTATTCAAACAGGATCGCATCAAGATTATGCGTCATTTTATCGTGAAGAAATGGCCTCTCGACGGGCGACCCAGTATCCTCCCTATACGTTTTTGACATTACTCGAAATTGAGGCCCAAGACGAAGTACTGCTAACGGAAACGATGTTTCAACTCGTAGACTATTTACACGAAAAAATACCACGAGAAGATCATTTGATAGGACCGAATATTCCCTACCCAGAAAAACGGGGTCCTTTTTATCGTCGACGTTTGTTATTGAAGTATAAAGATAAAGCAGCAATGACCGCAGTGATTAAAGACGTTTACACCTTGCTGCAAAGTAAGCGAAATCTGCGTTTTCATCTTAATTTAGATCCCTATGATGTATGAGATAAAATCATATCATTTTTTATTGTTTTCCCTTAAAATATAAAAGAATCGAGGTCGAATTATGTTGATTGAATTAATCGGAATGGATGCATATCGTGTGGGTGAAGTGAGTCGTTTGGTTCAACCCAAAATTCAAAAGAATGCAGCCTTTCAATCCTATCCGATTTTATTTTCTGGTTCCGAATCCTCACTTTATTACGATGGTGTTGATCAAAATACGTGGATTGTCGTCGTCAAACTTTATTTAGAAGAAGCACTTATTTCCTTTGCGACATCTTTACAAACCATGATTCTTGATGCCTTAAAGGAAGACACTATTCATGTGCAGTTTATTACCTTACCGCTCCCATCGACCGCACTACGCTTAGAGAAACATGAAGATTATCCACTTTATGTTTCGGAAAACAATGAAGAAAATGAAGAAAATATCATTCCCCAAGATATCTTTTTAGGCAATGCATTTGAGAAACATCAAGACCAGTTCGATGAACAGGAAAAGGTGAAAAATCCATTTTCTGATGATGAGGACGAGGCCAAACATTAATCATGTTGGAGTTAGTATTAACACGTAAAGTTTTAGAAAAGATCGTTTTTGAAAAACGACCTTTTTCGGATGCCCTAACTGAAGTTTTTTCGTCCGAAAATCTTGCAAGCTCACAGTTATCGTTAGTGCGTTCGCTTTCTAGTTGTACGCTCCATCATTATCGCTTGTTATTTCATCATGTGGATCGTTATTTTCCGATGTTAACGATTGAAGAAAAACTTTATTTAATGATTGCCGTTGGAAACAATGTTTTTATTAAGCGCATTGAAGCGAATATAATCTTTGACGCTTTACGTCACTTTTTAAAAAATGCCCATGTGAGTGAACTTGATAGTGAAACGTTTTGTGAAGCAAGTCAAGCTGGGAGTCCGCTCATTAATCCGGAATTAAAACCGAATTCACCGGAATACTTAGAACTTAAATTTAACACTCCTGCCTGGCTCATTAAAATGTGGACCAAGCATTTTGGCTTTCCCAATACCTTAAAAATATTGAACGCAAATAATAAACCTGTTGTGCAAGCATGCCGGGTGAATACCCAGCGAACGACGGTGGAAGAACTTACAAAAGCGTATCCTTCCTTAACACCGGGCCCGATTCCCCACACCGTGATTTATGAAGGTCGTACCCCTTTGAAAAAAGAACGGTTTTTTCAAGAACATTTATTGTTCACCCAACGCCTTGCGGTAACGGAAATCATTAATCAAATTAATTTTGATAATGTCCATGGGCAGCTTTTGATTGTAGAATCACGTCCACAGGCACTTTACCTCGAAGTTCCTATTTTAACCCAAGGCCGGATTCCCCTTAATGTGGTGACCAATTCGATTGAGCGTAAATTAGCCATGCAAAAAGGCGTTCAAGAATTCGGATTACAATGGGTTACAGTTTATGAAGGTACTGCAGAAAATATGGTGACGCAAATTAGTCAACCTCAAGATATGGTACTCGTGGTTCCACAATGTTCAAAATTTGATTTAATTCGCTCTCTGCCTGATTTCTTTGTGCAATTTCAACAAGATGAATTAGATCCTTTAATCCATGAACAAACAACGATGTTACATCATGCCTCAACCTTTGTTGAACAAGGTGGATTACTTTTTTATGGGGTTAATACTTTGAATCAAAAAGAAGGAGCTTGGCTCATTAAGCAATTTTGTGAAACTCATCCTGAGTTTACCCTTGTTTTTGAAAAACAATATTTCCCGTTTGATACGTGGAAGACGGCACTCTATGTTGCAGCACTCCGTAAAAAGAAAGCAAAAGTTAACGATGCAGCAGGTGTATAATCTTACCTTTTCTTATGCGGGACAATGGCTTGTTGACCATGGTGTAAAAGCCATTCACGCCAAAGACCTTTATCGCTTTCTTTATAAGGATCAACCCTTAACCGCACCCTTACAAAAACTTCAAGACACCTTGAAAAAAGATACCTTTTCGATTCATACAAAACTTGTCTCCCAGGATGGAACGATTAAAGTTCTCTTTCAATTAGAGGATGGATACTTGATTGAAACGGTGTTAATGCGCTATAGCTTTGGCAATATTGTATGTGTGACCACTCAAGTCGGTTGTAACATTGGGTGTTCTTTTTGTGCCTCAGGGTTATTAAAACGTCAACGGCAAATTACAGCAGGCGAAATGATGATGCAAGTGAAGATGATGGATGCGATGCTTCAAGAGGAAGCCTCGACTTCCCATGTCACCCATGTGGTTTGTATGGGAACGGGAGAACCTTTTGATAATTATGATGAAGTCATTCGGTTTACCCAAATTTTAACGCACCCTCATGGTCTTGCGATTGCCCCTAAAAACATCACGATTTCTACGGCAGGGATCGTTCCTAAAATTCGCTTATTTGCCCAAGAAGCACTCCCTGTTCATTTAGCGATTTCCTTACATGCTCCGACCAATGAATTACGCACAAAAATTATGAAAATCAACCAAGCTTTTCCGCTTGAAAAACTCATGGACGCCGTAGATTTTTACTTGGCAAAAACGGGACGTCGCATCACCTTTGAATACATTTTAATTGCCGACCTCAACGACCAAATAGAACATGCAGATGCCTTAGCAACCTTGCTCGGTCAACGCGATTGTTATGTCAATCTGATTCCTTATAATGCCGTAATGGAAAATGATTATCGTCGTCCTAGTCAAGCGGCGATTTCTGCTTTTTTTGATCGCCTTATGCAACGAGGAATACTTTGTACCGTTCGCAAGGAACTAGGGCATGATATCGCATCAGCGTGTGGGCAGTTAAGGGCCCAACATCAACATGAAACTCAACGGTAGTTTTTTTGGTAAAACGGATGTCGGTCGCGTTCGCGTTTCCAACGAAGACCAAGTGTTTGTCGGTGTGAATAAACATCGCAATGTTTTGTTAGCCGTGGCGGATGGCATGGGAGGGCATGCGCGTGGCGATTTAGCCTCGAAATTAGCGATGCAATCGTTAACGAAAGGTTTTCAATCGACACTGGGGTTATTAACGGCAAAAACCGCAACATTATGGTTACGCTCCCAAATAATTGAGGCCAATCGCGCGATTTATAAAGAAGCACAACGTTCTTCATCCTTAAAAGAAATGGGAACAACGCTAGTGATTGCCTTAATTGTTCACAAACAACTGATTCTTGTAAACATTGGTGATTCTCGTGTTTATAGCTTTCATGAAGGACAATTAGCGTGTTTAACCCAAGATCAAACGTATGTTGATTATTTATATCGCCAAGGCAAAATTACGCTTGAAGAAATGAAAATTCATCCCCAACGACATGTTTTATTGAATGCGTTAGGTTTAAACACGACGGTTTCGTATGATTTACAAGTTGTTCCGTATGAAGGGCAACGTCTCATGGTATGTTCCGATGGACTTTACAACAATGTTTCCTTCACTGAAATCGCGTCTTTGATGGCAAGTTCGGATCCAACCCAACAAAAAGTAGAATCGTTAATTCGCCTTGCCAACGCTCATGGTGGAACAGATAATATTGCCGTGGGTATGTGGGAACCCCTATGATCATTCGCGAACAAGAAATTATCGATGAACGCTACCGCATCATTAAAGAATTAGGTGAAGGTGGTTTTGCCTATGTTTATCAAGCGGAAGATATTATTACAGGAAAAGAAGTTGCTTTAAAAATCATCAAAGAAAATGCTTTAAAATCCAAAGATAATTTAATTCGTTTTGAACGAGAAGCAAGAGCGTCTGCTTCGTTAAACCACCCCAATATTGTCAAAGTTGTCAATATCGGTTACCACCACGACTTGCCCTATATGGCTTCTGAACTTGTCAAAGGTAAAACCTTACGTGGCCAATTAGATGAACAAAAACGTTACAGTTTTCACCAAGCATGTCACATCATGGTTGAACTTTGTGAAGCGGTTCAATTTGCTCATAATGCCTTAGTCATTCATCGTGATATTAAACCAGATAATGTTTTTTTAACCCCTGATGAAACCGTTAAATTAGGTGATTTTGGGATTGCATTTTTTGAAAATTCACGACGCGTGACAAAAAGTCAGGTCATCATCGGCTCGGTTCATTATTTACCTCCAGAAGTAACAAACGGACAATCGCCCACGTTTAAAAGTGATATTTATTCACTAGGCATAACATTTTTTGAACTTATCACGGGTCGAGTTCCCTTTGAAGGTAATAATCAAATCAATGTGGCCATGATGCACATTAAAGAACGCTTTCCTTCTCCCCGTCAATTTGTAACCACCACGCCGAAAAGTCTTGAAAAAATTATTTTAAAAGCATGCCGAAAAAATCCTTTAGATCGTTATCGTTCGGTGTTAGATATGCAACGTGATATTCAAAGTTGCTTAGATGATCCTCAAAAACTACAACCACGAAAATCCTTTTGGTCTCGCTTTTTAGGATTGAAAACGCACGACGAATGAAAGCACGCATCGTCGCCCTTGATTTTGGTAAGTATCTGGTGGATATCGATGGGAATATTCGGTCGGTGCATCTCCCGAAAACGTTACGTTTAAAAAAGAAGCCCATTGTCGGCGATGTTATTACGCTGGATGAAACCCACTCCCTTATACTTTCCATCGAGGAAAGAAAAACGTATTTAGCGCGACCAAGATTAGCGAATTTAGATCATTTGTTTATTGTTAATAGTCTTGTTGAGCCGCCATTTTCATTTAACTTGCTGATGATGTTTATGTGCTTTGCAACGTATCATCATATTCAAAAAACCATTCTCATTACCAAACTCGATAAAGCGTCTTTAACTCCGTATCAAGAAGCATTAGACTACTTACATTCCATTGGTGAAGATGTTGTTTTTGTGAATCGAAATCAAGAACAAGATCGCCAAAAACTCATTGAACGTATGCAGGGAAAAGTTGTTGCATTTGCCGGGCAAACCGGCGTCGGCAAATCTTCTTTAATTAACTTAATTAACCCTGATTTTCAACGACAAATTGGGAGTTACTCAGAAGCATTAGGACGCGGTCGACATGAAACAAAAGAAGTTAAAATGGTCCCCTTTCTTACAGGATACCTTGTCGATACTCCCGGATTTTCTTCCTTAGAGTTACCGATGTTAAAAAAAGAGCTTGCCCAAGATTTCCCTGGTTTTTCTGCCTACGTAGGGACATGTAAATTCGCAAATTGTCTTCATCTTGATGAACCAGGATGTACAATAAAGGCAGAAGTGAAAGCGGGTAAAATCCCAGTCTTTGTTTACGAAACGTACCAAAAATTGAGTGAGACATGTTTAGAAAGGAAACATTACGAATGAAATTACAACCTGGAATTGCACCGAGTATCTTAGCCGCGAATTTTTTGAAACTCGGGGAAAACATTCAGACCATGAAAGAGGAAGGGGTTTCGATGTTTCATTTTGATATCATGGATGGACATTTTGTTCCAAACCTTTCCTATGGGGCAAATATTGTTTCTCAAGTTAATGAGGCTTATTCCATTTTTTCCGATGTTCATTTAATGATTTCCAATCCTGAAAAATATCTTGATATGTTTATTCAAGCAGGGGCTAAATTGATTACGTTTCATGTTGAAGTCGTCGATGTTCCGCTCGGTAACAAACTTATTCATTATCTTAAAGGAAAAAACATTCTTGTAGGAATAAGTTTAAAACCTGGCACACCTGTAGAAGCACTTCAACCTTACTTATCATTGGTGGATCTTGTGTTAGTCATGTCCGTAGAACCAGGCTTTGGCGGCCAAGTTTTTATTGCTTCCGCACTAGAAAAAATTGCTTATCTTAAGGAGCAACGTCAACGCCATCAATGGCATTATTTAATTGAAGTGGACGGTGGGATTGATGATGTTTCTGGTCCACAATGCTTACAAGCCGGTGCCGATATCTTAGTTGCAGGTAGTTACTTATTTCAGAAAAAAGATCTTCATGATCGTCTGGTTAAATTAGGACATCATTCCTCATGATCATTGCCTTTGGCTGGGCATTTGTTTTAAGTGTATGTTTTCTAGGCGTCCTAGGTGTTCGAGAATATCAGCGTGAACATCGCGTTCGATTCCGTTGGCAAAATCAGTTTCTTTATGAACTTTTTGAGAATCGTTATTTTCACTTCTCTCCTGTTTTTTTCTTAAGTATCGTTGTCATCGCCAGCCTTGGAATCGGTTGGGTTCAACAAGCTTGGCAACGTTTTACTCCCGTACCTTTTCAATGGCTATGGATTCTTTTATTGCTATGGGTGATCGTTTGGAGTCTTCTTGCTTGGATTAAACCCCGTATGCTCCCTTGGTTTTTATTAATGCATATTATCATCCTTGTTTTGACGTGGATGATACTAGCCGTAGGAATATACGCAACGTATTTAGGTCCTTATGAAGCACTCCAACGTTTTTTACCATGGACCATGACGATCCAATGGTTATTCCAGTCTTTTTTACTCATCAATCCTCGTTTAAGAACGTGGTATCAACTTGAGCGAATTGAAGAAGAAAATAAAAAACCACGTGTACAGCGACCCAATTGGTTTGTGCTGGCGTATACGACGTGGTTGAGTTTAGCGAATGGATTGCTCTTTTTCGTCAGTTGGCTAATCGCGCTACTTATCGGGTAGCTTGATTTTTCATCAAACTGCGATAGGCACGGGCGGACATCTTCACAGATTTGGTCACACCGTTTTCCGTAATTTGATAGGTTTGTAAATTAACATTCCACGTACGACGTGTCGCACGTAAACTATGACTACGGGCATTTCCCGTCATGGGTCCTTTACCTGAAACTTTGCATACTCTTGCCATTTTGATCTCCTCCGACAACGTGTAGATAGTATCACGGATCCGAGAAATTCACAACATATTTTGCTTAATTATGCTAAAATACATTTAATTGATTTGGAATACGAAGGGCGTCCCTTCTTCTCACCCAAAATGTATCAATTCGTACCCTTGCGTTAAAAGGGTTTGAGTGTGCACGTTCACGTGTAAAGTAAGGTGGTACCGCGCTTAAAAGCGTCCTTCAAAATGGACGTTTTTTTATTGGAGGAAATGCAATGAATTACGATCACAAAAAAATCGAGCCGAAGTGGCAAGCCTATTGGGAAAAAGAGCAAATTTTTGTCACCGATGTCTATGATTTTTCAAAACCCAAATACTACATCCTGGATATGTTTCCTTATCCTTCTGCCCAAGGACTCCATGTTGGTCATCCTGAAGGCTATACGGCCACCGATATTATCGCCCGTATGAAACGGATGCAAGGGTATAACGTTTTGCATCCCATGGGGTGGGATGCGTTTGGCTTGCCTGCCGAGCAATACGCGTTAAAAACTAATAATCATCCTGCGGGATTTACTGAAAAAAATATCGCGAATATTAAAAAACAAATTCAAGCCCTTGGGTTTAGTTATGACTGGACGAAAGAACTTGCAACGACGGATCCGCAATATTACAAGTGGACGCAATGGATCTTTTTAAAATTTCTCGAAAAAGGTCTCGCTTATATTGATGAAAAACCCGTTAATTTTTGTCCGGCATTAGGAACAGTTTTATCCAATGAAGAAGTGATTGATGGAAAATCCGAAGTAGGTGGCTTCCCTGTCGAACGGCGATTAATGCGTCAATGGGTCCTAAAAATTACCGCCTATGCGGATTCCTTACTCGATGGACTTGACGGTTTAGACTGGCCCAAATCCACCTTGGATATGCAAAAAAACTGGATTGGGAAATCACAGGGAACTGAAGTCGATTTTCAAGTTGAAAAAACGTCAGAACAATTTACAGTCTTTACGACGCGGGCGGATACCTTGTATGGTGCTACGTATTGTGTCCTTGCTCCAGAACATCCCCTGGTCGATGTCATTGTGTCGGCTTCGCAACGTGATGCCATTGAAGCATACCGAAGAGTGGTTTCAACAAAATCTGATTTAGATCGAACCGAACTTAATAAAGAAAAAACAGGAGTATTTACGGGAGCTTATGCCATTAATCCAGTCAATCAAGCCCGATTACCCATTTGGGTCGCTGATTATGTTCTTTATGGTTATGGTACGGGTGCCGTCATGGCCGTTCCTGCCCATGATGAACGTGATTTTGCCTTTGCTAAAACGTATGATCTGCCGATAATTCCTGTTTTGGAAGGGTTTGATGGAAGCGCGGCGATGATTGATGATGCACCCCACATCGCCTCTGAAAACGCGAATGGGACGTTGATTGAAGATGCTCGACTAATCATCACAGAAAAACTGATTGCCACGCAACAAGGTCGCTGGAAAACCAATTATAAACTTCGGGATTGGTTGTTTTCGCGTCAACGTTATTGGGGAGAACCCATTCCGGTCATGTTTGAAAAAGAAACCGGAGAAATCGTTCCTGTTAGAGTGGATGAGCTACCCTTATTACTACCCGAATTAAAAGAGTTTAAACCAAGCGGTACGGGTGAATCTCCCTTAGTTCATGCAGGATCTTGGCTCGATGTTGTCCTTGATGGAAAACGGTATGTACGTGAAACAAACACCATGCCTCAATGGGCGGGAAGTTGCTGGTATTATATTCGTTATTTAGATCCCAAAAATGACACGACAATCGCGGATGAAAAACTCCTTAAACATTGGTTACCCGTGGATCTTTATGTGGGGGGTGCTGAGCATGCTGTCTTGCATTTACTTTATGCTCGGTTCTATCATAAATTTTTATTTGACCTAGAGGTTGTTACGACCCAAGAACCCTTTAAAAAACTTTTTCATCAAGGCATGATTTTAGGTGAAAACGGAGAAAAAATGTCAAAATCTCGCGGAAATGTTGTCAACCCTGATGAAATTATCGATCAATTTGGTGCCGATACGTTACGTCTTTATGAAATGTTTATGGGACCCCTTGAAGCGTCACTTCCTTGGTCCAATAGTGGGCTAGAAGGGGCACGGCGATTTCTAGACCGTGTCTATCGCCTCATGGTAGCTCCAGATTATCAATCCCTTCAACAAGACGCAAATGATCAATCGTTGGATTTTGCGTATCATACCCTTGTAAAAAAAGTTACGCTTGATTTTGAAAATTTACAAATGAATACGGCGATTTCGCAAATGATGATTTTCATTAATGAAGCATATAAGGCACCCTCGATATATCGTCCATATCTAAAAGGTTTTATTCAATTATTTTCGTGTGTTGCTCCCCATCTTGGCGAAGAATTATGGTCGCTTTTAGGATTTGAGGGAACGCTCGCCTTTTCACCTTGGCCGACCTATGATGAAACGAAACTCATTCAATCGACGCTCTCGATTGCAGTCAGCTTAAATGGAAAATTTAAGGTGGCGATTGAAGTTGAAAATGGTTTAAGTGATGAAGCGGTTCAAACCGTGATTCAAGCAAAACCTGAAGTGCAAAAATATCTTGAGGGTAAAACCATTAAAAAAGTAATTGTCGTTAAAAATAAATTAGTAAATTTTATCGTCATTTAGTGCCGATAGTTTATACTTACACTAGCATCATACTTGGTAACAAGATGAGAGCGGAGGTACTATGGTTTTAGTCTTAGATATTGGCAATACTGCCTTAAGCTTTGCAACCTATGAAAACGAAAAGCGAACTGCTTTTTTTACCGTTCTTACCGAACATAATTTATCCGAAGATGAATTTACAATAAAATTACAACCGATGCTCTCGCGGTATTGTTTAACCTTGCCAGAAGCAATTTTCATCAGTAGTGTTGTGCCCTCAATCACCCCGATGATGGTAACGATTTTAACCGCACTCCTTCACAAAAAACCGGTTGTTTTTTCCAAAGGTTTTAAGACAGGACTACCCATACAAATTGACCATCCTAGCGAACTTGGGAGTGATCTAGTTGTCGATGGGGTTCAAGCGATGAACCGCTATGGCTATCCCTGTATCATTGCAGATTTAGGGACGGCAACAAAACTCATCGGTATTGATCAACACGGTCGTTTG
>Ga0222713_10006788_pt1 | contig 10819 bp, 15 predicted proteins | sample C33_649DmetaG_FD_165061 | JGI IMG/M metagenome (GOLD analysis project Ga0222713, IMG submission 165061) | Estuarine water microbial communities from San Francisco Bay, California, United States - C33_649D | ecosystem: Environmental > Aquatic > Marine > Unclassified | place: USA: California... | reverse complement strand
ATCTGGACCTGTTACTACTACCCCGCCATTTTTCCCACCATTCTTCCCTCCATTCTTCCCTCCATTCTTCCCACCGTTCTTCCCATTCTTCCCACCGTTCTTCCCACCATTCTTCCCATTCTTCCCCTTCTTCCCCCCCTTCTTCCCATTCTTCCCACCGTTCTTCCCATTCTTCCCATTCTTCCCATTCTTCCCACCGTTCTTCCCATTCTTCCCACCGTTCTTCCCACCATTCTTCCCATTCTTCCCATTCTTCCCACCGTTCTTCCCATTCTTCCCATTCTTCCCATTCTTCCCACCGTTCTTCCCATTCTTCCCATTCTTCCCATTCTTCCCATCCTTTGCTAGTATCATTCCTTGGTTCGGACCACCATGTGTTGAAGAAAACACATTAGTTGATACACCTAATGGACAGATTCCTGTAAAGAATCTTCAAGTTGGAGATGTAGTATGGTCAGCACCAATTGCTGAATTAGATGAATCAGAACCAGACTGGCACAAATATGCATGGTCTGCAAATAGTCTAACAGTAGGTGCCATGGTTGAGACAACCATTACAGCAATGGAACTTGTTGAAGAGTCAGATATCATATGTTTCAATGGAAACTCAGATATTAGACTAACCTTCACACAGCCAGTGTTCGTGAAGACAGTCAATAACACCTATAAGATAAAAGAAGCATACTACGTAGAAGTTGGAGAAAGCCTGATCGTTATCGACTCAACTGGTCAAAAAGTTGAAGTCCCAGTAACAAGTATCGAGCACTTCACAGATGAAGTAGTAAATGTTTACCAACTATCTTGTGAACCTTATGACTGGTTCTTTGTAAGTGGTATACTAATACATAATAAGTAATCTAGTAGAGGGTAGGGAGTATATGTCAGTCGACAATAACGACGGTATGCTCCCTAACTCTATCTTAAACAAGACAGTTATAGTTCCTGGATTAGTTCTATATAAAAATATACTTCTAGAAGGAAACAAAATAATAAATGATATTGAAAATGTTTTATTAGAAAGCAGCAATTATAAATGGAGTCCCGCAATGGTCGGAAATAGGCAAAAAATTCCAGACTACAGGGATTGCCTAGACTTTAAATTTAAAAAATCTACAATAGTTGGAACAGACAAAAACTCTGAAACAATAAAAGACTCTTGGCAGTATTTGTATGACAGTATGAACGCTGCAGTAAAAGATTATTGTTCCATGTATCCAATGGAGCCATTAGAATATTGGGAATCAATAAACTTAGTTAAATATTTTCCAGGAAATCATTTTCAAACACACGCAGACGATGGTGCATCATATAAGTCTGTCGTATCTTTAGTCGGATACCTAAATGACAATTACTCTGGTGGAGAAATAACATGGCCTGCTCACAATGTTACAATTAAACCAGAAGCAGGAGATCTTGTTATATTTCCATCAAATTATATGTTTATGCACAGAGCAATGCCAGTTACAGACGGTATAAAATATTCGGTTGTAACAATGTTAGATTATAGTGATAAGTTTCACACACAAAGGTTTTATTATGGAAAGTAAAGAACTGGCTTTAGGGGTTAGACTTTACAGAGGAGTAGATTTGCCATGTAAAGAAAATATACTTTCTTTAGATTTTGGGACGGCAAAAATGGAAAGTATTATAATTAACGATCAGTTTAAAACAGACTACAATGCTAGGATTACCCTTTCTATAGATGTTCCTTATGCGGGTAACGAAAGTAACGAGTTTACTGATTGTTTTAGAAATACCTTTGACCCAATAGAAAAAGACTACATGTCCTTATTTAGTATATCTTTAAAATCTCACAATCCATATAAAATTTTAAAATATGAGGTTGGAGGAAAGTTTGAAACCCATATGGATGATGGAGGCGGTAATTTTAGAAGAGTATCTACTGTATATTACCTTAACGATAACTATGAAGGAGGAGAGTTGTGCTTTCCTCAATTTGGCATAGAATTAAAGCCAGAGGCTGGGGATATGATCATTTTCCCGTCATCCTATGTATATTCTCATAACGTAAAGCCAGTACTATCTGGAAATAGATATTCAATAGCAAGTTGGTTAAAATGATTAGATATATGGATACACCAGCAAACAAAGAACATATTCTTGGAATTAAAGAAAAACTAGATGCCACTGGTCTGCTAAATAGGTTTGAGGATACCCCTCATTGGTCATCTGACTGTGTTAGTGCTGACCAGGTTTATAGAATACACAAACTTGCACAAAGGCTGATAGAAGAAACTGGCGTTATAATTCAAGGACAGATTATAGAATTGTTTAATGTAGAAACTAAAGTTTTTCCATATAAAATTCAATTAATTAAAATAGACAGAATTAACTTTAACACAGAAGTAATTGTTGACGGACAAATATGTCAAACAATAACCCCAATAACTGAAGACTGCAAAACTTATATATTGGAAAATAACTCTGGAGATGTGACTATAGATGAACTTGTTTTGGGAGATTACGCTATAGCAACATATTGGACCGACTACAGAGATGAGAGATACAAGAATTGGTTTATAGGAAAGTACATGTCCAGATATGTATAAAAAAGATTTATTGAGTCCAAAAATTCGTATTGTAGAAAACTTTATAGATAACTCTGTATGTGATTATCTAATTAACTATGCTCAATCAGAAAATCTTTGGGACAATTTTAACGACTCTATTACGGCTCTTGCATTTAAAGATAAAGAAGAATATATCTCTGCAGGTAAACAATGGAATAATAGAAGAATTGATATTAACGAACTTTACGCACAAGGCATGGATAAAAGAAAAGATCTTTTTGATTTAGTATTACCATTACAATATGAGATGCATAAAGAGGTTTTAGATTTTTTTAATCCAGACTTTGAGTTACATAGCGAGTTGTGGGAAATAGTTCGTTGGAAAAAAGGAAACTTTCAAGAACCACATGTAGATCATATAGACCCAAATTTTGACTTATCCTCTATAGACATATCTTTGGTGCCAGAAGAATGTAAATATTTCTTTGAAGATAGGAATATAGAAAAATATAAAAAACTGTTTACCAATAAGTCTTTTACATCAATTATATATTTAAATGACGACTACGAAGGTGGCGAGTTACACTTTCCACAACATGGTGGGTTTGAAATTAAACCTAAAAAGGGGACTATGCTGATCTTTAGCGGGACCATCGATAACATGCACGGAATTAAAGAAGTTACAAAAGGAACAAGATACACTCATGTAACATTTTGGTCTAATAACATTTCTAAGTCTAGTAAGATTGCTTTTGACAAAAAGGTAAATAGGCTATTGGTTGATGATCAGAACAGGCCAATAGTAAATGAGATAAAAAAATAGTAAGTGTATTATGCTATACTTTAATAAAGGGAGCAACTCGTGAATAATATAATTTCTTTTGTATCTAATAGGCCTTGGCTTAAAAAGGATAGCAACTCTACTCCAACACCAATAATTAAAACAATTCCAGACTGGTATAGAGAAGCGGACAGATTTGCAAAAATGCCAAATGGAGATTTTTATAAGGCTCCAAAAACAATTTGTCCTTATCCAAAAGAAGGAACTGTAGATGACTATGGTTTAATTCCTACTTGGAAAGCCTGTCCATCAGTTTTTGATATTATGGGTACAGGCTATTCTCTAAATCTGCCTTGTGATATAGAGTTTATAGAAAAGGATGACAAAACTTTAGTGGTAAATATAGAGGACAAGCAATATAAAGATTTTTGTACGCCACGACCACCCATGTCACAGTTCAAGCACCCTATGGGATACCACGAAAATCATTTTGCATGGTTTATTGACTGGGGCTTAAAAACTCCAGAAGGATATAGCAGTTTAATCACTCAGCCATTTAACAGATTTGAATTGCCATTCCTTAACACCTCTGGTATAATTGATACAGACAAGGTTCATCTGATGGGGTCTTTACCATTTTTTGTTGTAAAAGGTTGGTCAGGAATCCTTAAGGCTGGAACTACTTTTGCACAGGCTATTCCTTTTAAAAGAGAGGATTGGTCATCAGAAGTGGTAATAGAAAATCCGATAAACATGTACACAAGAAACAAAGAAAATTCTGAAATTTATAGAGTTCCTGATGGAGGAGTTTATAAAAACACAGTATGGAGCAGAAGGAAGTATGAATAATGACGACATATGATGAAAACGAACTGCCCTGGTTTACAAAAGATAGATCAGAAACAAGTATAAACCGATATCCTTCTAGAGATATTGGAAATGGCATTGAGGTTGAAAATCCAGCACTAGGAATTAATTTATACAAAAATACATTTTCAAAAGAAGATTCTGAAAGATATATTAAAATTCTTGAATCAAATTTAGGTGGAAGTGGAAAATATAAGTGGTCAGAAGCAAAAGTAACTAACTCAGATGTCCCAATAAAAAAGGCTAGAGATGCTGTAGATTTTAAGTATAAGCAAGAAAACTTAGGGCCAAGAGACGAACACAACGCTGAATTAATTGATCTTCATGAAGAGATTTATCAAAAATTAAAATTTTGTGTTGACGATTATGCACGGTACTGGGGAATTAACGTAATATACTATGAAGCATTTAACTTTGTAAAATATGAGGGAGAAGGAACTCACTTTAACATCCATGCTGATCACGGCCCTGCCTACAACTGCACAGTTTCTGCTGTAATTTATATTAATGAAGATTATGAAGGCGGAGAAATTAGATTCCCAAGAATGGACAACTATACTCATACTCCAAAAATAGGAGATATCCTTCTTTGTCCTTCTAACTACATTTATGAGCATGCCTCTTTGCCAATGAAAAAAGGAACTAAATATTGTGTTGTGGTAATGACAGACATCAATGAGTTGGGTCATCAAGGAAACAGGAGCAGATAATGCAAACATGGACAGAAAAGGTTGATCTTGGAAGTGGTATTTTTGTTTACAAAAATGTAATTAATAAAAATATAGATGTTATAAAAAGACTTGAAGATGTCTTAGGATCAAGTGTTGCTGGGTATGGAGAGTTATCTCCAGAAGGCAAAAGATATCATTGGCATCCAGCATATGTTGGATATCAACAACTTATGCCAGACTATAGAGATTGTGTAGATTTTAAATTTAAAAAAACTGATATAGAAGCAGACAAAAGCGAAGACTCGTTAAAACTACAATCTCTTTGGCAGGATCTTTACGACGTAAAATTACCAGTTGTTCAAGATTATTCTAGAATGTACAACATAAACAATTTACAATATTGGGAAGCATTTAACTTTATTAAGTATGGACCAGGACAGCACTTTAAAGAGCATCACGATCATGGATTTTCTTACAACTGCACAGTATCTTTGGTTGGATATCCAAATGATGATTACGAAGGCGGAGAATTGTACTTTAGAGTTCAAAACTTAAAGATAAAGCCAGATGCTGGAGATTTATTTATTTTTCCATCAACCTTTATGTATCCACATCAAGCAATGCCAGTAACTTCTGGGATTAAACATTCTATTGTTACAATGTTGGATTATAACAAAAAATATCACACTCCAGAAATGTATCAGGGAGAGTAAATTGTTAAATATAAAAGTTGAAAAGTCTCAAGACTCTTTATTTGATATTCAGCCAATGTCAATCAAAAGAGATTGGATGGATGCCACATCTGAGAATCATGCATATAGGTGTTTTCCAGTCACACAAGCAAATGTTATTGGCTGGAGTCTTTCTTGTAAAGAAGAAGTGTCTTTTGAGTGGAACGGAATAAACGATCAGTCTCCAGACACGGTTACTATTTATGGACCAGTTGGGGCTTATTCTGGAAGAGGACAATCTTCAATAAGTTTACACACTGGATTATTTTTTAGAACAGATCAGGATGTAAGCATACTAACTATAAATCCAGTTAACTTTTTTAGTAATGAATTTGAAACAATGTCATCTTTAATGACCACATCTTTTTATGATAACCCACTTCCTTTAGCACTTAAAGCAAAAACTGCAAACAAAGTTGTAACAATTAAACCAGGAACTCCTCTTGCAACAATAATTCCAATATCTTTGTCAAATCTAAATAACAGTGTTATTGAAATAAACAAATACGAAGACCCAGAAAAGAAAAGACATGACGCCAATATGGCTTACGGAAAAGCCTCCCAGGTAGTCAATTCTTCTGGTGAGTGGACCGATTGGTATAGAAATGCTGTAAATGAAAAAGGAGACTCACTAGGATCTCACGAAGTAAAGGCACTAAAACTTTCAGTTAAGGATAATACTAACGGTGATATACTATGAGTATGGAAGAATATAAAGTAGTTCAAAGAAAGCCATCTTTAACACCATCTGGATGGTTTGGCAATGGGAAAGATATGATTGTTGAGTTAGAAAACTTTATGACTCAAGAAGAAATGGACTTTTTAGAAAAGGCTGCAAAGTCTTTAACAATTTGGGATATAACAGAAAGTCATGTAAATGAGAACGGAACAGTCGTTTACGACTCAAATTATTGGAAAGATAGAGTAGCAACTCAGCCAACCTTAGATAAAAATGATCCTAAGATATCTCCAATAGTTGCAGGACTTTTTCAAAGACTAAAGCCAATAGTTGAAAAATTTTATCAGGTAGAAGTCATTCCTACTGGAACTACTATTGTTAAATGGCTACCTGGACAATTTCAAAGACCTCATGCAGACAAAGAGTTGCACGAAGGTCCAGATGCTGGAACTCCAAATGATTTTCCTAACTACGACCTATCTAGTTTATTTTATTTAAATGACGACTATGAGGGTGGAGAGTTGTACTTTCCAAATCAAGGTGTTCAGTTTAAGCCAAAAAGAGGCGCTGCTTATTTTTTCCCAGGGGACAAAGAGTATATTCACGGAGTAACAGAGATTAAGAGTGGTATTAGATATACCTGCCCATTCTTTTGGGAAATAACAAAGCACACTGGAGAAAGACAGCCATGATTGCAATGACTGCAAATAACATTAAAGCAACTGAAATCTATCCTAAAATTTTTGTTTATAAAAATCTTTTTAAAGATATTGAGCAAGTCTATAATGTATTAAAAAATTCAGATGGGGTTGATGGGCTGTTTAGTCCATGGACCAAGTGGTCACATTTTGGAGAATATCTTTCTCCAACATTTAAAGGTCATGACTATGTTTTAAAAATTAAAGATGTTGAAGATATGGAAGCAAAAACAGAAAAAGAAATTCAAGATAAAGAGATTCTTTTAGAAATTCTTAAGAACTTTTCTATTGCGACAAAAGACTATATTTTAAAAAACAATGTTGATTTTGATGAAGAAAAAAATGTTTCAAATGTCTTGGATTCAGGCAACAGATCTATAAAAGAATGGGTTTATACTGGACCATCAATAGCAAGATATAGAACAGACATTACTTCAAGTCTTGCCATGATGTATCATACTGACTATATTCGTGAGCCAATTGTAAGTCCAGGACATAAATTTGCAATCACTGCTCTAATATATTTTAACGATGACTACGAGGGCGGAGAAATTGATTTTATAGCAAATGGAGAGGCGTATATGTATAAGCCACAGGCTGGAGATATTCTTGTTTTTCCTTCTGGGCATCCAGACTTGTTAATGTCTGAAAACTCAATATACTTGCACGGAGTTTTTCCTATAAAAAACAATTCAAAATATCTAGCAAGAATGTATTGGACAAAATATTCTGTTGGAGATCCTGAGTGGTTTGAAAATGAAGAGAAATTTGGTAAAGAGGTTTGGAAAGAAATGCAAGAAGAAATAATGGAAGAGTTTAGAAAAGCCCATCCACTTAAAGGTAGTGCTGAAAAAGAAAGAAGGATATCATGAACTTAGAAAATAAAAATAGGATAACTAAAGACATAGTCGTTTATGAAAACTTTGTTGATGCAGATACTGCTGCAAAACTTGTAAAGGTTTTAGATAAGCATGCAGAACTTGGTTTAATTACTTGGATGCCTATATCTTTTTATGAGTCTTACTCTTCAGTATTGCCACAAGATGATGATGAGCATGTGCTTGCGGAAGGACTTCCTTCTACTATTTTTTCAGACATGAAACAAGGAATAATTGAAGCAGTAGCAAGTGTTCATGACCTTGACCCAAAGATAATTTCTCAAATTGGATACCACACACAAAAGTGGGAGCCAGGAGCATACGCAAGAAAGCATTCTGACAATACAGATGAGCACGGACACTCTGGTGCTTTTACAAGAAGCAGATATGCAGCATTTTTATATTTGAACGATGATTTTGAAGGTGGTATGTTGCAGTTCCCAGATCAAGACATAAGCCTACAGCCTAAAGTTGGAATGCTTGCTGCATTTGACGGGGGATTTAATAATATGCACGAAGTAACGCTCATAACAAAAGGAGTTAGATATACCATTGGCTCATTCTGGGATGATCGTGAAGAAGACGCATACCCACAAGAAGTAAGAGATGCTTGGGCTGAAGAGATGAAGGCTACCAGAGCACAACAAGAAATTGAAAGAGCAGAGTGGCAAGAGTTATTAAAGCAGGGGTGGAAACTTGATGCTGACGGAAATAAATATAAAGCGGAGGAACTATAAATGGACGTATTCTTAAAAAAAGAGTTTGATGGTGCTGGATATACTACTGAGGTTTTTCATGATCAGGTTTTATTTGTTTATGATTTTTTAACAGACACAGAACTAGAGACTATCTTAAAAATAATTGAAGTTACTCCAAATGAAGAATGGTCTATAGAGTACAGAAGAAGTCTTGCAGAATTTTGCATGGAAAAATTTGGAAGAAGCGATGTTGAGAATTTAGTAGCAGAAGGAAAGTATGAAATAACAAGAGGCTGGGATGATAAGAATTTAAGTATTGTAAATGAAGAAATTAGCAAAACTCTTCAAAAAAGACTTGCAAGTTTGATTAACATAAATAATAGTCACCTTGAACTGGCTGGCTTTGGAACCATGCAAAGAATGCAGGCAGGGGTTGAGTTAAAGTCCCATACAGACCAACACACAGATCCATCAATTAAATATGCTGCTATACTATACATTAATGATGACTATGAGGCTGGAACTTTGTTTTTTCACAATAAGGAAAATTCAGACTTAAGGCCAAGACCAAAAACCTTGCTCATTTTTCCAGGCAACGAAGAATTTGAACACGGGGTAAGGCATGTAGGAGAAGGCCCTATTAGATATGTCACAGTAGGATTTATAAAAGTAAAAGACTTTTATAAAAATAACAAATACTAGGAGAAAACCATGGATGTAGAAATACTTGAAGAAAAGGTTTACTATTACACAAATGTAATTGAAGACCCAAAGAAACTTGTTGATGCAATTGAAAATGACAATAAGGATCCCTGGGGTGAGTGGATGGCCTGTAGTGGTCAGCATTATGTCTATGGCTCAGACAAAACTATTGCTTTAACTGCAGAAACAGATGAAAAAAATAAATACATCTACGACACTTTACAAAAAGCATTTGATGTTGTTGCAAGAGACTATGCTAAAGCGCAAGGCATTACTGATGAACCAAAATTATTTCCACAATATCCAATTAAAAAGTATCAGCCAGGAACATACATGGGTGCACACTTTGATCAGCAAGAAGGAGACGAAAGACTAAAAGTGTCTTTTGTTATGTATCTAAATGATGACTATGAAGGTGGAGAAATTTCTTTTACTATTGCGTCTCCAGACGGAGTTTTAAAAAATGCAAGCCCAGCGTCAGACTTTGCAGAAGCAGAAAAAACTAAAAATTACACTTTTGCAGTTAAGCCAAAGGCTGGAAGTGTTATTGTATTCCCACCATCACCACCATACCATCACACCGCACACTTAGTCAAAAGTGGCGAAAAGATAATGGTCCCACAACACTGGATTCACTAGTGTGATACAGGGTCATCAAAATTTTAGTGATCAAGAGCAATTTGTTTTAGACTTGCTCGATAATAAAAAAAATGGTTATTATGTAGAACTGGGCGCTGCTCATTCTAAAAATGGAAGCAACACTTATAGACTTGAAAATGAGTTTGATTGGACAGGGGTTTCATTTGAGATTGTTCCAGAACTACACAAAGAGGTGTCAGAAAATAGAAAAAATCCTTGCATCCTTGGTGACGCAACAAAGTTTGACTATGTCAAATATTTTGAAGAAAATAACTTTCCAAATCAAATAGATTATCTTCAAGTAGACATTGATGCTGGGTATCAGATAGACGGACGACCTGCTGGTAATCACTATACAACTTTACACGGACTAATTGCTGTTCCACTAAACAAATATAGGTTTACAGTTATTACTTTTGAGCACGATTCAAATATGTACTGGAGAAATACAGCAATGCGTGATGCACAAAGAGAAATTTTAGACTCACTTGGATACTCATTAGTTGTTAGACAAATACACGAAGACTGGTGGGTAGATCCAACAGTGATTGGCTTAGAAAAATATAGAAAACATTTTAAATGGGACACACTATGATAAAAAAAACAGCAATAGTTACGGGAGCAAGCAAAGGCGTAGGGTATGCAACTGTAAAACTTTTATCTGAAAATGGATATAAGGTTATTGCTGTCTCAAGAGATTTATCAAAGGTCTCAGGATTGTCGGGGGATAATGTAGAAGTCTACCAAATGGACATTACAAATGCCAATGAAATAAAAAAGTTTTATGATAAGTATAAAGATATAACTCTAGATCTGCTAGTAAACAACGCAGGTGGAGGGGCTGGTCCAACAAGCATTGTAAATGAAACAATGGATAATTTTAGAAGAGCCTACGATATAAATGTTTCTGGTCCAATGTATCTTTCTCAACTGTTTGTTCCATG
>Ga0222713_10006784_pt1 | contig 10826 bp, 9 predicted proteins | sample C33_649DmetaG_FD_165061 | JGI IMG/M metagenome (GOLD analysis project Ga0222713, IMG submission 165061) | Estuarine water microbial communities from San Francisco Bay, California, United States - C33_649D | ecosystem: Environmental > Aquatic > Marine > Unclassified | place: USA: California... | reverse complement strand
CCGACCGACGTGACCGACCGACCGACCGACCGACCGACCGATGGCTCGAACGGTGCAACGCCGTCGACGGCGCGTCGCGACGACGGCGCTTCGCGACGACGACGACGACGACGACGACGACGGGGAAACGGCGTGCGATCGAGGACGACGAGTGAAACGCGTGGACATGCGCGAACGCGCGAAGGACGGGAAGACGACGACGAGGACGAGGACGACGACGGTGGGCAAAGAAACCACGCGAACGACCAAGGCGAAACAGGCAAAAGCGAACGACGAAAATGACGACGAAAATGACGACGACGACGTTGATGATGACGACGACGACGATGGATCGAGTGAAAACGAAGAAGAAATAATGGTACGACAACGACAGGCGCGCGAGAGTGACGAAACGACGACGCGAGAGTGCGACGGGTGAACTAGAACTCACAAACAAACGCGTCGCGCCGCGCCAATAGGTGGACTTCGATTTCTGCGACGCCAAAGAGGAAGACTTCCATGGCCTCAAAGCGTTACTCACGGGTTATTTAGACAGTGCCGAATACGCGTGCTCGGATTTGTGCGACTGCATCATCAAGCAAAAAGGTGTCGGAACGGTGGTGAAGACAAGCGACGACGACGCGGACCCTCTCGGGGTGACTACGGTGATTAGCTTGAGTCTACACAAAGACGAAAATTTCGTCAAAGATATCAAAAAGTACTTGTTGAACAAGTGTCCTTCGAAAGATAAGAAGGCATTTGAGGCTATCGTAAACGACATCGGGACTGGGTTGATAATCAACGAGCGCATCATCAACGTGCCACAGGAAACTGGCCAGCCGCTGATGGATGGATTATTCGAGGAAATCCGTTGCGCTGCGAAGGATGCAGAAACTGCAGAAGCGCGCAAGTCTTATGAGTTCAAGAATTATGTACTGATTGGCACGTTATACGAGGAAGACGGCGAGGCTGAAGCGCCAAAGGATGGTAAAAAGCGCAAGAAAGAACAGGCGAGTATGCAGAGAATCTTTCCACGATTAGAGGAGGAAATCATGCTCGAAAGCGCGAAAATGAGCTTCGAATGGCAAAGCTCGAATGAGTCAAACGAAGTCGCCGAATTCCGTCCGCGTCGGTGCTGTATGGTTGTCGAGGCAAAACGTGTGGCCGACTTCCTCAAAGAAATTCAAAGTCTTTTCGAAGAGTTGTGATATATGCTTCAAAATGCTGTGCTACAGTAGTCGTTACATTTTTCCCTAATTGATGTCGTTCCTATTCACAAGTCCTATTGCTCAGTCTAATTGCTAATCTAATCCGAAAGATTTCTTGGTGCGCGCTTCGACACGCGCACGCGCCGCTTCTCGGCGTTCTAAAGCCTCGAGCTCCGCCTTGTCAACTTTTGAATTCAAGGCCGAAGCAGGACGTTTCTTGGACCCATCAGATGACGCTGCTGTTGTTGTGAATCCTAATCCTCGTCCGAGTTTAGCCTCGAATGCTTTACCCCCAGCGGCAGCAAGCGCACGCGCTGCGCTCAACTTCGTACTCGCTTTGGCCGCTTCAAACTTGGGATGATTAGCGCCGTAACCCAAATCGAATATACTCGTTGATATTGTCTGACTAGGTTCTCTCGCAGGCGGTATCGAAGACATATTTTGCGTTGGTTTATCTGAGGATGTGCTGCGTTGAATCGACTTCGCCGCTGCGATGGCATACGCCGCCGTCGGTGCAGGGCGTGTCGTCTGCGATAGTGTCGGCGCCGGCGCCGCAACTGATACTTTGCCTCGAGCATATGGACCAAGTGCGTACTGTTCCGACTGAACACCGGCTGCGAACCCATTTGGATTCGCACTTGGAGGCGGTGGTGCGCCCTCAGGAGCACTTTTTGACCAAACCTTGGTCGAAGTATTGAAGTACAACTTCGTCTTGGGGTCGAAGTAACACGATGTTTCAGCGTGCCAGTAATAAGACGAACGATCGTCAAACTTCCACGCTCCTAGATTATGCGTCGTTCGATACTGGGCTTCTTCGCGCGCATGAAGCTCTCGCTCGATCGCTTGCTCTAATTCTCGTTTTGCGTTCGTTTCCTGTTCGCGTAAACGCGCGCCTGCGCCTTTCGGTTGCGGGAGCATCGCAGTGGCCTCTGAGAGTCGACCTTCGGCGGCGAGATCCGCGGCGTACGCTTGCGCAGCCTTGGCTTCGATCTCTGCGATCGTCTTTTTCATCTTATCCGCCTCCTTGGCCTCGGTCAACGTCTTTTGTCTTATGTCCTTGAGCTTGCGTTCGACATTTTTCTTGTGCTTGTCGCTCTGTTCATGCATGCGCTTGGCGTTCCCGTGCGGTTGGACGAAACATTTGCACAACGCGCACCAGTCCGCACGCGACGCAGAAAAGTATTCATCCGCCATTTCAATCGCACGCGTGCACGCGCAGTCGATTCCACGCCGTCGTGTGCCGCGCTGGGCTGTGCTCGACGTCAGTCAGTTTTCGTTCCTTCTCGGCGACCGTGTGGGACCGGTTCCGGCAGTCGGACGACTACAACTGCAGTTGTAGTCGGACGTCGAGCTCGACGGCACACCGCACACCGAAAACGTGATTTTCACCGCGCACTCGAGGAACCGTACGAAATTCGGCGAAATCATCAAATTTAAACCTTGAGACTCGATTCCATCGCCAGAACGCGCGCGCGAAGACATTCACGACCACGAGTGTCGGCATGGTTGATTGCTGCGCGCGAGCACTACAGCACCTGGGGCACGCGGAGACGAAAACGTCGAGGCGCACGCATCGGAAGACGTTGGTGAGATCAGGAAGCCGCGAGGCGGTCATTTCAAATCTGTTCAATAAAAATAAGGTGCGAAAACGCACGCTTTGACGCGCGACACGATCCTTACAAACACGTGCGCAGGAGCCTGACTGGGATGCTATGGAGGGCAAGAAGCGGAGCGTATCAGACGAGATAGGTACGATCAACGTACGCTCATGGAGCGAAGAATTCGTTTTCTAGGATGAGATAACTTGTGGTTGTCGTTTGTTTCCACAACCGAATAGCGCATATTCGTATATCGCGCCTGATCGTTGCATCCAACTTGTACGCCAACTGACTGGTCCACACGAAAACGCGCAGGTCGACGTCAATTCGCAAATTCGCGAGCGAACAACGGAAAAGACCGCAAGGACTTGTACACTGACAATTGGGACGGGTGAGCACTATTTAGCGCGCTGCGAAGTGTTCTCCTCGAGCTCCGAGGCGCACAAGAACCGTGATGTATAAAGTGTCTAAAACACTGACATTAATTATTTAATTCGCAGGAGTGAATACAAGGGTAGTTCGTTTAACATTTTGAGCGTCGTCGCAGGGTTGTTTGTGCTTGTCCCTGTTGGTTTATTGATATTCGCGTACACTTCGTACGGAACTCTTTGGGGATGACACCTTTGTAAAATAGAATCACTATCTAGTCGAATACTTTTATTAATTCGTACACCAAGACTTCGAAATTAAATCAACTTTTCGGCACGTGAACGAACGCACGATCGCTATTCGAGCAACGCTAGCGGTGTATGAACGAATACGGCAACTGCGCAGCACGCGTCGATGCGTGAAACCTAAAGCATGGTGAATTGCGATGCCCCTTTGACTTCGGGAAATTAATTTGAGCGTCGAAGTCGCATTTAATTAATTTCGAATATCGTTTGCAATTTCGGACCATAGATTTCGCAGACATCCAGCATAGATAACTAAGCAACCGAAAATGCATTATTACTTTGAGTTGAGAATGCATTCATGATCGTCGTCAAATTTATCGACATTTGTGAAATAATTAACATAACTCCATTTGAACGAATGTGTGGTAATAACTCGCTGGAGACGTCGTCTGCGCGTTGTATTCGAAACTTCCGAGAACCATTGTGCAGTTCAAGCTGTTCAGCACGTTTTTGCGCGCACGAGCGCGCTTTGGCGATCGTTGCGCGTTGAGCATTACACATTTTTATTCACATCGAGTGGCGCATTATTAAATAATTCGATGTTTACTTTTGTGCACGATGCACCTGTTTCAAACGGCGTGACCTCCTCTATCATTTGATATGATTGATTCAAATTAATTCACGGCATAGCGTGCGGGATTTCGGATCAAAATTCAAGACAAAGTTATTAATTTCACTCATTCTTGAACTATTAATTTTTTTGTTGATGTCAACAATCGAGGTTACGCGCCGCTTCCTCATTATGTCGCACGCAATCGCCAACCAAGACGTTCGCCCCGCGTACATTGCGTCCAAACCCAGCGCCAATCGCCGATTGACTCGATCGACGCATCTTCGCCGCTCTCCCGTCGCCATGGCTAGCAGTACGAACATTCAGCGCATGGAGACCCAAGATGCACGGATGTCGCAAATCGTCATCCACAAGGGTATCTGCTACCTCAGTGGGCAAGCGGAGCTCGGGACGAACATCACAGAGCAAACAAAAAACACGCTCGCTGAGTGCGATCGCTTGCTGAAGCTCGCGGGGACGAGCAAGGAGAACTTGTTGACTTGCATGGTTTGGCTCAAGACCATGGACGACTACGCCGCGTTCAACGCGGCGTACTCATTATGGATCGATGCCCGCGCCAAGCCCACCCGAGCGTGCGTCAAGGCCGATATGGCGCTTCCGGAATATCTCGTTGAAATTCAATTCACCGCGGCCATGCCTTGAGCGTCGCCCGCTGTTGAGTTTATTGTTTTTAATTGCATAGAAGTCCCAACCCGCCCGCCACTTTCGCGCCAAATAATCCAAACACCACGAAACTCGTGGCTCGTCACAAACGACCTCGCATCGTCGATCGAGACAAAGAATCAACAGCGAAACTCGTGGAAACGACGCTCATGTCGCGCGAATCGCTTTCCAAAACCAAGTCGTCCACGTAACATCGGGTAGTGAAATTCTACGTGCGAACTTTATCTCGCCGATCCGCGCTCAGCGACGATCATTGTTGATTGGATCGCCCTATAACCGCGGTCTCAATATGTTCGCGCAGCGGGAATTTTTGATCGTAACGCGCGCTAGAGCGAGCGTTAGACGTTCTAGACGTTCGATCACCTACGCATCTACGCACGGCGAGAAGCCGTCTAGTGAGCGACGCGCGGCGGTGCGGCAGAGCTGGACGACTCTGCGACACCTTCAGCGACAGCGGGCGATTACGAGTTTGATCGAAGCCGAAGCCCCTGATGCAGTCATCAGGGATGTCAAACCGGCATTGGGTGGCAAAGTTCCAAGAGATTTCGAAAGATTAGAGGAGCTGAGAGAGTTTTACACGCTGCACGGAGACTCCTTGGTTCCTTCTGGCTCTTCGCTTGGCAACTGGCTAACCAAAATGCGAACGACGAAGCGTCGAGGTGAACTTGCTCAGGATATGATTTTATCGCTTAACGCTTTGGACGTCGAATGGGAGCCGACGCAGAAACGCAAATATACTCGAATTGAAGAGCTACGCATGTTCAAGAAAGAACACGGACACATTCGTGTTCCAGCAAACAGTTCTTTGAATCGATGGATCAGGCGGCAGCGCGTACTTCAGCGGCAAGATAAACTAGCGGATGACATCGTGCGCGCGCTTGACAAGTTGGGGATCGTTTGGGAGCCTAGAATGTCATGTCACGAGCAAAATGACAAGATATGGCGCGCACGAGTCGCTGAGCTCACAGCGCTAAAATCTCAAGATGGTAAAATCAGACCGACGGTCGCTTACGAGCACGGCATGAAAAGTTGGCTTTATCACCAACAACGATTGTTCCGTGAGGGCAAGCTGAGTGCGGAGCGTTGTCAAGAATTGAGAGATCTAGGCGTCATGCTCAAGATGACGCATCGCGTGTCTTGGGACGGGCGTCTCATGGAACTCATAGAGTTTAGGCGCACGAACGGTCATTGCAATGTTCCTGCGACTTGGCGTCACAATAAAGAACTAGGTTCGTGGGTGGGCACGCAGCGCAAGTACAAACGAGCTGGAAAATTACCCGAAGAACGTGTTGCTGCGCTCACATCCATCGGCTTTGAATGGGAACCAAAAACAGCGGTTTCGAGAGTGAAGAACGGGTTACGCGCAAAAGCTTCGCCTTGGACCGTGATGAGCTCGAAAGCGTACGACGAAGGCCCTAACGTAGAGATCAACTGGATCGGCGGAACGGACAAACAACCGACGAATGAAGAGTTCCGATGGGGGCGTGCTTCAAAGCAATACGAAGAAAAGCAGCAAGTTGTTTTCGACGCCATCAAAATATCTATCAAGGGAAGCGCACAGAGTACGGTGAATGGAATGAGGCTGAACCATCGCATCGTTGTCGGTAAACACGCTCGCAACATCAAGCCGGATATACTGATCGAAGTTTCATCGACACTTTTAGCGGAGACTGTCACTTGGGGTCTAGTCGTCGAAGTTGATGAATTCGGTCACCGACGAGGAGGCAAGAGTAATTACGATTGGAAGAGCGAAGAATCGAGAATGTACGACCTTCAAGTCGCTTTAGGAGTTCCGCTAAAAATCGTGAGATTCAACCCAGACCCAACGGCTGATGACGAGAGAGAACTCGAGGACCGCCTCTCAGAGCTCATCGCACACGTTGAGCGCGCCATCGCGGAGCCACCCTTGAGAGACTTAGAAGTATCGTACCTTGCGTACGATTAAAACCCTTAGAATAACTGTGTAATTTAAGTTAATAACTGTTGTATCAACTCGATTCACTGGGCGCACGATTTTCTGTATTAGCAGCAAGTAAAGTATTACAAACAAAATTGTCGGGCGGCTGGTTTTGTGGGAGTTTTGTACACGTGCGCGTCCGTGTGGCGGTTGACCGCCTAATCGAAGAAAGCAGCGGCGACGAAAAGAGACAAAATGCCAAACTCCGAAACGACTGTAGATGGGGAGGATAACCCCGCGAGTGGGACGATGTCCACGCGCAACCAACCTTGCACGGCGCCGCCGATGGTTGAGCCTACGATCAGCGCAGCAAACGCCAGGAGCACGGCGCGTCCGAGTTTGACGCGCTTCTTGTTCATGTACCACACCGTCGCCCCGAGGGCGGCAGAAATCTCTAATCCGGGCGGACTATCAATTCCTGCGGGTTGCGTCAAGCCTTGGATCAGCGTCACGAGCGCGATCGCTCCGAACACCGCGCTCGCTTGCGTTAAAGTATCGTTTGCCGGTTTGGTAAACGTCGGCGCCGCCGGCACCACCGCGCTCACGTCTCGTGCCCACGGGGGAAGCGCTGCCTTGATCTTCGCTCCTTGCGGAACAACGTCGGCGTATCTCACTTTGTTATCCACGCTCTCCCCTTTCGTGCGCTTCATGAAGCTCTTCATCAACAGCACGTCGTACGCTTCCTCGACTTCGGCGCGCTTTGCGTCGTCGTTTGCGAATTCCTCCAGGAGCTTATTCTTCGCTCGCACTAATTCATCGCTCGTGGCGTTGTTTTTAAGCCCTAATACTTTGTTCGCCCTGTCTTGATCGAGCGGTGCTTCGCGATTACTTTCCCCATTCGCGGCTTTTCTCGCCACGCGATCGCGTCTCGACGCTCGCCTCGTCATCGCGATCGTCCTCGTCGTCGTCATCGCGCTCGACGCCGACGCGAACGCGCGGGTTGACGTCGCCATCGTGTGTGTTCGCGCGTGTGTTCGCGTGTGTTCGCGTTGTGTTCGCGATCGTCCTCGTCGTCCTCTCAGCGGTGTTTTTCCGCGCGACTTTCTCCACGGTGTTCGTTGTCGTCACCGTCTGTGCCGTCGCATTCCTTCGATCGCGATCGCGTCAATCATCATCATCGCTCGTTCCTTCACCCGTCCTCGACGTGGAGATATTTCTTTTCGAGGACGAGGACTCATTCATCAGAGAACGACGAGTTCGAGGCGTGTGACGACAAGGACTCAGAGAACGACGAATGTGTGTGACGCCACGAATGTTTCTGTCTCTCGAGCGACGACACGAGTCCGACGACGATCGTTTCATTTCATCGACGACCGCGCGAGAGGACGACGCGCGCGCGCGCGCGCGTTCGCGCGTCCACCGCGTCCTCTCGCGCGTTCCCACGACGCCTATGACGCCTCGAACGGGTCAGACGACGGTGAATAATATAATTAAAATTCTGTGCGATCGCCACCGTGGACGAGCGATCGAGGGCGACGACGAGATGAAGCGACTGAAACGAATCGTGCGCCAGGATGACCGCGCGATGGAGGTCGCGCACGACGCTCTGCGCGCGTCGCTCAAAGCACGACACGCGGGCACGCGACGACGGGCGATTGAAATTATGAATGAATTATTCACGCGATCGTCCTTCTATCGCGAACTCGTGGTGAGAGACATAGAACACTACTTAAAGTACGCCATCGGCGTGGATGATGACGCCCCGCTCCCGGATGAACCGCGAGGGGAGGCGGAACGGTTGAGACACGACGCCGTGAACGCGCTCGAGGGGTGGGAAAACAAGTTTACGTCGAACGAACAACTCAAGATTGCGCGCAAGTTTGCGATTGAAAAGCTTGGAGAAGACGCTCCGGAGGCGAAAGCGGCGAAAATGCGTCGAGTCGCGGAGGAGAAGGAGCACAAAGTACAACGAAACTTACGCGAACGTTGGCTCGCGTCGCGCGATGACGCTAACGCGCTGGTTGTTGAAATTCACAGCACGCTCGCAGCGGCGCGAGAGTGCTTTCGATTGCTTTTCAACGAAACTTTTGTGGATGATTTTGATGATTCTGTCAATCACGAAGATGGCTACGGAAAGCATCCGAGGGCGACAACCGCGAAGACGGGTGGAGACGACGAATGGGAGGATGTGGATGACGGCGCGGTGCGCGAATGGCCCGTCATCAGGGAGGAAGACACCTCGGAAGACGGCACGATCGCTCTTCGCGAGACGAGCGAAAACGCTCCAATCCTGGAACAACTGCGTGGATTGTACCGGTCGACAAAGGCGCGATACGTGCCTCGTCTCACCGAGACACTAGAAATTCTAGGCCGATTACAGCCGGACGGTAGAGATGAGTCTATAGGCGTCACGATCACGCAAGACGAACGGTCGAGAATGGTCAACGTTGCCGGGGAATTAAAGCAGCGATTGCACGCGCTCGTCCAGCGCTGCGAGGCGCTACGCTTGATTCAAGGTGCGAACAAAGATTCAAACGCACCGAATGCGAATGCGAATGCGAATGCGACAAATGCAGAGTGCACATCTTCGAGAGAGGACGAGGAGGATGGCGCCGAGAACCGCCGAGGGGCTTCACAACGCGCCGTCGACGCCTTGCTCGCTCGAGCGTCGAAGCGTCGAAAAAGAAGTGCCACTGCAATTGAACGCTCGACGACGGTGGCGAGAGTCGAGGATATCAAAACAGGTGCGCGCAAAATGCTCGCGAGCGAAATCAAGGCACACAACGACGATGTGTTAGCCGAAATGGGACGAGACTTTTTTGAAGTCGAGCGCGAGCGCCAGTACAAGGCATCCGAGGCGTTGGCAAACGACTTGATTGAAGATGAAATTGATCGCCATAAAGCGTTGACAGCCCGCGGTAAAACGGCGCGCGAGCGCATTGAAAACAGTCTGAGGGGCATGAGGAGCAAGAGGTAATAGAACAAACGATAGACATATAGTAGCTAGCATCTAGGTCATGTAGGTATAAACAAGCCGGGTACGGATAGTACATGCACGAAGCTACGTCGCTAAGTCGCGCGTTGACTATCACTGGGGAAGAGTGTCTAAGAGTGTCTAAACAAGTTGCGTCAGTTGGTATGCGTCTTTCCAACGGACGACACGTGCCCGAGCTTATTCTTACGCTGCGCGAACATGTACGCATATAGCGAATAGAATAAGAATGGATAGACGATCAGTAACCCATTCAGGAACGTCGCGTAATCAAAAGCAAAGTTCATCGCGTTTGGCATCGAGATTGAGTACATGCGCTTTTCGCGCGCGTATGCGCGCGCATCGTACATCAGCTTCATCTCCGCTCCAGCTCCTATGGGGTACAGCGGTATGAATATTGTGTATCGCAACCAATTCAACCACGCTGGGCATTTCGAATAGAGCGCCATCGCGTACGATGGGTATCGCACGACTTCCGTGCACGCCCACGCCGCGGCGAGCGTCGTCGCCGCGCTCGTCGCGTGTAGCGCCTTAATTGGGTCCAGAGCGCACATCAGCACGTGCGTTCGTCCGAGCCATTGCATGAGCGCTGATCCAATGGGTGTTTTCGTGATCCCCACGATCGCGTGCGCGACTTCTAAGAGCGATATCATCTGAAACGTCACCAACACGTCTCGCGCGGCGTCGTAGGGCGTTTCGTTCGTCGTTCCATACGACGCTTTTACGATCGCGCGCGCGACGATCGTCCACGCCGAGGCTTGAATGACGTTGTATGCGATTAAATATCTCTCTTTTACTCGTTTCATCGTTCGCCCGTCGTTTTTGTCCTTCGTCTCTCGTTTTCCTTTCGTTCGTTCGTTCGTTCGCCGCGCGGTGTGGCGTGAAACCTACCCACGACGTCGACGTCGTGCGTCGCGCGCTCGTCGGGTCGGGTCGGACGGGATATGTACCCCCGGGTACACACGACACCAACACACACGGAGACCGACACACGGCACGCCACGGGCGACGGGCGACGGGCGACGGGCGGACGAGGACGGGAAAACACGACGAAGCGACGAAGCGACGCGAACGAGAACGCGTTGGAGAAGACGCGAAAACGTTCGACACAATCGACGACGACGACTGTCGAACGGTGGAGACAAAACAGAGTTCGAACGATGGATGAGGACGGCGAACGCGAGGACGAGGGAGACGGATTATTGCGACGAGAACGACGAGAGAGCGATGAAAGAACGACATCG
>Ga0222713_10006783_pt1 | contig 10828 bp, 10 predicted proteins | sample C33_649DmetaG_FD_165061 | JGI IMG/M metagenome (GOLD analysis project Ga0222713, IMG submission 165061) | Estuarine water microbial communities from San Francisco Bay, California, United States - C33_649D | ecosystem: Environmental > Aquatic > Marine > Unclassified | place: USA: California... | reverse complement strand
CACAAGAACAACAAGCGCAACAGCAAGAACAACAACCACAAGTCATGGACAATGTGACGGTAACTGCACCACCACAACAGCGTGTCACGCCACAAAAGATGCCGATGCCGTCTGATCTGGACTTCATCTTCGGTGCTAACCAGAGCGCATACCAAAGCCGTAACGCACCAAGCTATGTCGATCCGATGACTGCCAACAAAGGCTACTTTGACATGAACAAGGCAGGCACTGTCGGTGGCAACTATGTTCAGGGCGCAGGATGGCTGACTGGTGCTGACAAGGCGTTTGGTAAGAAGGCAGAAGATCTTGAGTTTGAAGCTATGATGCGTCAACGCATGGCTAATATGTTCAGCTAAGGACACACATGGCACAGGCAAGCTACTCTGGATCTGGCAACAAAGTTCTGGCTGAACTGAGTCAAAATCCGACTGCCCGAAAGAATAAGTATGATGAACTAAGGCGCAAGTTTGATGCGCTAGAGCGTCACGCAGACTTTCTCGCAACTCGCCTTGAAGCTACTCAAAAAAGTGGGAATCAAGGCGCATACAATGCAATCTTACAGCAGTTGCAAAACGCTGAGACACGCATCAATAGCCTAGCCACTGAGATGAACTCGATCGCTGAGTCTTCTCGCTACAGCGCAGAACAAGAGCGCAAACAGCAAAGAATTGATGCCAGAAAGCCCAAGACCACTATGGACAAGGTGCGCGAGTCATTGCCGTACCAGATTGGTAGCGGTATCCGTGACATGATTGTCGATACTGGCAAGGGTATCGGTCAGACTGCGCTGTACGCTGAGAATGAACTACGCACTGGCAAAGCAGGCACGCAACTGAATCCCAACACCATGCAGATGGAAGATATTCAGTTTGGCGATGTCGCAGATGTCTATGCTAAAGAACTAGCCAAAAACACTGGCACATATCTTGATGCGCTAAACAGTATGATGCACTGGCGACAAGGCAGGCTTAAGCCTGATAGTCAGGATGAGCGATTCCGTAAGATGCTTGGCGAAAGAGTGCCTAGAGTATTTGGCACGAAAGACATTGAAGATCCTACTGTGGCTAAGGGCGCAGAGGTAATTGCTGATCCACTGGCACTTATTCCTGTCGCCAAAGGTGCTGTTAAGAGCGCAAAGGTTACTGCTAAAGCTATCGATGAATTTGGCGATATTGCAAGAGGTATTCGTACAGCAGATGGTCAATACATTCCTAGAAATCAACTTGGCGCAATCGAGAACCTATATCATGCATCACCTTATAGCTTTGACCGTTTTGACCTGAACAAGATTGGAACAGGCGAGGGCGCACAGGCTTACGGGCATGGTGGATATCTTGCAGAGGGAAAAGGAACGGGGCTTGCTTACTTAAAACAGTTTTCCAAAGGAAATTCAACCATAGGCGATAAGTCTATTGGTGAGCTATATGCTCAAATGGAAAGAAAAGCAAGCAAACTTCCTGCAAATAAAGCTAATGCTGAGTATGCAAAACTAGAATTTTTGGAAAGGCTTGACCAAGATGTAGATTTTGATACTGCATTATCAAAAATAGATGACCCAAATGTTATTGCTTGGGCTAATTCTATAAGGCAAGAATATAAGCCTGATGCAAATCTATACAAAGCCCGTCTTGCATGGCCTGATGCCCGTGAAGCCACAGATCCGTTAAGCCCTGAGAACTTCCTTGATTGGGATAAGCCATTAAGTGAGCAACCAAATGTTCTTGCAAAATTAAGCCCTGAAAATAAACAAAGAATATCATCTGGAATAGATGCTTTTGGCAACAACAAAGTTACTGGTCAGTATTTACATGATGTTGTATTGCTTGATGATGCGTTTAAGGAAAGAGTCCCTGTAAATCAAGCAAGACAATATATTTCAAATAAACTTCGTAATTTAGATTTAGCAGGAGTTCGCTACTTAGATCAGGGATCACGAGGTACAGCAAACGGTACATTGCTAGGAATAATTAACGATGGTGGAAAGTTCAAGTCAAGGATAAAAGTATCAAACCGTGGTGGGGCGCAGTTCCAATCTCCTACAGATACTATAACAACAAGTCCACCATTCAGTACCGAGTTGGAAGCTATGGAATGGGCAAACGATAAAATACAGGAAGGATCACACAACTATGTGGTATTCGATGACAAGCTAATTGACATTGTTGAGCGCAATGGCGTACCGATTAAGAAGGCAAAGAAATGAGCAAGATCCGCAAGCCAGTCATTGACGCTGTAGAGGAAGCACTAACTGGCGCAAAGGTAGCGCGTGCTAAGGATGCCAAGCCGTTGCGCGGTGTGTTGTCTCCTGTGACTGCCAAGCCTAGTCGTGTTAAGGGCATTAAAACTGGATACAGTGGTCTGGTTAAGCCATACAAGCCAGAAGATGTGGTCGTTACCAGAGCAGTCGTTAATCCCAATGTCCAAACAAAACAGGTTATCGATCCGTCTACCTTGCAAGGTGGATATATGCTTGGATGGACTGGCGACAGGGCAAACGCAGGAACAGTTATCGAAGCAATTGACGGCAGGAGACTGGCTGTACCTGTTCGTGAGCAGGGCGGTGGCGACTGGATGATGGATAACCCAGAAAGCATCATGGCATCTGAAGTCGGAACATCTACTGGGCTGTTAAATAGGTTAAATGAACTGGCTGAAAGCGGATCGCCAGTCTACAGCAATCACCTGTTAATGGGCGAGCAAGCCGTAGACTTTAATACCATGATTTCTGACTTGTTCTCAGGAATGCGCAATCGCGTTAATGCGAAAACGGCAAAGGATATTGATAAAGACATACGCAATACCGCAATTACCAATAAAGACACTGGCAAAGTTACATACCCCTATAGCAACTTTGTCGGAATTAACAGCGATGAATTGCCGAACTGGTTAGCAGGCTTAACGGGTAGCAACAGATCCAAGTTTATGAAAATGATGGACAAGAAAGGAATTCAGTCTGTAGAAGGCATTCCTGATATTGGAAAGTTGCGCATTGCCAATACAGTGCCAGAATTATTAAATGCACCCACCATGTCGTCTGGCTTTGCGATTGGCAGGTATAACCCTGAAGTTGGCAGGATTATTAATCCAAGCGTAGCGCACAAAACATACAACTCTCAAATAGCAGGAACTCCAGTCGGTACATTTGGCGTACAGCTACCGTACCAGACAGTGTTCCCTGACTTTGCCAAATATGTAGAGATGAAGCAGGCAGAGAATGCAGGCAATCGTGCTGACTACTTGGCAATGAGAAAACCACCAGTTCAGTACCTTGACCAAGAATGGGTCGACAGTGTTAGCCAAGCAATAGAAAACTTCCGTAAACTTAAGGAACAACAATGAAAGATATGAAGATGATCGAAGACATGGTCGCTAAAATGCTCATGATGGGCAAGGGCGGTATGGGCAAGAATAAGATGGAAAATGGCGAGTACGAGGAAGAAGACTACGCTGAAGGCGAAGAATCCGAAGACGAAGGCTATGAGCAGGACAAGGTCACCATCAAGTTCTGTGGCAAGGATGCGCTAAAAAAGGCACACGATCTGCTTATGGGCAGTTATAAGAAATAATATGCGGTAATCGGCATATATTGACGACTGTCAGTGTGTGCCATAAGTTGTATATGCCTACCAGTGGGTTTCACTGGGCGAAAATCTTAGGATATCCCTATGCAAATTGATGATAACTCGTTTGAAGAAACGCTAGACTCCGAAGCTACTGAAGAAGTAGCAGAACAGGCAGAATCGGAAATTGCCGAAGAAGAAGGACTCGCTGAAGACCAAGACGATGATGCGGATGATTCGGAAACCGCAAAGCGATCTAAGGTACAAAAGCGCATTGATGAAATCACGAAGGCTCGGCGTGAAGCAGAAAGAGAGCGCGATTTCTGGCGTTTGCAGGCGCAACAAAAGGCACAGCAACAAGCAGTGCCACAGATGCACAAGCCTACGCTAGAGCAGTTCGATTATGATCAAGAAGCGTATCTGGAAGCACTGGCAGACTACAAGGTACAAACCACTCTGGCGCAGTCAATGGCACAGCAGGCTGAGTACCAACAACAGCAGTCTACGGCGCAGACAGTTAATGAGTTTAAGATGCGCGAGTATGAGGTTATGTCGGAGTTTCCCGACTATCAGCAGAAAGTGTACGCAAACGATGTGCCTATCACCGATACGATGGCTTCTGCCATACGCTCAGATGAAAACGGTGCTAAGGTCGCATACTTCTTGGCTACATATAAGGACATCGCGTATCGCGTGGCAAATATGTCACCACGAGATCAATTTCTGGCGATTGGCGAGATCAGCGAAAAGATTTCTCAGGCTCAGTCTTCCGAAGGATTGAAGCCGTCTAAGGTATCAAATGCACCGTCACCAGTTCCAAGTGTGTCGAGTCGTGGCTCTGTTGTGAACAAAAGCCCCGAAAAAATGTCCACTGAAGAATTCATGGCGTGGCGACAAAAACAACTCTCTAAACGCTAACAATCAATTTGTAAGGAAATAACTTAATGTCCAATACTATTCTCACTAGTTCCGTCATCACCAAAGAAGCTCTGCGCATTCTGCATCAGAAGCTGAACTTCGTTGGCTCGATGAATCGTGCCTATGACTCGTCTTTCGCTCAATCGGGCGCAAAGATTGGTGATAGCCTGCGTATCCGTCTGCCGAACAAATACACCGTTCGTGACGGTGCTACCCTGTCGGCTCAAGACACCGTTGAAACTTCGACCACTCTGCAAGTTGCTACGCAGAAGGGCGTGGATCTCAACTTCACTTCTAACGAACTGACTCTGTCGCTTGACGATTTCAGCAAGCGCATCCTTGAGCCTGCTATGGCTCAACTGTCGGCTTCGATTGAATCTGATGCCTTCAACATGGTCAAAGATGTGCCGTATGCTGTCGGTGCTAACGGATCTGCCATTACCTTCAAGAATGTTTTGGAAGCCCGTAAAAAACTTGCAGACAATCTTGCCCCGTCTAACGACCGCACCCTGATCCTGAACACTCAGGACAATGTGGATCTTGTTGACTCCCTGAAAGGTCTGTTCCAAGACAGTGCCACCATTGCCCAACAGTATAAAGAAGGCATGGTCGGCAAGACCGCAGGCTACAGCGCGATCTACGAAAACACCCTGCTTCCGAACTTCTCGTTTGGCGCAGGCACTGGCTATCTGGTCAACGGTGCTTCGCAGTCGGGTTCTTCGCTGATCGTTGACACTGGTACTGGCGCACTGCCGAAAGGCACTGTGTTCACCATCGCCAATGTGTTCGCCGTTCATCCTGAGTCGCGCCTGTCCACTGGCGTTCTGCAACAGTTCGTTGTCACTGCAAACTACACTGGCGGTGGCGGTACTGTTGCCATCTACCCTGCCATCACTGCTTCTGGTGCTTACCAGACTGTTAACGCTGTGCCTGCCGACAATGCTGCAATTACTGTCTACGCTAGTGCCAGTGCCGATGTCACCCAGTCGCTCGCCTTCCAGAAAGATGCCTTTACCTTCGCGACCGCCGACTTGATCATGCCGAAAGGCTGTGACTTCACGGCTCGTGAGGTGTATGACGGTATCTCGATGCGTGTTGTTCGCCAGTACGATATTAACAATGATCAATTTCCCTGTCGCTTGGATGTGTTGTATGGCTATAAAACCATCCGACCGGAACTGGCTTGCCGTATCTTGGCTAACTAAGGCTTGTTTTAGCTTAGTGTGTAACCCTAAGATGGGCGGTAGAAATACCGCCTATCTTTTTTGAGAGACTATATGAACACTGTTGGCGATCTTATCAAAGCATCTTTCTACCGTACTGGCATTCGTGACAGTAACCAAGAGATTGAAGGCGATGACATTACTCGCGGTATCGACATCCTTAATATGCTGATGCACCGTCTGGAAGCAGATGGCTTGCAGATCAGTTGGGTCGATGTCACAACTGCTAACGATACGCTGTATGTCTTGGACAAACACAAGCGTGCGTTGGTTTATATTCTTGGTCTGGATCTTCTGGATGAGTATCAGATGACTCCGACTCAGGGATATGAGCAGACTGCGCGTGAATGTTATGACACTATGTTGCGTGATGCCTACGCTAATGCGCCAGTGCTTAACAATGTCGATCAGCTACCGCAGACTTTCCTACCTTTCACCATAGTTAACGGCTAACCAATGCTTAAGCCTATTAATGTTCTGGGCGGTTTCTACACTGACGATACGCTTCCGTTTGCGAATCAGGACACGGTTAACTATATTCCTGAGATTGCACAAGTATCAGACGGCGCACGCAATGTAGCGATCCTGAAGACCGTTCCTGCTAACAGGGCGATTACCCTGAACAGTTGGGATACTGGCGCGACTCAGGCGCATCTGGTGGTCGATAACACGCTGTATCTGGTCGTTGACGGCGCACTGTTCAAAGTCGGCTTTGGCGTTGGTAGCGCAACCATGTACCCTGCGACTGGCACGAAGCTGTCGGTCTTCGGCTCTGGTCGTTGCTACATGAACTATATGCAAAACGGCACTGGCTATGACATCAGCATCTACAGTGGTCAAAATGGCTATGTCTATAACACCACCAACAACACGCTGACGCAGATCCCAGACTTTGAAGGATCGCTCGCCTGTGGTTTTCTCGACCAATATATGATTGGTCTACTCCCAGATGGATCGTATTGGTTTACATCTGATGTTGCCGATCCGTTGGCGTTTAGTTTTTTTGATAAATATTCTTCTGAAGCGTCACCAGACATTCTGGTCGGTCTGGCGGTCACTACGCGCGAGATCTGGGTCTTCAACCAGTCAACCATCGAGATCTTCTATAACGCAGGACAGCAGTTTGAGCGCAACAACGGCGCAGTCATTCAGCGTGGCTGTATGGCTAACAACAGCATTCAGGTGGTAAACGGCATTCCGTTCTGGCTTGGCAATGACGGTCGCGTCTACATGGCTAATGGCTATCAGGCTGAAGCTATCAGCACGCCTGCGATCGAGTCGGAGTTTGCCAAGTCTGCCGATCTGACCAACTGCCACAGCTACCAGTGGGAGTCTCGCGGTCATGTGGTCTACTGCCTGACCATTAACGATGGCATGACTTTCTGCTATGACATGGCTACCCAGATCTGGCATCGGCGCGAGTCGTTTCTTAGTAAAAATAGTAACGCTTGGGCAGTCGTGCGCGTGGGCAACAAGCAATACTTCATCGACCGCAACACCAGTAACCTGTACCTGTTCGACTGGGATTACTACCGCGATGACGATGCCTTCAATACCCTAGTATGCAAAAGACGCACACAGTATTACCACACAAATGGGCAGTGGATGCGCTGTAATCAACTCTACCTTGTAATGAACACTGGCGATGTGCCACCAAACACCACCAGTGAGATCCTGTTGCGTTATTCCGATGACTCTGGGCGTAACTGGTCGAACTACCGCAAAGTGACTCTGGGCGCGACTGGTGAGTATGCAAAGGACATCCGATTCTATAATCTGGGTCGAACCAATAATCGCCTGTTTGAGATCGTGACCAGTGGCAACTCGCGTAGGGAAATTATCACGGCGAGCATGGAACTAACCTAATGCTTAATCAGCTACCGCACTCACGGATTCCATTCGTTAATCCTGACGGTACGCCGACTAGGGATTTCTTTAACTTTCTGCGCGATCTGGTGCAGATACAAATACCGATTGGTGGCATCATTGCTTCGCTGTCTGACATTGCGCCTAAAGGCTTTCTGGCAATGGGATCTACCTATAGCCGAACCCTGTATCCGCAACTGTATGCGGTACTCGGCACAGAGACGCTACCTGAGAATGCAGATGGCTTGTATCTGGCAGATGTCAGCACTGCGTTGCTCGGAAGCGTATTTGGCGATAACGCGATCGGTCTACAGCACAGGCATATGCCAACTGTGGTCGCTTCTGGTACAGGCACTACGGTCTCTGGCGCAGACTCTGGCAACCTGATCGTTGGTGACAATCGACCAAAGACTCTGGGAGTCAAATACTATGTTCGTGCAGAGTGATGTCGTGTGTAGCATTGCGCCACACTTGCAATAGATACGATGTGTTGAACTTGGCACTATGGGCGCGTATGATTTACGCAAGCGTAATTAAACAGACTACAAAGGTATAGGATCATGGCAGAAGGCGATAACACTAACGATAACTGGCTGATGAATGCCTTGCTTGGCTACGGCGCATCTAATCAAGCACAAAAGGGTCTAAAGGGCGCGTCTAAAATTATTGGCAAGACTGCCGACCAGAACATTGCATTTGCCAAAGACATCACTAGTCAAAATATTGCAGGCTATCAACCGTTTGCGCAGTTTGGGTATGACGCACTTGGTCGATATGGCGATGCCATGAAGATGGCAGGACAGGGCGACTTCTCATTCTATCAAAACACGCCAGATTACAATGTTGCCAAAAACGCAATACAAAATGCCCTGAATCGAACTTCGGCTATGAAAGGAAGAATACTTAGCCCAAGCGATGCAGATGATGTAGCAAGAGAGATGGCTAACTTTGAATTTGGCAAATATCAAGACTGGCGCAGGGGTGCGCGTGAAGATATTGGCATCGGATCGCCTGCCGTTGGATCTATTGCAGGCGAAAGATCAAACCTTGCTAGTAACTTCATGAATCAAAATATGTTGAAAGGTGGCGCACAAGCAACTGCCAAAATTGGCAAAGCTAACATCTGGTCAAAATACTTTGAAGACGCAATGCGAGGATATTACGGAAGTGGCTCAAATGATCAAGGCACTGGGGGGTAAAAATAATGCAACTTCCTGAAGTTTACATTCCAAGTATTTACAATGCCATGCAACAAGGCAAAGCTGATAGACGCACTGCAAAGCTAAATGCTCTGCAAGATGAGTTTATGGTTAATGCTAAAAAGCGTGCCGATCAAGAAGGCGAAATGGCTAATGAGCAGAAGAAAGCACAATATGCTTATAACTTGATTACGCAATTAGAAAAGCAAGTTGCAGAATCTGATAGGGGAGATGCTTATAATTCTTTTCTTCTTCCTGAGTTGCAAAAACTGTACCCTGAAACTCAATTGCCACAAACTTATAGTCCAACTGCACTAGGCGGTATTAAAGTAAAAGTAAAATCGCTACTGCCCAGATCTGTTGAAAAAGTTGGCGATCAATTAGTTGTTGTTCAGGGCGATGAAGCATATCCCATTGCAGGAACTCCCAAGTCTGACTTTTCTTCTGTTACGCAAACATTTGTTGATCCAAAAACAAATATAGCTTATGCCAAAGATGTTCCGAAGCAAGCTGATATATTTGGGAATATCCATATTGGTAGAAATGTCGTAGTTCGTGGATATCCAGATCCTGTCAGTTTGGAAGACTATGAAGCATATCTGCAAGCCAATATGCCACCAGATAAATTTCAGGAATACAAAAGCACTCGCGTTACTATTCCAGTAAGTCAGGGGCAACAAACTGGCGCACAGCGCGTTCCTAACTTTATGCCACAGGGCGCACCACAACCATCAGTGCCGTCACCACAGAATACCGCAGGGCGCACGAATCAAGGCTTTGCTATCAGCGAAGATGAAGTACCGCAACCATCTGCGCCTAAGCAACTGCGTTTTGAAGATTTGGTCAATCCTGACGGATCTATTCGCGTTCCGCAAAGACAAGCACCGACCATCGATTACGGTGATGAACCGCCACCAGTTGCCATGCAGAATTCTGAGATGGGCGTAAACGCGCTTATGGGCGATTCTATGATGCCTGAAGGCGTGAACCGTTTTGCAATGCTTAAGCCATTCGGCAGTGAACCTAATCGCTTTGGATCGCCTGCTGTTGAAGGCATGGAACAGGCTTATGTCGGCAATGCTCGACAGGTCGGTCGTGCGCCACAACCGAACCAACCGAACAAGATCACTAGAGAAGATCTGATGATTCTCGCCAGTCAGGGTAATCAGCAGGCACTGGATCAGATTAGGCGAATGAATGAGATTGAAAAATCGGTTAAAGGTCAGAAAGTTCCAGATCGTGTGTTCAAAGAATTTCAGCAAGTAAAGGCTGATATGCAAGGTGTGCGAGACACTTTGCTTACCATGCGCAAGGCTAGGTCTGATCTTGCAAGCGGTAGAATAAATCTTAGCGCATTGTCGCGTGGTAGCAATGTTCCGCTATCTATTTTGGGTTTGCAGTCTGATACTCAGGATAGGACAGATACATATATTTCCAATATGCAAGCACAAGCTAACGCATTGTTGTTGGAAAACAAAGGCGTACAAACCGATGGTGATGCCAAGCGTGCAATGTCTCAAATCGCGCAACCACTGGCATATGTAAATAATAAAAAGATGATCAATGCGCTCGACAATGGAATCATTAATCTTGAGCGTCTGTATAAAAAACAAATGTCTAAGTTTGCTGATTACAATAGGCAGTATCCTGCAATTGGTGGTCAATAATGGCTGAAACTCCATATGGCAATGTTCCAGACATGAATCAATACAAGCGATTCCAGTCTGATGAAGAATTGCTTGCATCTATCAAATCTGGCGTAGTTAACTTTGCAAATAGTGGATATTTAGATCCAAACTATTTGCGTGCGCCAATTGATATTATTGCTAAAAATGCAGTGCCGTATGAAAAGCCATTGCAAGACTATACAAACGAAGATGTGCAGATGCTTGGCAGGCGTTACAAGGCAATTAAAAGCGCGTCAGACTTTGCAAAGAAAACATACAGTGGATTGGCAGAGCAGTCTGGTTTAGACATTGTTAATAATGAAGAACTGGATTCATATACCAAGCAAGCCGAAGAAGACTATCTTAAGGCTATGCGATCTGTGTTGTCGCCTAAT
>Ga0222713_10006781_pt1 | contig 10829 bp, 13 predicted proteins | sample C33_649DmetaG_FD_165061 | JGI IMG/M metagenome (GOLD analysis project Ga0222713, IMG submission 165061) | Estuarine water microbial communities from San Francisco Bay, California, United States - C33_649D | ecosystem: Environmental > Aquatic > Marine > Unclassified | place: USA: California... | reverse complement strand
CATGGCGGCGGAGGATACCAGTGCGGCGTAGGATTCTCGTATGCCCGACTACGACCTCCTCGTTCTCGGCGGTGGAACCGGCGGCTATGCCGCCGCCTTCCGTGCCGCGCAACTCGGCAAGCGCGTGGCGCTCGTCGAGCAATCCAAGGTGGGTGGCACCTGTCTCCACTGGGGCTGCATCCCCGCCAAGGCGATGCTCGAGAGTGGCGACCTACTCGCCAAGATCGGCAAGGCGGCCGACTTCGGTATTCAGATCACCCCCGCAACTGGCATCGATACGGCAGTCGTCGGTGCGCGCCGCGACAAGATCGTGGCCAAGATGCATGCAGGCCTCAAGAGCCTCTTCAAGAAGAACAACGTTGAGCTGATCGCCGCTCGCGGCACCATCACCGCCCCTGGCACCGTCAACGCGGCGCTCGTCGACGAGGCTGGCCAACCGACTGGCGAAGCGCGCACCATCACCGCAACCGACATCGTCGTTGCCACGGGATCGAGCGTGCGCAGCATTCCAGGCCTCGAGACCGACGGCAAGATCGTCGTGAACAGTGACGACATCGTCACGGGTGCGCTGCATCCGAAGCGCGTGATCGTTGTTGGCGGTGGCGCCGTTGGCTGCGAGTTCGCCTCGTACTTCCGCGACATCGGTGCCGAGACCACCATCGTTGAGATGCTGCCCGCCCTCGTGCCACTCGAAGATCGCGATGCATCGAAAGAGCTGGCGCGCGCTTTCACCAAGCGCGGCATCGCCGCTCATGTGGCGCATCGCATCACCGAAGGGAGCCTCGTACGCAGCGCCGACGGTGTGACCCTGAGCATTGAGCCAATCGACGGCTCGGGCGCCGCAACGCCACTGAGTGCTGACCTGCTCGTTATTGCCGCCGGTCGTGTGCCGAACAGTGCCAATATTGGCCTCGAGAACACGGCAGCCACTGTTGAGCGCGGCTTTATTGCGGTGGACGCGCAAATGCGCACCGCGCAGGAGCATCTCTACGCCGTGGGCGACGTAATCGGTGGGCTGCAGCTGGCGCACGTTGCCGCACACGAAGGTCTGATCGCCGCCCACGCGATTGCCGGCCAGCCAATCCACGCCATGAACTACACGAAGCAGCCACGCGCCACCTATTGCCGCCCTGAAGTGGCATCGGTTGGCGCCACTACCCAGGAGCTTGAGCGCGACGGCGTGCCGTTCGTTGCTGGCGTGATGCCGTTCGCCGCAATCGCCAAGGCGCACATCGGTGGCGAAAGCGACGGGTTCTGCAAGGTACTGCGACACGCGGAGAGCGGCGTCCTACTCGGCGTGCACATGGTTGGACCGAAGGTCACCGACCTCATTGCCGAGGCGAGCCTGGCGCTCGAACTGGGCGCAACCGCCGAACAGCTTGGCGGCACCACGCATCCACATCCAACGCTCAGCGAGGTGCTCGGCGAGGCAGCACTCGTCTCGCTCGGCCGCTCGGTGAACTTCTAGTGGCAGGCTCGCCACTCATCGGGCGACAGCTCCCAATGCTTGGCGCCGCGCCGAGCCACACCGAAGAGATCCTCGTCGCCTCGAAGCACCCAGAGTGGATTCGCTCCAAGGCGCCAGGCGGCGCGCGCTACCGCGAGCTGCAGTCGCTGATGCGCACGCAGAGCCTGAACACCGTCTGTGAAGAGGCGCACTGCCCAAACATTGGCGAGTGCTGGGAGCAGGGGACCGCGACGGTGATGATCCTTGGCGATACCTGCACGCGTGCCTGCGGCTTTTGCGCGGTAAAGACCGGCCGCCCCGATGGACTCGACCTCGACGAGCCGCGTCGCGTGGCCGAGGCGCTCGCCTCGCTGAACCTCGATCACGTCGTCGTCACGAGCGTTGCTCGAGACGATCTTGCCGATGGTGGCGCCGCGATCTTCGCCGCCACGATTCGCGAGCTCCGCGCTCTGGCACCTGATACGGGCGTTGAGGTGCTGATCCCTGACTTCGACGGGCGAGAGGAGCCTCTCCGCGCGGTGATGGAGGCGGCCCCCGACATCGTCGACCACAACCTCGAGACGGTGCAGCGCCTGCAAAAGCCGGTGCGCAAGCGCGCCCGCTGGGAGCGCTCGCTTGAAGTGATCCGCCGCGCCAAGGAGATGGCGACAGAACTTGGCAACCCGGTGCACACCAAGAGCTCGCTGATGGTCGGCCTTGGCGAGGAGCGCGCCGAACTGACCGAAGCGTTCCAGGCGCTGCGCGCCGTTGACTGCGACGTGCTGACGATTGGCCAGTACCTACGCCCAACCGCCGAGCACCTGCCGCTGGTGCGCTACTACACGCCTGCAGAGTTCGATGAGATGCGCGACGAGGCGTTGGCACTCGGTTTCAAGCATGTTGAGTCGGGGCCGCTGGTGCGAAGTTCGTATCACGCCCGCGACCAGGTGCCGGCCGGCTCGCCTGCACTGCGCGGTCGCCGCGCCGAGCGAGCCAGCGCATGAGCCGCAGCACCACGCTGAGCCCGCGCATCCCGCTCGCCGAACTGCACTGCCACCTGGGCGGCTCCGTAACGCCAGCAATCATGTGGGGGATCGCGCACTCGCAGGGGATTCGGCTCCCATCGAAGGATTACTGGGCCTTCCGCAAGATGATTACCGCGGGCGCAAAGCGCACGCGCAGCTTCAACGGCTACCTCGACCTCTTCCACTGGACGGAACTCATTCAGTCATCGCCAATCGCCGTGGAGCGATCGGTGTACGAGGTAGTTGCTGGTGCCTATCGCAAGAACCACATCACCACCATGGAGCTGCGCTTCAATCCGATGAAGCGCAATCGTAACGGCGAGCAGGACCTTGACCACATCATTGCCGCCGCAATCCGAGGCGCCGACCGCGCTGCGCTTGAGTACCCGGTGATGCCAGGGTTGATCCTTTGTCTTGACCGCGGCTTCACCTACGCGCAGAACGAGATCATCGTCGAGAAGGCGATCGCTTGGAAAAGCCGCGGCATCGTCGGCATCGACGTCGCCGGCCCAGAGTCCAACAACTTCAAGGTTGCCGAGTACAAGAAGCTCTTCCGTCGCGCCAAGCTGGCCGGCCTCGGCATCACCGTACACACCGGTGAGTCTGGCCCCGTCAGCGAAGTGCTCGACGTAATCAAGAACCTCGAGCCAGACCGCATCGGCCACGGCGTGAAGTCGGCGCAAGATCCTAAGACGCTGAAGGCGCTCGCCGAGCGCAAGATCGTTCTCGAGATCTGCCCGACGTCGAACCTCATGACGCAGGTGGTGAAGGACTGGGATGAGTTCCGCCAAATCTTTGATGCGCTGCGCAAGAACAAGGTGCGCTACGTCATTGGTACCGACGGCCCCGAGATGCTACAGACCTACATTCGCGACGAGCTCGCCGCCCTAGGCCGGCACGGCATCCTCTCGGTAGAGGAGCAGGAGATCGCCGCCGCGAACTCTATCAAGGCGAGTTTCGTGAAGGGTGCGATTAAGGTCGCCGTTCCGCGCAGCGCCGGTACTTCGCCGCGCACGCTCAAAGAAGAGGTTTAGTTCCCCGCTGCGTCGTAGAGCGATGTGCGCAGCGCATCGATAAAGGCCTGATCGGTCGCCCCCTCCATCACCAGCACATACGGCGAGGCGTCAATCATCAGCAACCCCGCAGGGTCGGTGACCCACTCTGCAGCGCAGGTATCCACCGTGGCGCGCAGCTTTGTATACGACGCGTCGTTACGGAAGCGGTAGAGGCGGGCGGGGAGTGGGGATCTCTCACCAAGGCCCGCAATCGTGAAGGAGATCGCCATGGGGGCAAGCCCCTGATCGCTGCACCCAGCATCACCGCTCACGACCGTGTCGACGGTGAGGTTGAACTTGGCGAAGCGCTTGGTCAGCCCAGCGAAGTCGGTGGGGGTCGCCTTCGGCGATCCATGGATCGCATCGAGCCCAGAGCCGCAGCCCGCCAGCACCAGGGCGAGGGAGGCAACCAGGGCGACTCGTCTCTTCATGCACTAACCCTACACGCAGGGTCCAAAACGACTCCCAGCCTCTTAGTTGGACGCATCGCGCCCCGATCGGTATCATCTGCATCCGGGCACGGCCCGCACTCGGGGCGCATTCGTCTAGCGGCCTAGGACACTGCCCTCTCAAGGCAGAGACCACCGGTTCGAATCCGGTATGCGCTACCAACACTCTCGCTTGACTTAAGCCTGTTCAAGCCTCACGCTCCGCCTCCAGACTTCTCTACTTGGGGCGCTATTTTGCTTCTACCCTCCAACGCACAGCTCCAGGCTGATAGGCTCCTCGCCATGCACACCTCCTCGCGCGGCGCACCAGCAATTCGGCTAGCGGGGCTTACTAAACGGTTTGGCGGCGGGGGAGATCCGGCCGCTGTGGCGGGGATTGATCTGGAGATCGCCGACGGAGAGTTCTTCTCCCTCCTAGGCCCCTCGGGTTCGGGGAAGACCACCACCCTGCGCATGATCGCGGGCTTTGAGCGACCCACCACGGGGCACATCTATCTTCATGGGGAAGAGGTGACCGATCAACCGCCGTTTGATCGTGACGTTAATACGGTGTTTCAAGATTACGCACTCTTCCCGCACATGACCGTGTCGGAGAACGTTTCCTATGGGCTTGAGGTTCGAAAGGTTGCCGCCGCGGAGCGGGCGACGCGCGTTAAGGAGGCGCTCCGAATGGTGCGGCTCGAGGGGTACGACGCGAGGCGGCCAGCGCAACTCTCCGGTGGGCAGCGACAGCGCGTGGCGCTCGCTCGGGCGCTCGTGAACCGACCGCGAGTGTTGCTGCTCGACGAGCCGCTCGGCGCACTCGACCTGAAGTTGCGCGAGGAGATGCAGATCGAGCTCAAGGCGATCCAAGGAGAGGTCGGCATCACCTTTATCTATGTCACCCATGACCAGCAGGAGGCGCTCACGATGAGCGACCGACTCGCCGTCTTCAACCAGGGTCGTATCGAGCAGATCGGGACTCCCTCCGAGGTGTATGAACACCCTACAACCGCCTTCGTGGCCGGATTCGTGGGGAGTTCGAATCTGATCGTCGGGGAGGCGGCGCAGGCCATTTTTGGCGCCTCGGGCCGCTTCGCCATCCGCCCAGAGAAGATTCGCCTCGGTGAACCCTCAGATCGGGTGGGGCCCGACGAGGGCTCTGTGCTCGGAAAAATCAGAACAGTCGTGTATTTAGGCGCGGATACGCGCTATATCATCAGGCTAGACATCGGCGGGGACCTGACGGTTACGCAGCAGAACCTCAGACCTCCGTCTGTGGATGCGCAGCCGGCGGAGGGTCGGTCGGTCCGGCTCACGTGGATGCGGGCTCATGTGCTGACCCTTGCGGATGATCCGCAGGTGGCTCCAGCAGATACAGCGGAGGGACCATGAAACGATTCAAGGGAGTCGCCCTGGTGGGCGTGCTCGCGCTGCTCGTTGCCGCATGTGGCGGCAGCACCAGCGAAAGCGCGTCTCCATCCGGCGAGAAAGCAGCGGGTTGGCTCGAGACGCTCGGCGAGGGCGAGGGCCAACTCAATCTGATCATCTGGCCAGGCTATGCAGAGCGTGGCGAGTACGAAGGGTTCAACTGGGTTGATCCATTTGAGGAAGCGACCGGTTGCAAGGTCAACGTGACCGCAATGACCGACTCAAACAATGGTGTGCAGCTCCTTCAGTCGGGGCAGTATGACGGCGGCTCGTTCTCAGGTGATGCCTCGGTGCGCTTGATGACCGCTGGCGATGTTGCACCGATCAATGTGGACCTGCTCTCCAACTACGCTGCTGTCTTCAGCGGGTTGAAAAATAAGGCACACAACTCAATGGATGGCATGCCGTACGGCGTGCCCCACGGACGTGGACCAAACCTCTTGATGTGGAACACCGCAGTGGTGACCACGCCGCCTACCTCGTGGGACGCGGTCTGGGAGGGTGACCCCGCCGTTAACGGGAAGATCAGCATCTATGACTCTTCCATCTACATTGCGGACGCGGCGATCCACCTGATGGCGAAGCAGCCAGAGCTTGGGATCACGAATCCGTATCAGTTGAATGAGGCTCAGTTCGCCGCCGCCATCGCCCTGCTTGAGAAGCAGCGAGATCTCGGCGTGACGTACTGGAGTAGCTACGCCGACCAGGTTGCTGGCTATGCCAGCGGTGACCTCGTGATCGGTACCACCTGGCAGTTCATGGCGAACGTGTTGGGTGGCGATCCAGCTGCGCCAAAGGTGCAGACCGCGATGCCTGCAGAGGGCTCGACCGGATGGTCGGACACCTGGATGATGGCTACCAAGGCCGCACATCCGAACTGCATGTATCTCTGGATGAACCACATGATGTCCGCTGAAGCGAATGGCCAGGCAACGGTCTTCTTCGGCGAGGCGGCGACCAGCGAGGCCGCTTGTGCGTACGCAGAGACGCTCTCACCGGGTCACTGTGAGCTGACCCATGCGAGCGACGAACCGTACTGGGAGAAGATTTGGTACTGGGCCACGCCGCGGGAAGACTGCGACGATGCCGATGCGGCAACGACCTGCAAGACCCAAGACGATTGGGTTGAAGCATGGACGACGCTGCGCGGCAACTAGGCCTCGTAGCAGAAGCTGAAACTGGACGGGGCCCCCTGCAGATGATGAATCTCAGGGGGCCTCGCCCTAACCTCTTCTGGATTTCCCACCGATGATTCGGCGAATCACAGGCTGGTTCAATCGACACCCCCGCACCACGCTGCGGGCACTTCTCGCTGGCCCACTCGGTTGGATCAGCATCGTGTATCTGGGCTCGCTGCTGATCCTTTTGATGCACGCATTCTGGTCAAAGGATTCGTTTACCGGGAAGGTCGAACCCTTTAACTGGACGCTCGACGCCTTTGCGCAGATCCTCAGCAACTCTGTCTATCTCACGATCGCCTTGCGGACGATCGGCATCGCGATGCTGGTCACGATCACCGCAGCCTTGATCGCACTCCCCGTGGCTTACTACATGGCGCGCATCGCCTCCCCGAAGGCGCGCGCCCTGCTCCTGATCGCCGTCACAATGCCCCTTTGGGCCTCGTACCTAGTGAAGATTTATGCGTGGCGCACGATTCTCCAGTCCAATGGCCTACTCGGCTGGCTCCTCTCACCCTTCGGGCTGGAGGGCCCTGGTTTGACCGAAATCGTCAATACCTGGCTGGTGCTGACCTACCTCTGGCTTCCGTACATGATCCTCCCGGTCTATGCGGGGATCGAGCGGATCCCGAACTCCCTCCTGGAGGCCTCAGCGGACCTCGGCGGACGCGGGTGGATGACCTTCCGACGTGTGATCTTCCCTCAGCTGATTCCAGCCCTGGCCGCGGGATCCATCTTCACCTTCTCGCTGAGCATCGGCGATTACATCGTCCCTGACCTCGTCTCGGATGCGAAGTTCATCGGGAACGTGATCTACGACAACTCGGCACTCGGCAGCTTCCCCGTTGCCGCCGCCTACTCCTTTGTGCCGATCGGGGTGATGATTGCGTACCTCTTCTTTGCGCGCCGTCTCGGCGCCTTTGAGTCGCTCTGATGGTTGAGTCGCCACTCCTGCGCACAATCCTGCGCCTCTTCACCGGCGCCGTGATGCTCTTCATCTATCTGCCGCTGGTGATCCTTGCCGTCTACGCCTTTAACGCAAGCCCACTCGGCGGTTGGCCGCCGAGTGGCTTCACAGTGAACTGGTTCGGTGAAGCGGCGGGGAGCGAGGCCATTCGCGAGGCGCTGATGAATTCGCTCATCGTTGCCTCAATCTCTACCGTGCTCGCACTGATCCTTGGAACTCTTGCCGCGCTCGCTATGCAGCGGTACGAGTTCTTTGGCAAGAGTGCAATCTCGTTCCTCTTTGTCCTCCCGATTGCGCTCCCAGGCGTTGTGACAGGCATTTCACTGCAGAGCAGCTTCAAGTTGTTCGGGGTCGATCTTGGACTGCACACGATCGTCATCGCACACGCAACCTTCTGCGTGGTCGTCGCCTACAACAATGTCGTTGCGCGCCTGCGTCGCCTCCCGCGCAGCCCCGAGGAGGCCTCAGCGGACCTTGGCGCAGACTCGTGGATGACCTTCCGGCGGATCACGCTTCCAGGAATGCGGACGGCGCTCCTCTCAGGCGGTCTCCTCGCCTTTGCCCTCTCGTTTGACGAGGTGATTGTGACGCTCTTCGCCGCGGGTCCAGGTGCGCGCACCTTACCGGTGTGGGTCTTTAGCGAGTTGCAGCGCTCCTACCAGCTACCAGTGGTGAACGTGGTGGCGCTCCTGCTAGTGCTCGTCTCTGTCGTTCCTGTGTGGATTGCGCAGCGCATCGGCGGGGGAGAGATCGCGCGAGGGGGTCGTTAAGCGACGAGCTAGAGTTAACGCTTTGGGAACTCTGAGAGGATGATCTCAATCCCGAGTCCGTCGGTGAGCTTAATACTCGCTGGGTCGCTGACGACTTCGCCCATCACCTTGATCTCGGCGAGCCCAGCGTTCACCGCATCTGGAATGGTTGGATTGGTGGAACGTCGCCAGATCTCGAGAAAATCGGCAAGGGTAGCGGCCGTTGCCGCGGGGGCTTCGACGTGCAGCTCCCCCGTCGCCGCATGGGTATGCAGCCAGTACATACAGCTGCTGCCGACGCCGATGTCTGGTGGAACCTCAGCACTGGTGCCGTCAGGCAGATAGACCGCGAGTTGGGAGTGGAGGTGGAACGCGGCGTCATGTCCACCTGAGTCGCAGGAGACATCCCCAACGGCGTCACCAAACCCAGGCGCGGTTGGCGCGATAGGCACGCCATCTTTGTCCGTACTTGCGCATCCAACCACGAAGAGAGCGGCTGCAAGGAGCGCGGTGATATTGGTGATGTGGCGGTTTCGTCGCATTTCTGGCCCTCCGATCATCTCTTCCGCGCCAGCGGGGTTAGGCGCGGATCATTCGCCGGGCCATCTCGCCCTCGATCTGGCGCTCTGCCTCGACGTAGAGATCAATCTCGTCGCGGAGCTTGTTCGCCTCGGGGGTGTAGAGGTGCACCTGCTGCTGCAGGATGTAGGAGAGGCGGCGCGAGGTCATGCGGGTATGGTCGAGGTTCTTCATCAGGACCAGGGGGTCCATGGATGCCAGCTCGGTCCCGTCATATAGCGCCTTCATACCTCTATCCTACGGGAAGCTGGCCCCGTAGCTCAGTGGATTAGAGCAGCTGCCTTCTAAGCAGTTGGTCGCAGGTTCGACTCCTGCCGGGGCCACCACATTTTCGTGCGGAAACCCGCCCTCGGGGGAGGCCTAGCAACCCTTGAAAACGCTGGCCAGCCCCCATGCGGATAAGGAATGTGAGACTTGTTTGGGTTTTCCGTGTCACGGGGCTATCCTGTGGCATGACGTGCCAGCTGAGTGGCAAGGCGTGGGTTGGCTCATGAGAAGCTGGGGGAGGGGAAATGGCAGCCAAAGCGTTCCGGCATCTCGACACAACACTGAAGCGTGCCGTCGAAGGGCGAACTGCTCCCATCACTTGGCCGCAGAAAAAGAACCTAGAAGTCCTTGAGCAATTCGAGGCTTGGCTTGCGAAGGAAACCTCCGACTGGACCGCGCCGGTAACCGTCCGCACCTACAAGCAGGATCAGGGTTGGCTCATTGAGCTTGAGGCCAAACATCTCATTGCCAATGGTTACGAAGTACAAGATCAGTCGTCAGCTGGCTCCCACGTAAACGTCGGGCGTACAGCGACAGCCGCCGTGCTCACTGGTGGATTATCACTTCTCTTCGGCGCGAATCGCTCAAAGGGCACGGTGACCCTGATGTACCTGAAGTCAGCAAAGAAGTAGCGTTCAAAATGAACATTGCTCGCCAGGCTATGCACTAGTTTGATGTCCACCAAGCGAGCCGTGTCCGCCGCCCTAGCCCTGTTGATTGCTGTCAGCTTCGCTACACCAAGCGGTGCGCAGGCACTATCTGCGGACGGATTCGAATACACCGTCACGAGCAGCGCCGCCACCGTCACTGGCTGCACCAGTACCTGTCCGGCCACTCTCATCATCCCTAGCACCCTTGGTGGCTACGCCGTCAGGAGCATCGGCGACGCTGCTTTTCAAAGCAAAGTCCTCACCACCGTGACAATCCCAAACTCGGTCACGAGCATCGGCAGCTGGGCGTTCGCCAGAAACCGCCTCACTGCTGTGACGATTGGGAGCTCGGTCACGAGTATCGGCAGTTGGGCGTTTGATACCAACCTCCTCACCACCGTGACAATCCCGAACTCGGTTAAGAGCATCGGCACTGCCGCGTTTTGGAGTAACCGCCTCACCACCGTGACGATTCCGAACTCGGTCACGAGCATCGGTGGCTTTGCTTTCGCTTACAACCTCAGCCTCGCCACCGCGACAATCGGGAACTCGGTCACGAGCGTCGGCGACGCTGCGTTCCTTAACAACGCCCTCACCTCAGTCACCTTCTTGGGGAATGCGCCGACCGCTGGGATCGACGTGTTTGACGGCAACAGCGGCCTTGCCTGCGTCACGCGATCCGTTACAGCAACCGGCTGGGGCTTGACCTGGAGCGGCGTACCTGTGGGGATCACCAACTGTCCAACCGCTTCACCTACCCCAACGCCTTCCCCAAGCTCAACCGCTTCACCTACCCCAACGCCTTCCCCAAGCTCAACCGCTTCACCTACCCCAACGCCTTCGCCAAGCTCAACCGCTTCAGTAACCCCAGCGCCTAGCCTTACAAGCTCGCCAGAGCCCTTGGCAAGCGCAGACCCAGAGGCCACTGCAGGCCCGGAGGGTGAAGAGCCGTCGCCCACCAATGGTGGCGCCGCGCCAACGGAGGGTGAAGAGCCGTCGCCCACCAATGGTGGCGCCGCGCTATGGTTGATCGCACTACTACTATTGCTGCTG
>Ga0222713_10006774_pt1 | contig 10834 bp, 8 predicted proteins | sample C33_649DmetaG_FD_165061 | JGI IMG/M metagenome (GOLD analysis project Ga0222713, IMG submission 165061) | Estuarine water microbial communities from San Francisco Bay, California, United States - C33_649D | ecosystem: Environmental > Aquatic > Marine > Unclassified | place: USA: California... | reverse complement strand
GACCCATGGAGGGTCAAGAGATTCAATCCGCCGTTGCAGTAATTGATAACGGCAAGTTCGGAAAACGAGAAATTCGTTTTGAAACAGGCCGCCTTGCAAAGCAGGCAGCCGGAGCAGCAGCTGTTTATTTAGATGATCAGACAATGATTTTCTCTGCAACAACTGCATCAAAAACACCAAAAGATCAATTCGATTTCTTTCCTTTAACAGTAGATGTTGAAGAAAAGATGTATGCAGTTGGTCGCATTCCAGGATCATTTTTCCGTCGTGAAGGACGTCCATCAGAAGATGCGATTCTTACATGCCGTTTAATCGATCGTCCACTGCGTCCATCTTTTGTTAAAGGTCTCCGCAACGAAGTACAAATTGTGGTAACAGTTATGGCACTAGATCCTGATCACATGTACGACGTGATTGCGATCAACGCCGCTTCAATGTCAACACAACTGGCAGGACTTCCATTTTCTGGACCAATCGGCGGAGTTCGTGTTGCTTTAATTGACGGACAATGGGTTGCATTCCCCAATCATTCACAGCTTGATAAGGCTGTATTTGACATGGTTGTTGCTGGTCGCGTAACGAAAGATGACGTAGCCATCATGATGGTTGAAGCAGAAGCAACTTCACAAACTATTGACCTCATTAAGGGTGGAGCACCAACTCCAACTGAAGAAGTTGTTGCCCAAGGACTAGATGCAGCAAAACCATTTATCAAGGCGCTCTGTGATGCGCAATCAAAGCTTGCAAAGGTTGCTGCAAAGCCAACTGCTGAATTCCCAGTCTTCTTGGATTACCAAGATGATGTTTTTGCTGCTGTCGAAAAAGCTGCGAAGGAAGATCTCGCTAAGGCGCTAACTATCTCAGGAAAGCAAGAACGCGAAACAAAGATTGATGAAATTAGTGCCTCTGTCAAAGAGTCAGTAAGTGCGCAATTTGAAGGTCGCGAAAAGGAAGTTCCTGCAGCGTTTCGTTCTTTGACTAAGAAATTAGTTCGTCAGCGTGTACTTCGCGACAAGATTCGTATCGATGGACGTGGATTGCGCGATATTCGCCCACTATCTGCCGAAGTTGAAGTTATTCCTCGTGTTCACGGTTCAGCAATTTTCGAACGCGGAGAAACTCAGATTCTAGGTATCACAACTCTTAATATGCTTAAGATGGAGCAACAGCTCGATACTCTCAATCCTGAAAATCACAAGCGTTATATGCACAACTACAACTTCCCACCATATTCAACTGGTGAAACAGGTCGTGTAGGAACTCCTAAGCGCCGCGAAATTGGTCACGGTGCACTTGCAGAACGTGCTCTCGTTCCAGTACTTCCAAGTCGCGAAGAGTTCCCTTACGCAATACGTCAGGTTTCTGAGGCACTTGGTTCAAATGGATCAACATCTATGGGTTCAGTTTGCGCATCAACACTTGCACTACTAAACGCTGGAGTTCCACTACGTGCACCAGTTGCAGGTATCGCTATGGGTCTGATTTCAGATGATGTAGATGGCAAAGTTGAATACGTCGCTTTGACTGACATTCTTGGTGCAGAAGATGCATTTGGCGATATGGACTTCAAAGTTGCCGGAACAAAGGACTTCGTTACTGCGCTTCAATTAGATACAAAGCTTGACGGAATCCCAGCATCAGTTCTTGCCGGTGCACTTCATCAAGCAAAGGAAGCACGCTTAGCAATTCTTGATGTAATGAATGAAGCTATTGATTCTCCAGATGAGATGAGTCCATTTGCTCCACGAATTATTTCTGTAAAAATTCCAGTAGATCAGATCGGTGCGGTTATCGGGCCTAAGGGCAAGATCATCAATCAGATTCAAGATGAAACTGGTGCAGAAATTTCAATTGAAGATGATGGAACAATTTACATCGGCGCAACCGATGGTCCATCGGCAGAAGCGGCCCGCGCGCAAATTAACGCAATCGCAAACCCAACCATGCCAGAAGTTGGCGAACGATACCTCGGTACCGTTGTAAAACTCGCAGCATTTGGTGCTTTCATTTCACTACTTCCAGGTAAAGATGGTTTGCTCCACGTCTCGCAAATACGCAAGATGCATGGTGGAAAGCGCATCGAAAACCTTGAAGAAGTCATGAAGGTTGGCGACAAGATTCAAGTGGAAATTGGTGAAATTGATCCGAAGGGAAAGCTTTCACTTATTCCTGTTCTTGAAGAAGGCGCGGCTTCAGCCGAATAAATGTCTGTCCGTCGCACAGTATTGCCAAGCGGTCTGCGCATCGTTACTGAAGAAGTATCTTCAGTTCGAAGTGCAGCCGTTGGTATCTGGGTAAATGTAGGTTCTCGTGATGAAGCACCAGCTGTTGCTGGTGCTTCTCACTTTTTAGAGCACCTTTTGTTTAAAGGTACACAACGCCGAAATGCTTTAGAAATTTCTTCAGCCATCGAATCTGTCGGTGGAGAAATGAATGCCTTCACAAGCAAGGAATACACGTGCTTCTATGCGCGCGTAATTGATTCAGATCTTCCAATGGCAGTGGACGTTATTTCAGACTTGATTACATCATCCATAGTGACTGCAGAGGATGTTGATGCTGAAAGAAAAGTAGTTCTTGAAGAAATCGCTATGCGAGATGATGATCCAAGTGACCTAGTTCATGATTTATACGCCGAAACTTATTATGGTGATACGCCATTGGGCCGACCAATACTTGGAACAATAGATTCTATCAATAACATGTCTCGTAACAGTGTCTTTAATTACTATAAGAAGCGTTATTTGCCTCAGGATTTAGTAGTTGCTGTTGCCGGAAATATTAAGCACAAGCGAGTAGTCGCTATGGTTGAAGAAGCTCTTTCACGCGATAATTTCTTAGATATCAGTGGTACTCCACAGATTCGACCAAATACAACCGTAAAACGTGGGAAACAAGGTCGAGTAGGAATTATTTATCGCAAGTCCGAACAAGCGCACATGTTTTACGGCATGGAAGGCGTGACTCGAAATGATGATCGTCGTTTCACGATGGGTGTTTTATCAGCAGCTCTTGGCGGGGGAATGTCTTCACGATTGTTCCAAGAGATTCGCGAAAAACGCGGTCTTGCGTACTCAGTTTATTCCTATGCTCAACAATTTGCAGGTTCAGGACAAATTGGATTTTATGCAGGTTGTAATCCAACTAAGGCAATTGAAGTTGTGAATATCATTCAGGAAGTATTGGCCGATGTTGCTCAAAATGGAATGTCACATGAAGAAATTGAACGAGCAAAAGGCGCGGTTCGCGGTTCTCTAGTACTTAGCCAAGAAGATTCGGGTTCTCGCATGAGTCGAATCGGCAAAAGCGAGATTGTTTACGGCGAAATCATGGGCTTCGATGAAATTCTCAAGGCTGTCGCACGCGTAACACCAGAAGATATTCGCGTTATTGCCAACGAGTTTCTAACGAAAACGCCTACCCTTGGAGTTGTAGGTCCCTATAAGAGCGAAGCAATTTTTGAGAAAGTCCTGGCGAAAGGAAGCGCACGATGAGTTCACCTATTCGTGTTGGAGTACTCGGTGCTCGCGGTCGCATGGGAGCAGAAGTTGTTAAAGCTGTAAGCAACTCATCTGACTTAGAACTTGTTGCCCAACTTGACCTCGGAGATTCTTTAGATCAGTTGTTAAGTAACAAAGCCGAAGTTGTAGTTGATTTCACAACTCCTGATAGCGTCATGAAAAATCTTGAATTCTTGATTAGCAACGACATCCACGCAGTCGTTGGAACAACGGGATTTGATCAAGCTCGAATCGATTCATTGACCAAAGAATTGTCCAAGCATCCACAAGTAGGAGTTTTAATTGCACCGAATTTCGCAATAGGGGCAGTTTTGATGATGGAGTTTGCGGAAAAAGCTGCTCGTTACTTTGATTCAGCAGAGATTATTGAACTGCACCATCCAGCCAAAGTAGATGCACCAAGTGGTACTGCTGCACGCACAGCAGAGTTAATGACGCAGGCCCGTAAAGAGTCTTCTATGAAACCGATGCCGGATGCGACAAAGCAATCACTCGATGGTGCACGCGGCAGCAAAGTTGGTGATATTCCAATTCACTCAATTCGAGCACAAGGATTGGTAGCTCATCAAGAAGTTTTGTTTGGGGGAGTCGGAGAAACTTTGACAATTCGCCACGACTCTCTTGATCGCGCGGGATTTATGCCTGGTGTATTGCTGGGAATTCGAAGTGTTGTAAACAATCCAGGCCTAACCCATGGCCTAGATAAATTCATGTAAAGGAACATACGATGTCAAAAGATCAAATCACAATGTACGGTGCTGATTGGTGCGGAGATTGTCGCCGTTCAAAGAGATTGCTTGCAGAGTTAGGTGTTGAGTACACACACATCGATGTCGAAGCAGATCTCAGCGCTGCGGATAAAGTTCGCGAAATTAATGGTGGTGCACAATCAATTCCTGTAATCGTTTTTTCAGATGGAACCCACTTAACTGAACCTTCAGATATAGATTTAACGGCTAAATTAAAGTCACTTTCTATAATCTAGAAAAAGTTGTAAAAAAGTGCGGAAGTAAGTGCTGCACTTAATACCACTACAGGGAAAGACGCTTTAAGAAGTAGTGCCACAATTGCTGCTCCCAAGCCGACCAAACGATGGTCTGTGACAATTGAATTCTTTGTGGTGACGCTTTGCACTGCAACGAGTGCACTCAAAAGAGCAATAGGAATAAGTAAGTTTATTCGCTTAATGAGCGGATGGGATAGAAATTTTTCGGGGACACTATGCCCGGAAAACTTCAGGCCATAAGCAATAACACTCGTGCCTATAACGCCGATCCAGAATGCGTCCATTATTTGACGTTCCTTAAACCTGCGATGATCGCGATTACAGCAGTACCAATAATTGGTAAACCTGCAGGTAAAAATGGCGTAGTAGCAACTGCAAAAATTGCAGCAATAATTGCAAGTAATTTATCTGTTGAACTCTTCAGACGAGGCCAGAGAAGCCCAAGAAATGCGGCAGGTACTGCAGCGTCTAATCCCCATGCAGATGGATCGCCCATTGCTTTTGCTCCGAGCGCACCGGCTAGAGTGAAGAGATTCCAAAATATGAAAACTCCAAAACCAGTTAGCCAGAATCCTTGGCGCATTGCCTCAACTCCACGTGATTCTTGAGAAAGACTTACTCCCGTTGATTCATCAATGGTGACGTGGGCTGCAACCAATCTTTTTATACCGCGCACTCTTAAAATTGGTGTCATTAAAACACCGTAGAGACCATTTCGAATACCTAATAATGAAGCTGTAGCAATTGCACTGATTGCACTTCCGCCGGCTCCGATAACTCCAATAACTGCAAATTGCGATGCGCCTGAAAATGTTAGGAGTGAGAGCAAGCAACTCTGTAAAACACTAAATCCATTTGCAACAGCTGCCGCTCCAAATGCAACGCCATATGCACCAACGGTGAAGGAGACGCTGAGAGAATCGCGAAATGTGGGGGAAGAAACTCTAGACACACCCGCATTCTGCCGTATAAATCCAACAGCACAAAGCGCCTACTAGATAAGGTCGCACCATGAGTGAGTCTGATATTGTTTTTAGAAGTGACGTCACAGTAGATCTTGTTAAGGCAAGCGCAAGTGATGCTGATGTAATTTGGGCCGCTCGCGTATCTACTGCAGGTGAGCAATCCATGGATGAAATTGGAGAAGACCCAGCACGCTCTGAAGGTTTGATTAATTACTTGGCTCGTGAACGTCATGGCTCACCATTTGAACACACATCTATGACCTTTTTTGTATCCGCCCCCATTTTTGTATTCCGAGAATTTATGCGCCACCGAATCGCTTCATACAATGAAGAGAGTGGTCGATACCGCGAACTAAAGCCGGTTTTTTATATTCCAAGTACTGAACGTAAGTTAATCCAAGTTGGAAAAACCGGCGCATACACCTTTGTTGATGGAACCCCTGAACAGTATGAAACATCCGTAAAAGCAATGAAGGAAGCTTACGTTGTTGCATACGAGCAGTATCAAAAGATGTTAGATGCTGGAATTGCGCGCGAAGTTGCACGTGTTGTTTTGCCAGTAGGTCTCTATTCATCAATGTATGTCAGTATGAATTCACGTGCACTCATGAATTTCTTATCGCTTCGAACTTCGCGCGAAGGTTCTCATTTCCCGAGTTACCCTCAACGAGAAATTGAGATGGTGGCGGAGAAAATGGAAGCGGAATTCGCTAAATTAATGCCGCTTACGCATAAGGCTTTTGAGAAATCTGGACGCATTGCGCCCTAACTAGGCGATAGCCTTATCCCATGACTACGCAACCGCCATTTGGGCGGCTATCAACTGCGATGGTTACTCCTTTCAAGAAGGATTTATCCATCGATTGGGATGGCGTTTCGACTCTTGCGCAGCACTTACTCTCAACTGGTCATGATGCAATTATCGTCAATGGCACAACAGGTGAAGCACCGACAACAAGTGATGATGAAAAAGATCAGATCATCAGAGTTGTAAAGGATGCGGTTGCAGGAAAAGCAAAAGTTGTTGCAGGTGCCGGAAATAACGAAACTACGCATTCAGTAGAGCAAGCTCTTCGTGCGCAAAAAGCTGGCGCCGACGGATTACTCGTCGTAACTCCGTATTACAACAAACCGCCACAAGCCGGAATCGAAGCTCACTTTCGTGCGATTGCTGATGCGTCAGATCTTCCAGTAATGATGTATGACATTCCCGGTCGTACAGGAATGCAGATAGAACCAGACACAATTGTTAAGTTATCCGAACACCCACGAATCGTTGCCTTAAAGGATGCAAAAGGCGATGTTGCTTCAACTTCTTGGGTTATTAAGCGCTGCGGTATACCTGTTTATTCAGGTGATGACATTCTAAATTTGCCACTGCTTTCAGTTGGAGCCGTCGGCTTTGTTTCAGTGTGCGGCCACACTGTTGGAAAAGATCTACGCGAGTTACTTGATTCGTGGTTTGCAGGAAATACTCAACGCGCACTTGAAATTCATCAAAAACTACTACCAGTCTTCACTGGAACTTTCCGCACTCAAGGTGCGATTTTAACTAAAGCTGCTCTTAATTTGATGGGGCTACCTGGCGGATATACGCGCTTACCTTTAGTAGATGCAACTGATGCACAAATTGCACAGCTGCGTGAAGACTTACGCGCAGGTGGCGTAACTCTTCGCTCATGACACATCCACATCCAGAACTGGGTACTCCACCTAAATTAGCACCGGGTGCTCTTCGCATTGTTGCACTCGGAGGTTTAGCCGAAATCGGTCGAAATATGACCGTCTTTGAATGCAATGGAAAATTACTCATCGTTGATTGCGGTGTTCTATTTCCTGAAGAAAATCAACCAGGAATCGATTTAATTCTTCCCGATTTTTCTTACATAAGAGAACGATTAAGCGATGTTATCGCCATTGTTTTAACACATGGACATGAAGATCACATTGGGGCTGTTCCGTATTTACTTCGTGAACGTGGCGACATTCCAATTTATGGATCCGCCCTCACGTTGGCATTAATCACAGCAAAACTTAAAGAGCACAGAATCACACCGCTTACGCGAGAAGTTCGTGAAGGTGGACAAGAAGATATAGGTCCTTTTGATCTCGAATTTGTTGCGGTCAATCACTCAATACCTGATGCCTTAGCAATTGTCATTAATACGCCAGCTGGACGTGTATTACATACCGGCGATTTTAAGATGGATCAATTACCGTTAGATGGTCGCATTACAGATTTACGAACCTTCGCACGATTAGGCGATGAAGGTGTAGATATTTTTCTCGTGGATTCAACAAATGCAGATGTGCCGGGATTTACTGCATCTGAAAGAGAGATTATGCCGGTACTTGATCGAGTATTTCGATCAACTAAGCGTCGAATAATCGTTGCCTCATTCTCATCCCATGTTCACCGGATCCAGCAGGTAATTGACACTGCTGCTATTCATAATCGTAAAGTCGCATTCATTGGACGCTCCATGGTTCGAAATATGGGAATTGCTAGCGATCTTGGATATTTAAATATCCCAGGCGATATTTTGTTCGATGCGAAAGAGTTAGATTCTTATGATGATAACGTTGTTTTAATTTGCACTGGTTCGCAAGGTGAGCCAATGGCTGCATTATCGCGCATGGCTAACGGAGATCATCAGATACGTGTTGGCGAAGGCGACACCGTAATTTTGGCATCGTCTTTGATTCCAGGAAATGAAAATTCAGTCTTTCGTGTGATCAATGAGCTGACACGTTTTGGAGCAAAGGTAGTTCATAAAGCAAACGCCATGGTTCACGTATCTGGGCATGCTGCTGCAGGTGAATTACTCTATTGCTACAACATTGTTAAACCTAAGTACGTTATGCCTGTCCACGGAGAGTGGAGACATCTCAAAGCTAACGCTGAGATAGCGATCAATGCAGGTGTTGCTCGTGAAAACACCATCGTTATTGAAAACGGTGTTGTCGTTGATTTAGTAGATCATGTTGCCCAAGTTGTTGGTGGTGTTCCATGTGGATTTGTTTTCGTTGATGGTCAAAGTATTGGAGACATTACTGAGTCTTCGCTGAAGGACCGCAGAATTTTAGGTGAAGAAGGTTTCATTTCTGTTGTTGTAGTAATTGATTCGCAGAGTGGAAAAATTGTTGCTGGACCAGATATTCATGCCCGTGGATTTGCAGAGGATGCTTCCTTATTTGATGAAGTTAAAATTGATATCGAAAAAGCACTTGCTGCTGCTGTAGTTGAAGGCATCAATGGAACACACCAATTGTCACAAGTTGTTCGCCGAACAATTGGGGGATGGGTTGGTGGTAAACACCGTCGCCGACCAATGATTATTCCTCTCGTTATTGAGGTTTAATACTTCCAACTTTTTAATAGTCGGCGCGCCTGCCATCTTCGTAATTCAAGTGCAATTACGATAAATAGTGTGGCTAAGAAAAAGAGCAGTGCATCCAAGAGCGCCAAAGTAGGCAACGCTCTTGGTCGTGGTCTTCGCGGGTTGTGGCGAGGTATTGCGCGAGCTCTTGGTAGCACAATTCGGTTCCTAGCACGTGGCGCTAAAGATCTTGATCCAACGCACCAAAGAGATGGTGCTGCATTTTCACTTTTAATCCTCGCAATAATTGCTGGAGCAGGTGCATGGTTACATGCGGATAACGTCATAAGCCGAGCAGTTTATGCATTTATTTATGGAACTTTTGGCCGTGTTGGATTCATTGCTCCATTGGTTTTGATTTATTTCGCAATTAGATTATTTAGGGTTCCAGATGAGAAGGCAGCAACGGGACGAATCATTGTTGGAACTTTGACTTTATTAATTAGTGCAAACGGTTTGGCACATTTACTTAATGGTTCAGTTGGTACAGGAGCCACCGCTATCCGCGAAGGTGGCGGTTGGATTGGTTATGTAGTTTCCACGCCATTGGTTGCTTTGATGACTTCAATGCTCACATATCCAGTGCTTATTGTTTTGTTTATATTTGGAATCTTGGTGGTGACTGCAACACCTGCCTCCGAAGTTTTTTCAAGAATTTCAAATATTTTTGTATGGCTGTGGGATCGCAAACCAAGTCGACGTGAGACTGATGAGGATTTTGAAATCTCTGAAACTCCTCCATTTGAATCACCAGTAGTCGCAGAATGGAATGCCCCGGCTGATGAAGAAGAGCTTGACGAGGAAGAGTTTGACGAAGAATTTACTGTGGCAATGCCAAAGCAAGCGACACAGCAGATCAGTAAAGAAGCTAGACCGGTTCAACTTTTGTTATCGAGTGATTCACATTACGAGTTGCCGCCTGCTGACCTCTTGCGAACTGGTCCTGCAGCAAAAGCGAAGAGCAAGGTTAATGACAGTGTGGTTGCCTCACTAACTGAAGTCTTCAAACAATTCGAGATTGATGCAGAAGTAACAGGATTTATGCGCGGGCCAACAGTTACTCGCTATGAAGTTGAACTTGGAAATGCGGTTAAGGTAGAGAGAATTACAGCCCTTGCTAAGAATATTTCCTATGCAGTTGCGAGTAGCGATGTACGCATACTTTCGCCAATTCCTGGCAAATCTGCGGTAGGTATTGAAATTCCGAACGCCGATCGTGAGATTGTTGCTTTAGGTGATGTCATGAGATCAAGTGTCGCCGGACAGGATCATCATCCGATGTTGGTGGCTCTCGGTAAAGATGTTGAAGGAAATTTTGTTTGTGCAAATTTAGCGAAAATGCCCCACTTGCTCGTTGCTGGTGCAACAGGTGCAGGCAAGTCTTCAATGATTAATGCAATGATCACATCAATTTTGATGAGAGCAACACCAGATGATGTTCGACTCGTTCTTATCGATCCAAAGCGCGTTGAATTAACAGCATATGAAGGTATCCCGCATTTGATTACTCCAATCATTACCAACCCTAAAAAGGCAGCTGATGCTTTAACGTGGGTAGTGCGCGAAATGGATCTGCGTTATGAAGATCTTTCCACATTCGGATTTAGACATATTGATGACTTCAATAAAGCAGTACGTTCGGGCAAAGTTATTCCGCCTGATGGCAGCGATCGAGTAGTTGAGCCGTACCCCTACTTGCTAGTAATAATTGATGAACTCGCAGATCTCATGATGGTTGCCGCACGTGAAGTAGAAGAATCAGTAGTTCGAATCACTCAGTTGGCTCGTTCTGCCGGTATTCACCTTGTTTTGGCCACACAACGTCCAAGTGTTGATGTTGTTACTGGTTTGATTAAAGCCAATGTTCCATCTCGACTCTCATTTGCAACTTCATCACTTGCTGATAGTCGCGTGATTCTTGATAGCCCAGGAGCCGAAAAACTTGTTGGACAAGGCGATGCG
>Ga0222713_10006773_pt1 | contig 10834 bp, 14 predicted proteins | sample C33_649DmetaG_FD_165061 | JGI IMG/M metagenome (GOLD analysis project Ga0222713, IMG submission 165061) | Estuarine water microbial communities from San Francisco Bay, California, United States - C33_649D | ecosystem: Environmental > Aquatic > Marine > Unclassified | place: USA: California... | reverse complement strand
AGTCACATCCCATACTTTTATTTTATTAAACTGCTCATTTGTAAATGTTCCCCAATTATTTATCTTACCAAAAAACACTTTTGCTTTCTTACCAAATGTATTTTTCATTAAATCTAAAAATGGTTGTATTTCTGTGTAGTTATCCGATTGAACTACGAATGATGTTTTTATATTAGTTAGTGTCGGTATCTTACTAATATATTGTAAATTATTCATTAACACATCCCAATCCCCACCTAATCTGGTTTTGGTTTCGTATGTTTCTTTTGTAGCAGCATCTATACTGATTTCACAAGTTTTAACATAACGATGTATGGGTTTCATACTTTCCCACATTTCCTCATTCCACATTGTGGCATTTGTATGTAAATGAATGTTGGTTAATTTTGGATATTTTTTTGAATCAAAATTTCTTAAAAAGTTTCTAAACCCAACTGAAACAAATGGGTCTCCACTACCTGTGATATATAACCAAACTAAATCTTTTGCAAAATTTTCTTCAATTTCTTTTATTGTTAAATTTACTTCTTCTATTTTCTTTTTATCAGCTACATATAAACTAACTCTGCAAGATGGGCATTTTAGATTACAGGTTCTATCAAAAGACATTTGTATAATATTTGGACCTATTTTCATTATCCCATCATTGTAGTTTTCTAAAATATACGGTGGTAAATTATCTTTATGAAAAATAGGACCTCCATCGGTAATTCCAAAATTTATTAAATTAGATAAAAATGGACATTGCGATTTATCACAATGTTTATATGAACCATCTATTATAGATTTACGAATTTCAATTGATTCATCACTATTCCATAAAGTGGATAATGGAACTTGTCCTTTTAGTGGTTTTAATAACCAAGATGGGCAGCACATATAATTCTCTCTATGGTGTAATTCCATATTGGTAAACGGTAGAGAACAAATATAGTTTTTTAAATCAATCATGCTATTGATTTTTTAATATCAAACTGACGATATTTTTGTCCATATGGAAATGGTATATTTGATTTTATATTTAGATGTGTTTTTAATTCATCTATTTTATTACCATAATATAATCCCTCATATGTAAAAGTAGTAATACCAGAATCTTTAATGAATGATTGGAAATCCTGTTTTAATTTATGAAATGTATTTTTCTTATCACCAAATTCAACATCTATATTTTTTGATATAATATCATCAACATATACATCATACCAATTTTGTGTAGCATCTGCAATGATATATGATTCAGTTTGTGATTTAATATCTTCTCTATATAAACAAAATACAACATCCGAAATACCAATTAGTTCATTTAATAAGTTTTCATTATTAAAAAACTTTTCACTTATAATGTAATTTTTTGTTTTATCTATTTTAGAATCTCCTATAAAATGACTAGATTTGGGATTATATGGTTCGTTTAACAATTGAAAATCTGGCAAAGATTCTTTCAACCATTTAGCAAGATTTGTACTACCAGACCTAATCTCTGCTATTAGTAGTATTATCATATTAAATTTGATTTAGTTGTTTTAACTTCATCGGAATCTAACCAAAATATCATAGAATGTCTAACTCCTTTTGTAAGTAATTTTACTTCGTGATGAATATCTGGTTTTATTATTAAAGTGTTTCCTAAATCTTTATTTAGTATTAGTTGCTCATTATTCATATAATAAACCATATCACAACCTTCGTATTCACTACCATCATTCAATTGAATTATAACACAAAATAATCTATTAGGCCAGGTATCTGATAAATCACAATGTTTAGCAAGAAACCCACCTTCTTCGTATTTTAATACAGACCCAAGAATTTCTTCCTTTATTAGTTTGTATCCAATAGAATTAAATGCTTTGTTTAGATTATCGTATGTAGCTTCCCCTTTTTTGATTATAATATTAGAACGAAGTGAATTTCGTTTATCGGGTCTGTATATAGTGTTTAGTTCTTTACTATCGTTTTTACGAATGTAGTAACCTGCAATTTCCCAATTTGTGATGGAGTTAATTACCCCATCGCAAATCGGTTTATCATATATAACTTTTTCAAAGAGTTTCATTTTAAGAATGAGCGTTCTTCAAATATTGTATAAAGTTTGAAACAATTGTATTTACTTTAACTTTCTTTTCAGCAGTTAAAGGATTCAATGTTCTATTTTTAGCATCTGCTAACGGTATTGTTTTGTATATTGTTTTAGTAGTTGCCATATTGTTATTTGTTATGAACTAAAATGTTATTTGCATAGAAATTATGATTATCAGCAACAGTTATCAAATACGTTTGATAATCCATCATTGGTAAATCTTCAATAGAATCAATTGTAGTTGTAGTTCCGTCAGATAAATAAATAGTATCCCCTGCTACAATTTTTCTCGTAACCTTACCAGGTATATCATATCTATCATTTGTTACCGATGGTGTAATTGATGCAATATCGTATCCACCAACATAAATTGGATGGTCGTAAGTACAACTAACATCACCACCGTTTCCAAAATGATATTTAATCATAGTGCTATGAACAGGTTGTCTTAACCCAATAACTTCTTTTGATTCATTTTGTAAAGTAGTTTCATTGAATGATACAACAATATCTCCTTCAACAACATCTTCTATATTTTTTTCAGTTCCATCTCCCATTAAAATTTTTGTACCTGCTACAAAACAAGAACCTAAATTGTGAGTAATAAAGAATGAAATTAAATCACCTGATTGTAAAATAAAGTTATCCACAGGTTCCATAGATGGAGTATAAACCATTTGTTGCTCATCAAAAATTAAAATATTGATTGATGTAATATCATTCAATTCATCTTCACCTTGATTATTGAAAATAGAATAAGATGTATCCAATGATGATGCTCTGATAAATTGAGTTTTATCAGTTGTAGGAGAATATACCAATAAACGAGTTTGACCACCAACTACGATTCTAGAACCATTAGCAAAATTAATTTCGGTCATATCGTTTGCATATGTTTGAATACCTGCAACACTAACACATAACGATGATGTTAAATATGAGCCAGTTGGTAAATTACTACCTGAAATATAATACTGGTCTAAAACATCATAATCATCGGTATTAGGTAATCCTTCAATATGGTATGCCTGATATTCATTACCAATTACCAAATCACCAATTGCAACTGAATTACCATTAACATCAACTACTAATTCATCATCTAACAAACCTTCGTTTATATTTTTTATGTGATTAGATGCAAATTCATAATAATGTTTACTTGATATTATATTATCAATTTGTGTATCATCAAACGATATAGATGTTGGTAACTCAAAAACTGCATTAATCTCATATTGAGCAACATTACAAATATCTAAATTAGAACCATATACGATTTCAAAACTACGAAGACTTGTTATTTGATTATTATCTTTTTGAGTTTGGTCTATATGATATTGTTCTATAACAATGTCACCCGAATCAACTGCATTAATAAAATCAGTATATCGTTGTTCGTTTGTTAAATCTGAACGACCTATTTTACGAAATTTATGAGCTTGGTGTAATTCAATTGAAGTTTTTGTTACAACATCTGGTAAATTATCACCATTAAATATATTTGTATCCAATGTGTTATATTCACCATAAACAGATGATGAGTGGTAAAAATTCACAACAGAACCACTATCACCTTCATCTGTAAATAATTTTAAAAGATTTACAGTACCTTTTGCATACTCCGAATCTAAAATAGCAGTTTCATCATATGCCATTCTTAAAACAAAGTTAGTACCATTTTCATTTGGTAATGTAGGAAATATACTGCTTTCAGGAACTACAATTTTATTAAATGTAGTAATAAAAGATGCAGATTCTGCCAATGATGCTTCCAAATGGTCTACTATTGGTTGTTGTGCATCTACTTTATAAACAACATCAATCTGTGTGATTGAATTGGTATTTAACACATCAATAAATGCAGACCAATCAAATACATCCATTTGAGATGAAACTGCGCCAGTATCCGTATTTATCTCAATTAGTCTTGGGTTTCCGTTAGAATCTGTTACAAAATCTGCGGAGAAAAAAGTTCCTTTCATATTATAATTTAGTGTTTTATATAAATATCTTAAAATAATTTTATACTACTATTTGGTGATAGTATAGTGGTTGTGGGTACTATTGGTGATGTGTATTTTTGAGAACCATAGTGATGTTGATAATATTTACCATAATCTCCCAAATTATCCGTTAAATTGGTAGTTGATAAATTATACTCATTTACTATTAAAGATAATAAGTATTGTGCTCCAACTCCTGTGGCATATTTTGTATCTATGTATTTTATATTATCAATAATAAATTGATTGAATCCTTTCCAATCTATTAGATACAATATTTTTGCCATTGTATTGTTTATTTTTAATATTCCACAATTCATTATTGCAATTCGTTTATTATTCCAATATGGTATAATTTCTTTTATACCCAAATCGGTTAGAGTATCTATTGTGGGTTGATATTCATTTGTCCAATTTAAAATTTCATATGAATCAAACGCAATATCTGTTTCAATTGGTGGTAGGTTATTGTGTAAAATAACATCACCATCTATTAAACAATAATCTCCTCTAAATGATAATAGAACATACATCTTAAAACTATCCCAAAGTGGAGAATGTAAATTACAATATTGCACTTCATCAACATATGAATCCCAAAATCCAATATCATTTTGATTGCATACCATAGTGGTATGATACCCCAATTTCTTTGCAGAATTTATTGAAAGAATATAATAATTTATTAACGTAGTTCTTTCTGTTTCAGTTAAATCTTTTGAGGTACAATCGTATGTCCAAACCAATCTCATATTAATCCGTTTATTATTTTTTGCTTGATTGGTAAATTAACTTCACCTTCCCATCCTAAAAAATTGGCAAGTTGTTTAGCATATTCTATGTGCCCAAAATAACCTGGATGGTAATCCCAAAACTTCTTTTCTTTTTGGGTTAATTCTAATTCATGAGTTATTGTTAGTCCATTTCTCAAACACCAATTATACGGGTCATCGTATCCTTTTGAATTTTCAAATTTGACAATATCGTTGGTATCAAAACAATCTTCAAAGTAAATAGAGTTACCACCATACACAAATATCTTTATATCATTCAATTTACAGAAAGAATATAATCCTATAAATGCTCTCTCATCTTGTAAAAGTTTTTCTCTTATATCAAAATGATTATCAAACCAAGTTCTAAATTGAGCTTGTAGTTTTTCATCCTCTTCTTTTACAGATGGTTCGTAATATCTTCTGGTAGCATACTGAAAATGAGTAATATCCTTTTGTTTATTGTGAGTAGATGTTACAATAAAATATTCATCCATAGGTTTATAATAAACATCTGCTCTGAATGGGTCTACCTTTTCTAAAAAAATAAAAAACTTATCTTTATCTTTCCAATTTCTCTGTATAAAATCGTAGGTAGTTCTGATAACTCTATCTAACCCTGCCCCACATCTTGCATCGTTATAGCAAGGTATTCCTATAATTTCTGATAAACGTGTTCCATAATTCACATCTACTTTATCTTTCCACTCAACCCCATACAATTCCTTATAGAAAGGATGAACACATCTTTCCTTTTTATCGGCAGATTCTAACCCACACCCTTCGGTAAAGGAACTACCATTCACATAGAAATAATCGTATTTACTTAAATCCATTCCTTTTCTTTCAATGTTATTAGTTTATCCGATGGAACTTTTGGATTATCAAATTTCATATCTCCTGCAAAGTGAGTGTAGTATTCATTTGGTTTTCCCAATTTGTTTGAAAGGTTCTGAACTTTCCATTGGGGATTTACATTCATTAACACTACTAACACATATTGACTTGCCAAACTGGCATAGGTCATATCTTCAATCTTATCTCTGTTTTTGTTTATGAACTCACCATATGCTTTCCATCTTTCTAAATATAAGTGTTTGAACGTATCATTTCGGAAACACATAATTCCGTGATTTATCATATTTTGTTCTCTGTTCTCCCATTCAGGTACAACTTCTTTAATACCCAATTCTGTTAGTAAATCTATTGTAGGTTTATAGTAATTCTTAAATGTTTTAATCTCAAAGCAATCTATGGTTAAATCGGCAGTAAGTTCTGGTAATTTATCGTGCAACAGAATATCACCATCTATTAAACAATAATCTCCACTTTCTCTTTCTAACACATCTATTTTGTAGACATCCCAAAATGGAGTATCATATTGAGGTAATACATAAATCTCATCAACCAATGTATGAAAATACTTAAATGAAAACTTATCACAATACATAACAGTTTTATAACCCATTCTTTTTGCAATGGATATAGAGGTTATATAATAGTTTATCCTTACAATAGTTTTGTAATCACTCTTATCCAATGTAACGGGGTTTCCGTTGTATGTCCAAACTAACCTCATATCATAGTTTTCTTTTGTAACTTATTTGGATTATCTATTGAATCCCACATATTCTTTCTCTCCTTACTCTTATCCTGATGTAATTGGTGTCCTAACAACTTCATAGAATCACTACACCCATTACTTTTATATTTACTGTTAGCAAGAGCAATTCCAATCAATAAACCCTCTGCTCTACCTGTTGGATACTTCTTATGTAATAAATCATTTTGGATAGCAACTGGTGCCAATTTATCATATATTTCAAAAAACTTCTTAATTCCTTTACTCTTACGGAATACAAAGAATCCTTCGTGTATTAATTGAGCACCGTGGATGTTTAATCCATTTTCTACACAATAATCTTCCAATGATTTGAAATACCTTTTATCCTCTAATTGATTATATGCTCTCCAAATAACCTTCCACCACCACCAAAAATGAAATCCTTTTTCAAACTTTGTTTGTTCTAATAGTTTGAAATCTAATGTAGTATCAACATCAACATACACCGCAGTATCGTAGAATCGTAATGCATACTCACAAAGGGTTACTTTATCTGTAAACGATGGATTGAATGTATAAAGAACTTCTACACCCATATCATCAAAATAACCTTTGGAATCTGTTAAAATGATTATAGGTAAGTTGGATTCGCATTGAATCTTTGTTATTAGTTTTAAGGCATAGTTTAGATATTTGTACTTATCTTTTTTTGAAACAAATGCAAATAAACAAACTACCTTATCCATTACACTAATCTATTGGGTTTAGGGACACCTTGTATATTAAAGTTAATAACACATCTTTCAGATTTACCATAGAATGGTTTAACCGAATGAATTATATCATACGGCCAGATTAATAACATTCCTTTTTTAGGTCTAATGAAATGAGACATCCCTCTAATATGAAAACATAATGCTCCACTATAAGGATGGTCTGAAAGTGGTTCACCATCTGAAAGATAGTACCCACCTACAAAAGATAACGGTTCTGCACCAATTGCACCCCAATCACAATGATTGTGTTGGTTGTGTCCTCTGCCAGATGTTGGTTCGTAATACTGCATCCAACTCTCTGATATAATCGGACGATTGTTGTGTGAAAAATCTAATGAATCTAATAACTCACTCAATGCAGAATTACATCTTTCTCTTACAACTCTAACACATTCTTCACTTCTATCCAAAAAGTTATTAGGTGGTGTAAAGAATCTACTACCAATAGGATTGTATTCCGTAGGTTCTACCCATCTATCTTCTCTTTGGTAATTTACCTTATATGTAGATTGTCTTGATTCATCCCACTTATCTGGCAACTCCTGTCCCATTAGTTTCTGCTTATCACTTAACACATCCAAACCCAAACGAAATACTTCATCCTGCAACTCATCATCCTCAAACTCTTTCATATAGATTGGGATGGGTGCAAGATAAAATAGATTATCCTTATCGGTAGGTTTTAGAGGGTCTTTGAAATACATACTACCACTTATTCAATGGACAAGCATTTTGGTCTGATGAAAATATCTTCTTACCTAATGGGCAACCACATTGACCACATATGTATCCAAACACTACGGATTCTTGTCTTTTCTCACAACCATTGCAGATTTCTAATCTACGTTGTGCTTCTTTCGATTGTTCTTCTGTTGGATTGAACGATGTCCACCAACTCTTAATGATGTCTTTTATACCACTCATAACACTTTAATTAAATCATCTATTCTTTTACAGTTTTCAAAAAACTCATACCTAATCATCTTCTCATACATCCAATCCAATAACTCCTTATATTCAGTACGTGGAATTGTGATGTAGGCAGGAATACCTTCAAACCTAAATATCACCAATTCTTCTGTATTCTTATTGAACTTAAACACATCAATCATATCGATGATGGTTTCCATATGTTCTTTTGAAAGTTCGATTTTGTGGATGTAGTTCTTCCAATCTAATTGGATGTACCCTTTTTCAAGTTTGTGTAACGCATTAATGTTCATTAGTAACGAAGATGTAGTTGTAGGAGTATAGTAAATATACTAATAATTATCCACATTTCCAAAAAAATGAACCATTATTTTTAGGATTATTTTGAGGGGCGGGGGTTGGGGGAAATTCGTCAAAAAGAAAAATTTGTCGTAAAGAAATATCTTTACCCTATTGATAGTATCAGGCTTGGATTACCTATTTGATACCCACTTACGGATTTTCCTTTTGATGAACCACGGCACGAAATGAAAGATACCCCCCACAATGAAAGCAAGAATACCCAATATCCAAAAGGGAATACTTAGGATACCCATAACCACATTCTTTATGATGAACTTAAACACCGTTATAATGAGTTATAAATGCCAACAATACCCACAATCAACCAAAACAAATTGAGAGCAAGATACGATAGGTTCTTTCTCCACCACGCACAATAAGTTAAGATAATAGCATCAATGGTGTTTACAATCCACATAGCCAAAAAGGGAGTGTCTTTGTTTAAGATTGAGAGGACACCAAAGGCAAGGATTCGCATGGCAACTCCCAAACCCTCCAAAAAATTAATCCACTTTTCATTCATTTCCATAACTTACTTATTTTTGATTGTTATATAATTCTCGAACGTATGAGTCCCACCCACCTTTTTGACGAACATAATCCGTTACAGACCCTGCTTCTTGTACTTTCTCTTGTAGGGATTTTTGAGTAGAACGTAGGGAATCGGTTTCTACTTTAAGTGCTTCGGCAGCTTTCTTAGCCAGTTCCTCAGTTGCTTTCTTTTGAGCATCGATTGCGGTATCTTTTGGAGTTTGTTGTGTACCAACGGTAGTAGATGATTTCTTAGTATATGTATCTCCACCAAAGGATGTATCATCTTGTGCAGATGCGACTCTATCCTCAATTTTTATAATTCCTTTGGATAGGGGAGCAATTCCAGCATAGAAGGTATCCTTAATCATATTAAAATCTTGTTGGAGAATCTTCAATCTATCCTTAGTTCCCAATAAAAAGGAATCTAATTTCTTAGTATCAAACTTACCATCTTCTTGCGTTGTAGTAACGATAAGGGGTTCGATGGAGTATGCCGATGCATCAGCTAATTTGAGGTCATACAACTCAAATGTATCACCGGGTCTTGTTTCCTCACCTAATGTATAATTAATTTGTTTAATTAAGTTCACAGGCACACCTTCTTTGAGATTGCCTTCGTATATGTAATCAACGGATTTAACCCCTGCGTTCTGATTAACTAAATCTCTTTGGGAACCCTGTGTTGAGAACTGAGTAGAATCAATCGAAATTATGGGTATTGTTTTCCCTATCGTTACGGTTTTTGTTTTAACGGGTATCTTCCCATTCTCTACTATATCGTAGTGTGGGTTATTCGATTCCTTAATAACCTTTAACGTATTCTTAGAACATAGGTATTGAGAACCAACCTTAACTAGAATCCCATCCACATCCAATACTGCTTTAATATCGGTTATGGGCAATCCCACATCGAATTTAAGAGGTTTGATTTCTCTTTTCTCTTTTTCGGTAGGGGGTGTAGGAAGAGCAGAGATTATCCACTGCTTATCTTTCTTCGAATACCTCTGAGGGTTTTGTGTTTGCTTTGTTATTTCCATTTCTTACACTATCGGGTTTGTTTACTACATTACCCCATGCTCTGTTATAAATAGTTAATTCTGTGATTTTCTTACCACTATACTCCGTATTCAATCTGTAAACTTCCCTTTGTAATTCTTTGTATTTTAACCCATCGATTGCTCTTCCTATGATAGAGTTAATCTTTAATTCTCTCTTTAATGAATTGAACTCTTTTCTATCTACTTCTTCTTTCACATCTGTTATAGGTGAAACATGCATTATGTTCGCCACTCCTATACTTACTCCGAATCTATCAGATACCTTTTCGTAAATCTCTTGTCTTATCATATCCTTGCTCTTTTAAATTCTGTTAAACAACCCCAATACGTTAAATAGAGGGGGTTTTGTACTTTTAGTGTATCACACTATTATGTCAAAAAGGGTTTCCACCACAAAAAATACGGCCCCGATATTTAAACGGGTCTGACCGGGCTATGACAACTTGTCAGTTTCCTAGTTACACGATATTCAGTGTCCCTCCCCTTACTTACCCTTTTAACTAAATATGGGTTTATATAAAAAAAAGTAGCAGAGCAATGCCCTACTACTTTCTGTAACCAAAATGAAAAATTAAACAAAAGAAACTATATCTCTATACCTTATGTCTTATACTATGTTGTCTGACATATTAGGTAATTTTATTTTTATTAGTGTCCGAATTAGAACTCAACCTCCTCATCGAAGTATCTCTTGCGCTGAACTAACTCCCACTTAGCTCGCTCATACATCTCATCAGAAATCAACATCCTCTCAAAGAAGATATTCAT
>Ga0222713_10006772_pt1 | contig 10834 bp, 10 predicted proteins | sample C33_649DmetaG_FD_165061 | JGI IMG/M metagenome (GOLD analysis project Ga0222713, IMG submission 165061) | Estuarine water microbial communities from San Francisco Bay, California, United States - C33_649D | ecosystem: Environmental > Aquatic > Marine > Unclassified | place: USA: California... | reverse complement strand
TGATGAAAACAATAGGCAAAAAAAAATGCAAATAAAAAAACGTGAGTTAAATGTGAGCAGAACAAGACTAAAGAAAATTTAGCAAATACAAGGTAGTTGATGCTTTTGAATTTCGCGATTGTTAAGTAATTAATCACAATACCATGAATAACAATACTTAATGCAACCAATACAAAAGTAAAAAAAGAAAAATAAAACATTAGTATTAGTAATAATTTTTTTTATGAAACTTCACAACATATATTCTTATATTAGATTGTTTTCAACGCGCTATTGAATAAAGTAAAGAATATTTCTTATGAGTGAAAAAAAAATAGCCACCAAAAAAAGTAGTTTAATCAGTATTGTCGTTAATGTTTGTTTGGGTACTGCACAAATTATTCTTGGTTTTTTTTCTGGTTCACAAGGATTGGTAGCGGATGGAATTCATTCTTTATCCGATATGTTTTCTGACTTTGTTGTATTAGTTGCTAATCAACATAGTCACAAAGATCCAGATCATGATCATCCTTATGGACATCAGCGTTATGAAACTGCAGCCTCTTTATTTATTGGAGTTTCCTTAATTGCAGTTGGAGTAGGAATGTTATGGAATGTCATCACTAGTTTACTGGAACCTGATATGACGAGACAAGTAAAATGGATTGCGTTGTGGGTTGCTTTAGGTTCGTTAGTTATTAAAGAAGGTTTATTTCAGTACATGATCTATGTGGCAAAGAAAGTGAAATCTTCTATGTTGGCTGCCAATTCTTGGCACGCAAGATCTGATGCTGCATCTTCCTTAATCGTTGCGCTTGGAATTATTGGAGCGTTACTTGGTTACCCTTTATTTGATACAATTGCTGCCTTAGTAGTTGGATTAATCATTGTGAAAATGGGCCGGGGTTTTGCCTTAGAAGCATTTCATGATTTGATGGACCGATCGTTATCCGATGAAATGGAAAAAAAAATTACTACTATTATTTTAGCAACACCTGGCGTGAGGGGTTGTCATGATTTAAAAACGAGAAAAATGGGGGATATGATTTTAGTGGATGCTCACATTGAAGTAGATGCAAAACTTACCTTGCAAGAAGGTCATGATATTGGTGTGAATGCCAGAAATGCAGTAATGCAAGCAATGCCTGTGCTAAATGTTATGACCCATATTGATCCAGTATAATTTAGCAACCGTTAAAAAAATTCCAATTATTTTTATCTTCAAAGCGCTCCAAGCCATGTTTGTATGGTTTGGAAAAAGGAACTCGAATAAATAAATATAAAAAGATACCTGCTAAAAAAGTAGTCATAGATTCATAATAATCAAGAAAGAGTAAAAAACCAAATTTTTATTAAACTTGTTAAACTAATAGAACCCTCTATTATTTTATTAACTTGATTTAATAATTCACTATGAGCTGGACGAACAATTCAAACACCAAAGCAATTGTAGCTATGTTAGTCGCAACAATCGCACTTTCGAGCATGACTGTGTTTGTAAAAATCATTGGTCCTGATTTTCATCCCATTCAAATTACATTTTTGCGAGCTGTCATAGTATTACTTGTTCTATCTCCATTCATTTTGAAATCAGGAGTCAGAGATGTTGTCTCTACCCATAAGCCAGTGCTTCATATTTTTAGAGCCTTAGCAGGAGCTGCGAGTAATATTTTATATTTTTATTGTTATCAGCGTATGTCCATTGCTGATGTGACTGTGATTGGTCAAGCAGTACCCATTTTTGTTTGTATTTTAGCAACTATATTTTTGCAGGAAAAAGTTGGCTGGAGAAGATGGACGGCAATCTCTTTTGGTTTTTTAGGAGTCGTTCTGGTAATTAATCCTGCAGGACAAATTCAGATTGAATCTCTTATCGCTTTGTTAGCTACTTTATTATTTGCAAGCACATTTTTATTTATGCGAGTTCTTGGTAAAACTGAAAGTCCAACCACAGTTGTTTTTTATTACATGAGTATTAGCGTTATCGTCACTGGTTTAGCACAACCCTTTGTTTGGAAAAGTGTATCGAGTGATTTTTTATGGTTAATGCTGGGCGTTGGAGTTTCTGCTGCGATAGGACAAATGCTAATGAGCTATTCCTTAAAAAATGCGGAAGCATCGATCATTACTCCTTTTAAATACTCAGGAATTATATGGGCAATAATCTTTGATATTATTATTTGGGACTTGTCGCCTATCTTTAGCACGATCGTAGGTGGCCTCATTATTACTCTGTCTGGTATTTATATTTTTCAAAGAGAAACCAAAGCAAAAGCTAAATAAATTTATTCTTAAAGCGGTAGTACCAAATAACTTTAAAAATAATAATTCCTATAATTGGCATCACAATCATCGCCGTGCGAAGAGGTATAATTTCTCCCGCATACCCCAAAATTAATCCACCTAAAGTTAAAAAACCAAATGACATCGTAGACCACCAGGTAAGCACTCTTGCCCGATATGAATCATCTACTTCTAATTGAATAATCGTTTGACTGCCAATACCAACAGAAGTTGCAGTAAATCCAGCTACCAGAAATAAAAAAGAAGAAACATAAAGATTATTAAAAAAAACTATAAATACAGCAACCACAAATCCTACATACAGCATTGGTAAAATTACTTTTTCTGCTTTGAAACCAGCTTTTTCTCCAAAACCTACCCACATACTTCCAAGTAAAGCTCCAAGACCAGTTGCTGCAGTAATTAACGATAAACCAAAACTTCCATTTTTTAAAATTTCACCAGCAATCGTGGGCTGGATCTCAAGCATACCACGAACAAAAAAACCATTCATTAAAACTAAAAATAAACATTTAAAAATAATTTCATTGTTAATAGCAACTTTCCCACCTTCAATTAAACGAGTAAAAAATTTTTGATTTTGTTCCAATGATTTTTTCCGATTATTTAATTTAATTAAAATTAAAACAGGGATCAAAGGAAGATACGTTAGTAGTGCTACGATAAATGTAACTTCTAAATTAAAAAACAGAATTAACAATCCTGCAATACTTGGACCAATCACTCGTGATGCATTAAATGAAGCTGCATTTAAGCCTACAGCACTCGATAACATTTCACGCGGAACTATTTCTGAAATAAAAACTAACCTTACTGGATGATAACAAGCTTGAATAACGCCTTGAATGATAGAAAGAGTAGCTAAAGTAAAAAGAGTGTGGGCATCGAGATGCTCTAAATACCAAATACCAGCTCCAATAAAAAACATAAAAATTTTTAGATAGAGACTTGCCTTTCTCATATCCCATTTTTCAGCAAACACTGCAAACAATGGACCAAACATTCCAGCTGGTGCCATTAACGACAAAGTGACAAAACTGGTCCAAAAAGTGGAGTGAGTTAATTCCCAAGTAAGCCAACCCACTCCAATTTTTTGAATCCAAGTTCCAAGTAGTGAAAGAGTATTGGTAATAAAATAAAGTACAAAAGTTTGGTTATGAAGAGCGTTCATTTATTCTTTGTTTGATACGAAGGGATACGGATATAGCTTTGCTAAGTTTTTTTAAATAAAAATTTAAAGATAAACAGTTATCTATAAAATTAGTTCGATTATATGGATAATTAGATTTTCCTATAGTCATATATACTTTTGGTTGTGCTGATTTTTTTTGACTCTTTTAAAAAGATGTATTTATGTCAGCTATTACAAATCAAAAGGGGATAAAGAAATGAAAATCTTAAAAAAGATAATTGCACTGATGGTAATTTGTTTAGTTCCGTCAATTGCATATTCAAAAACATTAAAAATTGGGGCTGCTGGAGAACCTAGTTCTATCGACCCGCATTATCACAATATTGGACCTAACAATATGTTTGCGACCAATATTTTTTCTATGCTAGTGGGACAAGATGAAAATCAGCAAACTGTTCCAGATCTAGCTACATCGTGGAAACCAATTAATGACACAACTTGGGAGTTTAAACTAAGAAATGACGTGAAGTGGCATGATGGAAGTAAATTCACAGCGGACGATGTTATCTTTACGGCATCAAGAGCACCCAATGTTCCAAAATCTCCTGCAAGTTTTGGAATTTATTTAAAAGGTAAAACGTTTGTTAAAATTGATGACTATACGGTTCATGTAAAAACGGAAAAGCCTTATCCATTAATGGCAAACGATCTTAGTGTTGTTAAAATTATTTCTAAAAAACACGGAACAAATGCTACGACAGAAGATTATAATAGTGGCAAAGCAGCGATTGGAACGGGTCCTTACAAATTTAAACAATATGTTAAAGGAGACAAAATAATTTTAGAAAGAAATAAGGATTATTTTGGAAAAAAACCTGAATATGACATGGTTGAAATAAAACCAATCAAGTCTGGACCTGCACGGGTTGCGGCATTACTTTCGGGTGATGTAGATTTGATTGATGGTGTTCCACCAGTAGATGTGAAAAAGTTGAAAAAAAATAAAAAAGTTCAACTTAGCAGTGGACCCTCCAATAGGGTGATCTATTTACACATCGATCAATTTAGAGAAGACTCTCCACATGTAAGAGCGATTGGTGGAGGAAAAATTAAAAATCCTCTAATGGATGTAAGAGTGAGAAAAGCAATTTCTCTTGCAATTAATCGTGATGCTATGGTTGCAAAAGTGATGGAAGGTCTTGCTATTCCTGCTGGTCAATTATTACCAAAAGGATTTCATGGTGTTTCAGCAAATATGAAACCAGATCCATATGACATTAAAACTGCAAAACAACTCATGAAGGATGCAGGCTATGGAAAAGGATTTGAATTAACTATTCATGGTCCTAACGATCGATACATCAATGATGCAAAAATTGCAGAAGCATTAGGACAGATGCTTTCAAAAATTGGTATCAAATGTAAGATTGAAACTATGCCAAAAGCTGTTTACTTCAAACGAGCGTCCGCTGGTGGTCCAGACAAAACTCCAGAATTTAGTATGATGGTACTAGGTTGGGGAGCTGGATCGGGAGAAGCTTCTTCCCCATTAAAATCTTTATTAGCAACGCATAATAAAGAAAAAGGGATGGGCGGAGCTAATCGAGGAAGACACTCTGATGCTAAAGTGGATGCTTTAATTGACAAAGCTTTGGCTACGGTTGATTCAGCTGCACGAGGTAAAATCCTTGCAGAAGCTACAGAAATAGCTGTTGGAAAAAACTACGGTATCATTCCAATCCATTATCAGGTGAATACGTGGGGCTCAAAAGCTGGGTACTCTTATTTACCTAGAACGGATGAATATACAGTGGTTGAGGGTTTTGGAAAAAAATAAAACATTCCAACTTTAACTTAATTAAAACAACAAAAATCCAGGAATAACATTCCTGGATTTTTGCTAAGCAGAACTAAAGTCAACCTAGGTACACATGACAGTTTACATCCTTCAGCGGACTTTACAGAGTTTCATAGTTTTGTTTGTCATGTCATTAATCGTTTTCTGTGGAGTAAACTTGATTGGTGATCCTGTATACATGATGATCAGCCCCGAGTCTGAACCAGCAGAAATTGAAAGAGTAATCAAAGAATTTGGTTTTGATAGACCTGTACTTGAACAATACTGGTTTTTTTTAAAAAATGTTGTGAATGGTGATTTTGGACGATCTTTTGTTCAAGGCATACCGGCACTTCCATTAATTCTGGAAAGATTTCCGGCAACAATTGAACTTGCAGTCTTTTCTCTTTTTATCTCCTTAGTGATTGCGTTACCGTTAGGAGTTTATGCTGGACTGTATCCAGAAAGGAAAGCAAGTAAAATTATTATGTCTGGATCTATTCTAGGATTTTCAATGCCAACGTTTTGGGTTGGCATTATGTTAATCATGCTGTTTGCTGTAAAGTTAGATTGGCTTCCATCCATTGGTAGAGGTGAACTTGGAACGTTTTTAGGAATTGAAAGTTCATTATTTACCTTAAATGGTTTGTCGCATATTTTTTTACCAGCTTTAAACCTTGCTCTGTTTAAACTTTCTTCCGTATTACGTTTAACGAGAGCTGGTACCAGAGAAGTAATCCTGCAAGATTATATTAAATTCGCAAGAGCTAAAGGTCTTTCTCATGCGAGAGTGATTAACGTTCATTTATTAAAAAATATTTTAATTCCTATTGTTACAGTGATCGGTCTGGAGTTTGGATCTTTGGTGGCTTTTTCTACAATTACAGAAACTGTTTTTGCATGGCCAGGAGCGGGAAAATTAATTATCGATTCTGTTTATAATTTAGACAGACCCGTTATCGTTGCTTATCTCATTATTATTGTTGCGTTCTTTGTGTTCTTAAATTTAATTGTAGATATCCTGTATAGTTTTTTAGATCCAAGGGTACGAATAAAAGGATCTAGCGAATGACACAAAATAATAAATACGAATTATTAGCAAAAATCTGGAGTGAGTTTTCAGAAAATAAAATTGCAGTCGTTGCTTTAGTCTGTTTTAGTATTATTCTTTTTGTTGCCGTTTTTGCATCCGTTATATCGCCAACCGATCCATATGATTTAGCAACAGTGACCATCATGAACAGTAGACTTCCACCATTGGAAGAGGATTTTTCTGGCAATGTATACTGGCTAGGAACCGATGGTGCGGGCAGAGATATGTTATCTGCTATTTTTTACGGCCTAAGAATAAGCTTAAGTGTTGGCGTATTATCAGGTGTTTTTGCCTTAATTGTCGGTGCTTTTTTTGGCATTTCCGCAGCTTACTTTGGTGGAAGATATGAAACTTTAGTCATGCGAATTGTAGATATTCAATTAAGTTTCCCCTCCATTCTGGTTGCTCTGATTATTTTAGCAGCTTTTGGCAAGGGAGTTGAAAAAACTATTTTGGCTCTTGTCTTAGTCCAGTGGGCTTATTATGCAAGAACCGCAAGAGCTTCTGCTTTAGTTGAGAGTAGAAAAGAATATGTAGATGCAGCAAGATGTTTATCTTTGGGTAATTTACGTATTATGCTCAATCACATACTTCCTAATTGCATCCCTCCTTTAATTGTCGTTGGAACGTTACAAACAGCTCATGCTATTTCTTTGGAGGCAACCTTAAGCTTTCTTGGTTTGGGTCTACCACAAACAGAACCATCCTTAGGTTTGTTGATAGGAAATGGTTTTGAATATGTTCATACAGGTGATTATTGGATTAGTATTTTTCCAGGCATTGCTTTGCTGATTACAATTGTCTCTATTAATTTAGTAGGGGATCAGTTGCGAGATATGTTTAACCCTAGATTAAAACGATAAAGCATGAAACCAATTTTAACAGTTGAAAATTTAAAAACTTACTTTTTTAGAAAAGAAGGAGTTGTCAAAGCTGTGGATGACATTAGTTTTCATATTAATCCAGGGGAGATTGTTGGTTTAGTGGGAGAGTCTGGATCGGGAAAAACGATTACTGGTTTTTCTATTTTAGGATTAATTGACTCCCCAGGAAAAATAGTTTCTGGAAATATAAAATTTAAAGATATGGATCTGCAAAGAATATCTCCAAAACAAATGCAAGATATTAGAGGCAATCGAATTGCAATGATTTTTCAAGATCCTATGATGACCTTAAATCCAGTGTTGCGTATTCAAACACAAATGATCGAGACTATTAAAGCTCATAACAAAACGATTTCTAATCAAGATGCTTACGATACCTGTAGAGATGCATTAGGTCTGGTTGGTATTTCTTCTCCTGATGAAAGAATGAAAGCTTACCCCCACCAATTTTCTGGAGGAATGAGACAACGTGTTTCTATTGCAATAGCTTTGTTAAATAAACCAGATTTAATTATTGCGGATGAGCCAACAACTGCATTGGATGTTACGATTCAAGGACAAGTAATTTTTGAAATGCAAAAACTATGTAAAGAGTCTGGAACCGCTTTGTTATGGGTAACCCATGATCTTGCTGTCGTTGCTGGAATTACAGATCGAATTTCTGTGATGTATGCAGGACGTATTATTGAACAAGGATCAACGGATAAAATTATTAACCAACCTTTACATCCCTATACGCAAGGATTAATTAAAAGTGTTCCTAGTAAGAATAAAAAGGGCGAAAAACTTCATCAAATTGATGGAATGGTTCCTTCCATGTTTTCCCTTCCCAAAGGTTGTGCTTTTGAAGAGCGTTGTTACTTGCGATCTGAACAGTGCAAGCAAGAACAACCTTTTGAAATCCAACATGCGGATGGACGTTTTTTACGTTGTTTGAATATAGGTAAGCAAACATGAAACATATTCTTGAAGTAAAACAAGTGACTAAAAAATTTGTAAAGTCTTTAGATAAGACTGCAAAATTTGTTAATTATTTTGGCGGTTCTTATAAAGAAGAGGTGGTGCATGCGGTTGATGATGTTTCATTTAATATTCAGTCAGGAGAAGTAGTTGGAGTAGTAGGTGAGTCTGGTTGTGGCAAATCTACTTTAGGAAGAATGATTGCTGGGATTATGCCTCTAACGAAAGGTAGTATTGCTTTTAAGGAAAAGCATTATGTTGGGTATGTTAATGATAAGTATCAACAAGATCATGCGATTGATCTTAAGATACAAATGATTTTTCAAGATCCATTCTCCTCACTTAATCCTAGAAAAAAAGTGGTAGATATTATTTCTGAAGCACCTATTCATCATCAAATCATTTCCAATAAAGATAAAAAAAGTTTCGTTGCTGAGATATTAAATAAGGTAGGACTAAATATAGATGCGATGAATCGATATCCCCATCAATTTTCTGGAGGACAAAGACAAAGAGTAGGAATCGCAAGAGCGCTTGCGGTTTCGCCAGAAATTGTAGTGTGCGATGAATCTGTTGCGGCACTAGACGTTTCAATTCAAGCACAAATTATTAATCTTTTTTTAGATTTAAGAAAAAATATGAATCTGACCTATCTTTTTATTAGTCATGATATGGGGGTGATCGAGCATATCGCAGATCGTATTGTTGTGATGTATTTAGGACAAGTAGTAGAAATTGCAAGCACCAATGAAATTATTCATCAGACGAACCATCCATACACTAAAGCATTATTAGGTGGAGTTCCAACATTAGATACAACAAGAAAAATTTATGAACCGATCAAAGGTGAAATACCATCGCCTTTAAATCCACCGAGTGGTTGTTATTTTCATCCACGCTGTAAATTTGCAACCGAAAAATGCAAAGTCGAAAAACCTCTATTGAAAGAAATAGCTCCAAATCATTTCTCCGCTTGTCATCTGAACGATTAAAGCGGATAAGCTAAACGTACGGCAGTGAGACCTGGAAATAATCTTTTTGTTGGCATGATTAATACCGTTGGTTCATAAGGAGCAAGAATAGGTTCATCACCATCGTTTCCAATTAATGTACCTTTTGCTAAATGATCAAATCCTTGCCAGTCTTTGCTAAATACGAATTGATCGGTTTTAATCGTAACCGCCATTCCAACCTTAAAGAATCGCATCTGCTCTTTATTTTTAGATTGGCTTAAATATTCCAAACCAAAGTCATCCTGCATAATGCCAGAATTCCTTATAAATCTGATTAAAGTCTCAATAGCCACTTCTTCCGAAGATTTCTCCCAATGCTGACCACACTCAACGAGTAGCGCATTTTTTTTGCTCGATGGGTCTGAAAAACCATTAAAATCTCGCATCCGCATTCCTTCTTTGTGACCGGAATCGGTAATCGTAGACATGTTCATGCCCACTGCTTTTGCAAGCTCTCTTCCTTTGTCAACCATCCCAGCCATCATTAAAGGCACACAAGGTTTTTGCATGGAATGAATATCTAACAGTAAATCTGCTTCTGCTACAATTGGTAGTACTTCATTGGCTCTTATAAATTCACAAGTTTTTTTTCTTCCTGAATCTTGCAAGACACCAGGACCCCACAATCTATTAAAATCTTCTTCCACCCATCTTGTTCGGTTAGGATTTTTCGGATCAAAAGCTAAATAAGCTTCAACATTCATAAACGCGAAAGATAACTTTCCTTGAATTGGTCGCTGACTTTGTTTCATAAACCAATCTATCGCGATGGCTCCGCAAGGTTCGTTACCATGCACAACAGCACTCACGAGTACATGTGGTCCAGCTTTTTTAGAGTCAAATGTATGAATATAATTAATTCCCGTATTCCCTTTTTTATAAGGAGAAATATCAGGTCCTGTAATTTCTACTGGGTATTCATTTGCATAATCTAATCTACTATCTGCCATGTTTATTCTCCTTGTTTTTTACTAATCCAATTTTTTACTTCTTGTAATACAATCTTCAAGTTTTTTTTTACTGTATCAAACCCTTCATTTTTTTCTCTTGTCACTTCATCCATATATAACTTTCGGTTTACTTCAACTTGAATAGAATTTTTATGCAATGTTGGATTGCTGTAAGCAGCTACTAACTCCACACCTTTATAAGGATCATTGACGGTTACATCATAGCGTAAATTTTTTAAGCTGCTTACAATAACATTACGAAAATCTTTTTCAGAAGTAGTTCCATCTCGATCTCCAATCACAAAATCAGGTCGCGCTGTTCCTTTGGGCTGTTCAGACATAGCAGAGGCATGATTTTGCATCGAGTGACAATTGATGTGATAAAATTTTCCAAATGTGTTGAAGGTGTGGTTCATTATTCTTTGTAAAGCTTGGTGGTAAGGTCGGTGATACTGATTTACTCGGTGCATTAAAATATCTGGATGAATTTTAGATGTATACATTGGTTCTCCATCTGGCGGTACACGCAACCAAATTAAACCGATACCAAGCTTACTTTTAACACTTGGGGCAAATTGAATATCACAAACTTGATTTGTATCTTCCAAGAGATCTTCTGGAGAAAAATCTTTTTCTGATCGATTGGTATCAATATAGGATCTTGGAAATTCGGCTCGTAAAT
>Ga0222713_10006770_pt1 | contig 10836 bp, 11 predicted proteins | sample C33_649DmetaG_FD_165061 | JGI IMG/M metagenome (GOLD analysis project Ga0222713, IMG submission 165061) | Estuarine water microbial communities from San Francisco Bay, California, United States - C33_649D | ecosystem: Environmental > Aquatic > Marine > Unclassified | place: USA: California... | reverse complement strand
TATATGTAATTGTTCCGCTCGAATAGCCGAGACTTCCATCTCCGCCTGCATCCGTTACAGTAATTGCTCCCTGTGCTCTTGCGTTTGTAAAGTATTGATTTGTTGAGCCTTCTGTTAAATCGTCTGTTGTTGCAGCTGCAATTCTCGCATCTGCTCGTGCATTTGTAAAGTATTGATTTGTTGAGCCTTCACCAATATCATCAGTATCTAATGTAATTGAACTTCCGAGTGATACTGCATTTGAATTGACTGTTACACTGCTATTCGCTAGTTTCACATTTGTGACTTGTGAATCCGCTATGTGTACAGTATTAATACTTCCGCTAACAAGTTCTGCAGAATCAACAGCATTCTTTGCGATTTTTGCACTTGTAATACTATTGTCCGCAATATCAGAAGCCACAACAATACCTGCCGCCAAGTGGGTAGCATTAATTGCGTTTGCAGCAATCTGAGTTCCAGTGATTGCGTTTGCTGCGATTACTCCTGATTTAATTTGAGTTGTCATATTATAATTCCTGTGAGTCTAAAAACTCCTGATAGCTCGCTTTTAATTCATCGGTCCATACTGCGTTGCAGATTGCTTGGACTTCTGCTGATTGCTCACTTATATCGTCTAAGCAACTAAGCACATGTCTATGAAAAGAACGACTAAGTTCTACGCCATCTTCTTTGATGACTGTAGCAGTTCTTACCTGAACATGTTTAAATTCACCTACGATTTCTATTTTATCTTCTATTAGTTCTTTTGTTATTGCCATTTTTATTTTTCTCCTTACCTAGAATCCACTAGGTATAACTTATTTTATGAAACTGTATAACTCATTTGTAATTTTATAAATGTTCCATTCTGCCATACAGCATTTGAAGCAACTGGAGTATCATTATTAGATGCAGAAGTTCTTGCATATAAAGCAGTATCAGTATTACCCACAAAAAAACTCAAGTTGTAACTTAAATTAGCTGTTGCACAAAGACCTGCGACACCAACTCTTTCGTGTGGTTCACGATATGAACCATAAGATGCTGATGTAAAAGGCAATCCTGATATGGCAGCATTATTTGTTCCTATTCCACTTGCAGTATTTATTTTAAAGCCAATGTGTATGTGTACCATGTTGCCTATCTTTACATAATGTCCTCTTAAATTTGAGTAAGTATATGTACCATCCCCCACAGATGGAGTAAAAGTACCTTCCTCGTAATCGTCTAATGCGTTTGCTGCTGCGGTATCTCCGTTGAAGGTTATGCCACCTGTAGATAGAATCCTCATGCGTTCATAGTTTGCACCGCCATCAGCAGTCCAAAAAGTCATGTCTATAGGAACAACAGAAGTTCTGCCACCAACGCCTATTCTTCCTTCTGAAGAAGATGGCGTACTAACATAAACAATCGCATTTGATTGGTCACCAAAATTAGATACTCCTCTTACATCTAATTTACCACTAGGACTAGTCGTACCTATACCAACATTGCCACCATTAGGATTTAAAGCTAGATTATAATTAACAGCATAATTATTAGAAGCTCTTGATTGCAACCAAGAATAGGGGTCACCAAAACCTACATCTAAAGAACCAGGTCCTGAAGTTTGACTAAATCTTGAAATAAATCCTGAAGCAAAACCTGAAGTTGCAGGAGCACCAAAAGTACCTTTTACTTCTAATTTGCTTTTTGGGTCTGTCGTACCTATACCAACATTGCCTGAAGTGTCAATAACCATCTTATCTGCATGAAAAGATAAAACGCCTGAAGCACCGCTTTTTAATCTCATACCAACAACTTCTTGGTCACCATTATTTAATTTAAGACTTGGCGTTGATGTGCCTCTTACTCTTATATCACCACCGTTTACTTCTAGTCTATTGTCTAAAGCGGTTGAAGCTCCTATAGCAACATTGCCCGAAGAGTCAATGCGGACTTTTTCTGAACCTGATGCAGAATTATTATGAAAGTTAAAAACGAAAGCACCAACATCCGCACTTGTAGAAGTTCTTAAACCACCAGCAGACCATCCATAATTGTCAAGTGTGCTTATTCCATAAGTTATTCCAGTAAATCCAGTTGTATTAGTAGTAGAGCTTGGAAATAATTTAATAAATGGATTTGTAAATTGAGATGTACTATTTTGTGCTGTCCTAATATCTAAAATAGCACTAGGATTATCTGTACCTATACCAACATTGCCACCATCAGGGTTAATGCTTAAATCGGTTGCGCCACTTCCTGATTTTGATGCCTGAACTTTAATAATAGTTGCGGCACTATCTTTGAAAAAGTTTAAGTATGTGTCGCCAGTATCTGTGCCGCCAAAACGGGCAATAGTAGTATCCGACCAAACATGCAGAGGATATGCAGGACTAGCCGTACCTATACCAACATTACCACCATGTAAAACTGTTAAACGTTCTAAACCATCTGTATATAATCTAATATCTCCAGTACCTATACCAGATTGATAAATTATATAATCATCTGTTGCATCATTTGCAATACCAACAATCCAATCTGTAGAACTTGTAGCACTGTTAAAATTTATTTGTGCTCCATTTGCGGATGAATTAATAGAAATTACTTCATTCCCTGTACCTGTGACATTTATTCGTTTATTAAAATCCCATTCGTCATTTGTACCGTCATAAGTCAGTGAAGGATTTGTTGAACCTGTAATATCAACTTCAATACCTGCACCATCTGCTGCTGCAGCGTTGATTGAACCACTTGCTAATGTAATCAGTTTATCATCGACCGTTAATGTAGTAGAATTAATTGTAGTAGTTGTACCATCGACTTGAAGATTTCCTGCGATGACAACTGTTCCTGTATCATCACCATGTGTTGCTGGGTCAATAGTAAATGTAGAAGGACCTCTTAAGTATCCTGTTGCTGTAATATTACCAACTGATATATCATCACCTGATTGATAATAAGTAGAATCAAGTATACCAGTAAAGTTTCCTGATGTTACAATTTTACTTCCAGCTGATAAGTTTGCAGAAGTAGCCCAATAAGGTTCATCATCTGTACCTTTACCAATATATCTTGTATTACCCCCAGCATTAAATGATATACCAGTTTGATCTGAAGTAGCACTTGCTCTTACGATTGATAAAGGAGTTGCGTTATTATTAGAAGAAAGAGTAGATAAGCCATCAACAACTAAGCCATCACTAGTTACTGTACCTGTTACATTTATACCTGTTGAGGTTGTAGCAAGTTTTTGTGAACCACCATAATGCAAAGATACATCCGTTTCGCTGCCGTCTACTGTAATGTAAGTTGTAGTCCCCCCTAGTCCATCATCAGTTTGTAAATATATGTCTTTGTCGTCAGACTGGTTGCGGATGATTATATTCCCAGTGTCATTTATCCAGTAACTATCAACCCCATTATGGAACATCTTACTGTCATCATCAGTTCCCATAATAAAACGTGTTGCGGTGCTTGACCCATCACCAATAGAAACATCACCTGTTACATCTATACCTGTTGAGGTTGTGGCTAGTTTTTTAGCGTTGTCATAGTAAAGATTTACAGCTCCATCTGCTAAAACATCTATTCCACTTTCGCCTGTCTTTGGTCTTATTCTTATACTACCATTTGTATCTTGAATATACAAATCCCCTGTAGTATTTGTTAAAAAGCCATGAGTCCCACTATGATAAAGTTCTAAATCGCTATCTGCGCCAAAAATAGCCTTAACAGAATCGCCAAAACTTAAATCTGCTGTAAGCGCGGCAATCTCGCTGCTTCCAACTGCATTCTTTGCTATTTTCGCACTTGTAATTGAATTATCTGCTACATCTGAAGCTACTATAACTCCACTTGCTATTTTTGCACTTGTAATTGCATTATCCGCTATATCGCTAGTATTTACTGCGCCTGATGCGATAGATGCACTTGTTACAGAGTTTGCATTTAAAACAGAGAAGTTTGTAGAACTAAATGCGATAACTTCAATATTGTTTGTTCCAGTTGGAGGTGCACTAGAGAAAGTAAGAGTTGTACCACTTACAGAATATTCTGACTTCTGCTGATATACACCATCAATATAAACTTGAGTATTATTTTCACTTTGAGGATTTTCGCTCAATGTAAATGCTACTGTAGAATTATCTCCACTAAAAGTATTAAGAACAACAGAGTTACCACTATAAATTGAGCCAACTACATAAACAGTAACAGTTGTACCGTTTGCAGGAGCTGTGTCAAAAGATAGGGTTGTTCCACTGAATGTGTAAGAATCTTGATTTTGAAATACACCGTCTATAAAAGCTATGATGTAGCTTTCTCCTGCAGGCGTGGTGCTTAAAGTAAAATCGGTTGTGCTACCATTTCCTGTTGCGGTGTTTAAATAGAATGATTGAGCTGTTGCTGTTTTTGAAGAAAAACTTAAATTTCCTGAACCATCAGTAGTTAAAACTTGCCCAGTAGTTCCATCACTTACATTAAGTTCTGAAATTCCTACAGAGTTTGATGCAATTTCACTTGCTCCAATCGCATTTGCTGCAACTTCAGAAGAAGTCACAGCATTCGCTGCTATTTTGGCACTTGTTACGGCATTATTTTCTAGTGTGCCGATTGTAACTATTGATTCGCTTCCATCGTTTTTCTTGATAAAAAGTTTACCGTCATAGGTATTAATCGCTATTTCACCAAGAGCGAGTGCAGAAGTCGATGGTACTGCTCCCTGAGTCGCAGACCTTTTTAATTTAATAGTTTGTGCCATATGTATGGATTTCCTTTACTATGCGTATATACGCGGAAATTTTTTATTAAGAGAATGTTCCTCCGTCTAACACATCTCCCCAAGAAGCGTTTCCGCTTGAATCCATAGAGAGTAGGTATGTGCTAGTTGTAGCAGTTGCTGTAGGTCTTACTAATCTTGTGTAACCACCATTTGTTGCAGCTCCGATAAGTAAATCACCTATTGCTGTTGAACTGATACCTTTAATTCTTAATGCATCACTGTTAACTTCTAATGTTATATTATCATCGTTAACATTAAGTGTATTTCCTGATTTGCTAAGAGCGTCTCCAGCGATAATTTGTCCTGCACCTGAGAATTGTACAAAAGTTAAAGCAGTTGTATCAAGTGTAATTGGATTGTTTGTTGTAAGAACAAAACCATTATCACCGTTTACAGTACCCTCTTCAACAAATACAAAGAGTCCAGAAGTAACTTCTGCGCTTATGTTTGCATCTGCAGATCTTGCAGGGCTTGAGCCAGCAACATAGATACCATTTTCACTTCCAGTTGACTGGTCTTTAACAAGAACTCTATCACCGTCTGCAAGAGTTACGCCATCAATTGTGTCGCCTACATTTAAGTCTGTAGCGATTGTAATATTGGCAGTAGTTGCTACTCTTACTGAGTCTTTAATATCAAGTGCTTGTTTTACTGCATCAACGTATGCTTTTGTAGCTGCGTCTTGTGCTTGTGTTGGGTCAGTAACATTTGAAATTCTTGAGTTATTTACGTCTACAACACCAGAGCCATTTGGATTTAAAGAAATATTACCATTTGTATCTGTGCTAGAAATTTCGTTACCATTTAGATTTAAATTATCTACTGCTAAAGAAGTTAACCCTGCTAAATCAGTTGTAGTTGCTCCCGGATTTAAAGAAGAAGAACCAAGTGTAATTGCATTTACTGCAACAGCACCACTTGTTACAGTAAAGTCTGTAGCATCAAATGAAGCCACACCCTTGTTGCTTGAAGTTGCATCTTCTCCCGCGATTGTTACAGTTGTACCAGAAGCGGTAGTATTTATACCCTCTCCACCAGTAAAGGTAAATCCTTCACCGATTGTTGCAGCAGCTGTTGAAGCATCTTCTGCAGTAATTGTAATATCATTTGCTGCAACTGCTCCACTTGTTACTGTGAAATGTGTAGAGTTAAAAGATGCAATACCTTTATTTGAAGAGGTAGCATCTTCTCCAGTGATTGTTACTGTATTATCTGTTACAGCAGTATCAATACCTTCTCCGCCTGTAAATGTGAAAGTATCACTAATTAAAGAAACAGTATCTGTTCCAGTATCACCTGCTATACCAAGAGTTGTTGAAATTGTTGTAAAAGAGACAACTCCTGAACCGTTTGTTATAAGAGCTTGTCCACTTGTGCCATCAGCTGTAGGAAGTGTATATCCTGCTGTACCATCAAGTCCTACTGTAATTTGTTTGTCAAATACCACTTTTTCTGTGCCATTTGTAGTATTAAAACTTAAGTATTTATTTGCACCTTCTGTAATTACTAAAGAAGTTGATGAATTATCTATAATTCCAAATTCTGTTGCTTGTGAAGATAGATCAATAGTACCACCAGTTATATCTAAATCCAAATTTGCAGCAGCAATAATGTCTACATCGCCTGATGCAGAAGTAATTGAGTTTGCTCCGATTGTTAAGTTTGCTGTTTTAAGTTGGTCAATTTTGCTATTAGAGTCAACTACTATTGCAGAACTTGCTGTAAGTGTACCTGCAGTGTGGTCAAGCATATTGACATACAGTTCACCACCGATTACATCATTATTTGACCCATCACCGATAAAAAGTTTAGATGAATTAAATGAATAAGCTAATTCTCCTACACTTAACGCACTCGAGGGGGTAGCGGCGGTGGTACTTCTTTTAATTTTAATTGTTTGTGCCATTCTATTTTCCTAAAACAATCCTCCGTCGAGATTGTCCATTGTATCTGTTGCGGCTGCAAGAGGTACGAATTGAAATACATTCGAAGAAGTTTCTCTGTACACTTTTAACTGATCATCATCAGTATCGTACCAAAGATCTCCTTCGGATAAAGTTGAGCCAGAAGGTTCACTGGCTGATCTAAAAAACTGGTCTGCTAATTGTTCAAGTGCTCCTTGAATATTTGTTGCAGAGATTGTGTTGTAAGGTGTTACTCCTACAGAAGCTGCATTTGTTGCAGAGGGAGGTACTGCGCTTATTGAAACAGAAGTTACATCTTCTGTGACAGTAATTGGATAGATGGTCTGACTTGTGGTAACACTTGTAACGTCTTGTGTTACGGTAACTGTTACATCACTCATACAAAATTATCCCCGTCTAACGTATCCATGTCTCCTGTAGCTGAAGCTATTGCTACCCATTCAAAATTATCTGCGGAAGTTTCCCTATATACATACAAATTATCTGTTGTAGTATTATACCATAAATCGCCTTCTTCAATATTACTTCCAGTTGGTTGAGAAGACTGTACAAAATGTTGGTCTGCTAATTGTTCGAGTGCAGTCTGTGCGTTAGTAGCAGTAATTGTATTATATGGAGTAACTGCTATATCTACTGCAGAAAACTTTGCGAAAAAATATTCAACTCCAACATCTGTAGTATTTGTTTGTACACGATTTACAGTTATTGCATCTCCTGCAGTTGCAGTAACTGTAGTAGTGTATGGAGCTATAGTAACTACAGTTGTAGCTAAACGGCTCATCGTGTTACTTCGCCTTTGACCGTCGCTGTGCCTTGTAGTAATCTTTGAACAGTGCTATCAGTATAAAGTTCTATATCATATTGATAAGTGCCCGCTGATATATCATCTGTTGTAGTGTAGGGTAAGCTAACAGTGCATATTCCACTGGAAGCGTTCGTTACGGTTCCTGTGAAACTTGCTGTAAGAGTGCTAGAGTCTATTGTAGGGCGTATTTGTCCCCTGACACTGAAGCCAGATAGATTTTTTGCGGATCCTCCTTCTTGAATAGTTAATTGCAAAGAAAAATCTGATCCCTGATCGATAGTTATGTTATATGTGCCTGCACTCATGCTTTTTTCTTATACCTCCAATGTCTTAATTATACCAAAAAAATTCACCTGATGTCAAGCATTAAATTTTGAATGTATATCGGTAACCCTTATGATTTGGGGTATTTGTCTTTTACTGCTTTTAGTTCTGTGTAAAAAGATGTTAATTTTGCTGAATCACCAAACACTCCATCATCTATTGCATGCCAAAAAAGGTCTAACTGTTCTGCTATGCTTGGGTATTCAGTTTTTCTTGCTTGTGAATATGTATATGTTTTTGTTAAATTTTTATCCAATGACATGACTTGCATCTCCATAAACTATTATACTAAAAGTATAATCTATATATTTATCTTTTGTTAATTTAAAATTAAAAGTTCCTGCATTTGTACCCGTTAAACTAAGTGTGCCATCAGCAGGTATAGTTCCAATACTTGTATTGTCTACATAAACTGTTGTACCTTCTGGAATACTAGTAACATTCATTGTATCCTCCAGCATCATAAATGTTGCGGGAAGACTTGGTGTAAATTGTCCATAAGCAACAATATCTGTTCCATCTTCATTAACATAATATAAATCAATAGGTGGAAGTGTATCTACAGTAATCTGTAAATGTGAAAGTCCATCTTCTGCTTGATTGTCAATTACACTTTGAGGAGTATCATTTATAGTTCCCCAAATTATTTTTTTATCTGAATTGTAAAATATATGATAGTCCATTTTTTCTCCTATACAAATGGTGAGTCTGTGTTAAAAATAATATAAGCATAATAAATTGCTTGTCCTGCAAAATTTGATGAATGTGTCGTGGAAAAATTGTAATACTCCCGATAACTTCCTCCAGTACAAATATTTGTTATACTTAAATTAGTTGTTGTTGTTTGGTAATAACACCCTTCTTCATAATCAAGCTCCCACTCATTAAAAGGTTGTCCGTTTCCTGTCCAAATATGGTCGTCTATAAATCTATTATGCGTATAAGAACCTGCTCCATAACTAAGTGTGTAGGGCGGAATATCTCCATTATATGCTTTGTATACGCTTGTAGCGTATGCAGGGGCTCCTCCCCCGCTTGGAGTACAAGTAGGAGCCGTACTTGTACTATAAAACCCGCCATTTGTTACAGTTACACTAGTTACTGCTCCTCCGCTTATAGTTGCAGTAGCAGTAGCTGCTGATACTTGTCCAGTTCCAGAAAAGCTAAGAGTTGGAGCAGTTACATAGCCTGATCCTCCACTTGTTACAGATACGCTTGATACATACCAATAATTAAAAAAAGATATATAAGTTAAAGTTACACTAAAAGTTGCAGCACTTGTTGGATTACCTGCTACACAATTTGCTACATTTGTGTAAGTTACTTCTACGAAAGGTCGAAATCCTAGTCCATGACTAAAAGTTCTCGTAGCTCCTGCGTTTAATATGCCTTGTCCTCGTGCTGCTACATTGAACCCTTTTACAGCAGAATTTGAATCAAATATAAGACTAGAAGAAGTACTAGTAACATCTTGTCCAGGTCTACTCACATAAAGACCATAGTCTGACCCTCTTTTTCCTAATAATACTCTATTTGCCATTAAAATAAACTCGTACTGGGTATTCCCTTAAAAAGAAATATATTGATTGTCTGTGTTCCTACAGTATTGGTGTCATAAACACCAGTATAACTTGATGCCAATGTGGTGGATAAAGTTGAACCAGAACTAAAACTTGTTGTTAGTGTATCAGTTCCTTCTGCAATAAAAAAGGAAGTTTCTCCTGTAGCTGTAGTCACAGAAGTACTATTATTTACAGTACTTCCTGCGGTTTGATTAACACTAGAAATTTGATCTAATACTATAGCATGGTCTACTTGATCAGCACTATTTGTAGAAAAAAGTAACTCATCATTTGCACAAGTTAATACATCACTTCCTGAACGACTCACAAATAAACCATATTGTGAACCTCTTTGTCCTAATAATAATCTATTTGCCATAATTTAAGTCCATAAATTTTCCGTATTTCCTAAAGTTGGATGATTTGTTAATGTTTGTGTACTGCCACTTCCATCTAAATAACTACTGCCCATAAATCCATAAGCACAAGGTATTCTCAATACAAGAAATTTTGTTGCAGCACTCGTACGAGAATGAGAAGCCAAAGCAAAAGAAGTACTAGTTAAATATCCATAACTTCCACTATTATATGCATCATCATGAGTAATCCATCCATCTCCTCTGGTTGTTTTTGGTGTAATAGAAGTATTTGTAAGTTCCCAATTTGCTGCTTGATTATTTATTATTAAAACATCATCATCTTCTTCAAAATTTGTAACGAAAAAATCTTCATGTATTACTTTGGTTCCTTCTTCTATAATAAAATACATAGGGATATAAGTTAATGTAGGCTTTGAACCACTTGTCCAAGTTATAGTAGAAGAAGTTCCTGAAGTGCTTCCTCCTGCATATACTTGTCCTGTTCTTGGTTTAGTGGAATCAAATACAAGATTTTGTGCAGAAGTAGTTAAAACATCACTTCCTTCTTTAGAAATTTTTAATCCGTATTGACTACTTCCTAAATTTCCTAATAATACTCTATTTGCCATTTATCTCCACCTCGGTCCTTCTGCCCAATTTACAAGTGACCTTCTTGTTCCTTTTGTTACTGTTGTTACTCTATGTGTTAAATAACTTGGAAAAACTAATACGCTTCCTTGTGTGCGAAATCCTTTTGGTTGCTCTATTCTTTGAAATTCAAACTCTCCACCTTCATAATCATTCGGGTCAGAAAGTTGAATAACTATTGAAAGTTTTCTATCAAAAGGAGTATCTGCCATCCAGTTTACATCATAGTGCCAGTCATAAAATGAACCTTCTGTATATACTCCATATTGCGTATGAGGTATATACTGCATATCTACTGCAAAAGCATTTCTATTTGCTTCTTTAAAGTAGTAATGTATTAATTTATATATTTCTGGGTCATTTACAAAAGCTACTTGAGTATCTCTCATGCTTTTATCTGGTCTATAGTCAATACTTGAAAAGATGGTTGCATCTTGTTTTGGGTATTGGTCACATTTAAATA
>Ga0222713_10006768_pt1 | contig 10837 bp, 10 predicted proteins | sample C33_649DmetaG_FD_165061 | JGI IMG/M metagenome (GOLD analysis project Ga0222713, IMG submission 165061) | Estuarine water microbial communities from San Francisco Bay, California, United States - C33_649D | ecosystem: Environmental > Aquatic > Marine > Unclassified | place: USA: California... | reverse complement strand
GGCCAATGGCTATATCGGCATTTCGCGGTCGGGGTTCAACAGCTATTACGGTGTCGTGGCCGAGCCCGAGGTCACCATCGACATGCAAAGCAGCCGCTGGGATGTCGCTGGTGAAATGCGTGAACTGGGCAAGGTCATCAAATCGGTGAAGTTCAAGGCCAACTCTACTGACTACAAGCATGTCGAGCTGGATGCCGGTGCGCCGGCCACGCGTTTCCGCAACAAGGGCAAATACCTGCACTTCGAGGCTACCCACGGCAAACTCGGGCCGCTGCAGGGCGCCGTAGGCCTGCAGTACACGGATTTTGATTTTTCAGCGCTGGGCGCCGAGGCCTTTGTGCCGGTGACCAATACCAATGTGAAGTCCGGCTTTTTCTTCGAGGAACTGCCGCTGGGCCGGCTGAAGCTGACTTTCGGCGGACGGCATGAACGCACCGAAGTCAGCAGCCTGGGCGGAGGCATAGTGCCCTTCGGTGCGGTGGATCCGCGTTTCGATCCGGCGCAGACGCGCAGCTTCAGCGGCAACAGCGGCGCGCTGGGCGCGGTATTCAGCTTCACCCCGGGGCTGGCGGTGGCGGTCAACGGCGCTTACACCGAACGCGCGCCGACCTATTACGAGCTGTTCGCCAACGGCCCGCATGCGGCGACCGGCGTCTACGAACTGGGCAATCCGGCGTTCACAAAAGAGAAATCGAAGGCCCTGGATGTTTCATTGCGCATGAAGTCCGGCAAACATTCGGGGAGCATCAGCGTGTTTCAAAACCGCTTCGACAACTTCATCACGCTGTTCAATACCGGCAACACCCGCGGTGCCGATGGCGAACTCAATCCACCCGATGCCGGCGACGGCACTTCCCTGAACACCGGCGAGGAAATCCTGCAGGAATTCGCCTACCGCGCGGTGCCGGCACGCCTCCGCGGAGTTGAAGGCGAGGGACGTTTCCGTGTCATGGATCGCGGCGGCACCCTCGATCTGCTGGTGAGCGCTTCCCATGTGCGCGCCAGTGATCGCAGCACCGGGCAGCCGCTGCCGCGCATTGCCCCGTGGCGTTACGGCATCGGCTTCGAATACCGGCAGAATCGGCTGGGGGCGCGGGTCGATGCAGCGTTCTTTGCTGACCAGGATCGCGTCGCCGCCGGGGAATTGCCAACTGACGGTTACACGATGCTCAACGCTGCGGTGACCTACCGGCTTCCCGCAGCGGGCATGCGGCTGGAGGCTTTTCTGCGCGGCGTGAACCTGCTCGATGAGGAGGCGCGCAACCATGTGTCTTTCCTCAAGGACATTGCGCCGCTGGGCCGGCGCAGCGCGCAGATCGGCGTGCGCGGGCAGTTCTGAGTCATGCAAACGGCCGCGGCAATCCCGCGGCCGTTTGTGACGGTGCCGCGTTCTGCCGGATAATGCATGCACATATTGCTGGCGGCACCAATGGCCACGAACAAAACCATGCGCATCGGCAGCGCAGCTTTTCTGACACCGCAACGACTGCTGGCAGTTTGCCTGCTGGCCAGCATCCTCGTGCATGTCGGTGTGTTGGTATGGCTGCCGGGCTGGCAACGCTGGATGGACAAAGCATCGGCGCCAGTACTGGATGTGGTGCTGGTGGCGCAGCCGCAGCAGGTTGTCGCTGCCGAACCTGCCCCGCCGGTCAAACCTGCAGTTCCGCACAAAGTTATTGCCCGCAAGCAGGAACCAAGACTCGTGGAGGTTGCGCCGCAACCGGTTGTGCCGGCGCCTGTTGTTGCCGAATCGGCACCGGTGCCCGTTTCGTCCGCGACTGCAGCCCCGCGCGCAGCCGTCGAGACCAAAGCACCACCTGCACCCGTGGTAGCGCCGGCTACGCCACCGCAGTTCAATGCGGCGTACCTGAGAAATCCCGCGCCGGTGTATCCGGCCGTCGCGCGCCGCAGCGGCGATCAAGGCACGGTGATGCTGAAGGTGCTGGTCAATCCACAGGGCGCTCCGGTGCGGGTGGAACTCGAGCAGTCCAGTGGTTCGAAGCCGCTCGACAGCGCCGCGCTCGATGCCGTGAAAGGCTGGCGTTTCGTGCCGGCGCGGCGCGGTGAGCGCAATATCGAGGACTGGGTGCGGGTACCTATCGTGTTCAGGCTGGAAGGTGCTTCATGAAAACCAACAGCTTGACGCTCCTGCGCCGGGGTCCGTAACATCGCGTCCATGGGAATCCACGCAAAACGCCGTTTCATCGCGGGCACGGCACTGCTGGCATTCCTGTTTGCCGTACTGTTTCCGGCGCTGGCAGTGGCGCGCCAGGCGGTGGACCCGCTCGCCTATGCAAAGATCTGCCGTGTCGATACCGGTGCTGCCGGTGAATCTGCAGGCGCTGCCGGCTCTCTGCAGGACAAGCTGAAAAAAGCGCACTGCGTGATGTGCGTGGGTGCTGCCAGTCCGCCGCCGACGATTTCGTTGGCGCCGATCGCTGTCGTCATCGTTCCTGAACTGCTGCTTCCCGTCGATCGCCGCCCATTGGTGATCAGCGATCGCGTCGTACTCCAGCCGCTGAATCCGCGCGCTCCGCCGCGCGCCTGAATCCCTTCGCAGTTTTTTGCGCACCCGGTTCGCGGGCATGGCTCCGCGCCTGACCGGGGGAAAATAATATAAGTGTCTGTTTTTTTGAAGGATATTTTATGTATTTCGCCATTTCAAAACACCATGCCGGCGGAGTGCTGTCGCTGCTGTTGTTGTTATGTGCGATCCAGGCACAGGCTCAAACGGTGGTCGTCAAAGACGCCTGGATTCGCGGAACGGTACCGGGTCAGAGCGCCACCGGCGCGTTCATGGAGTTGACGGGCAAGTCATCCGCGCGCCTGGTCGCCGCAGAAAGTCCTGCCGCCAAATCCGTGGAAGTGCATAACATGACGATGGAAGGCGGAGTGATGAAAATGTTTCCCGTTGACGGTGTTGATGTGCCAGCAGGAAAAACCGTCAAACTCGCCCCGGGCGGATATCACATCATGATGACGGGTTTGCAAAAAGCGTTGAATGCCGGCGAAAAGGTGCCGCTGAAACTGACTTTCGAGCTGGTGGACAAGAAAAAGGAAATTGTCGAGTTGTCGGTCGAAGTGCGCGACGTACGCGGCAAGCCGGTGGCGCATCATCACGGACACTGAAGCCGCTAGCGGGTAATTACCACGGGTTTGACTCCCAGGGCCTGGGCTGCACGTTCGGCGGCTTCACGCGCCGCAAGGTCGCTGACGTAGGGGCCTGCCTGAACCCGGTAGATGCCGTCACTGAAATGCACGCGGAGTGATCCTGCCAGCCATTCCGCCTGGGACTGCAGGCGGTTCATGTAGCTTTCAGCGTTGGTTTGAACCCCGAATGCGCCGAACTGGACGTAGCGTCCTGAAATCGGCGTCGTTACGATTGTTGAAGAAGGTGCTGGCACAGTTGGTGCCGGTGCTGTTTGCGCCATTTCCTGTGCCGGCAGAGGTGTCGCAGTAACGGGGTTTGCACTCACAGCCGATGTGACCGGCTGCTCGACCACCGCCTGGACCGGCGGTTCTGCTGCGGGAGTCACTCCCGGAATCAGACTTTCGACTTCGACCATGCCGCTGCCGGCGTTGATGATGCCGAGTTTCCAGGCGGCGGTGTAGGAGAGATCGATCAGGCGGTCGCTGATGAACGGGCCGCGGTCATTGATGCGCACCACCACCGATCTGCCGTTGCTGACATTGGTGACGCGCGTATAGCTTGGAATCGGCAGTATCGTGTGCGCGGCGCTCATGGCGTACATGTCGTACTTCTCGCCGTTGGATGTCGATTTGCCGTGATAACGACGCCCGTACCAGCTGGCAACACCGCGGGCGCGGTAAGGCGCAAGTTCCGTCATCGGTGTGTAGTCCCGGCCCATCACCGTGTACGGGCGTTGCGTACCCTTGTGCAGGGGCTCGATACGCGGCACTGCATCCGGTATGGCCTCGAGGTTTGCGGGTGCTTCACCGCCGGGACCGTCGTCGAGATAGTAACCGCCACCGCGCACCGGGGGCGCGCTTCCGCCTGGAACGCGTTCGATTCCTCCCCTGGGCGCGCTGCCGCAGGCCGTCAGCAGCGCGGCGAGGGCGAGGACCAGCCACAGGCGCATATGAAGTTTCACAATTGACTGAAAAAAAGGATGACTCACGTCTGTACCAGTTTCTTGTGGGTATTGATACTCATCAGTATCCCGAAACCGAGACAGATGGAAACCAGCGAAGTTCCGCCGTAACTGATCAGGGGCAGCGGCACGCCTACTACCGGTAATATGCCCGAGACCATGCCCATGTTGACGAAGGCATAAGTAAAGAAAGTCAGCGTGATTGCCCCGGCCAGCAGCCGGCTGAACAGTGTAGGCGCGTTGGCAGTGATGACCATGGCGCGGGCAATCAGGAAGAGGAACAGGACGAGCAGCACCGCGTTGCCGAGCAGGCCGAATTCCTCGGCATAAACCGCGAATATGAAATCCGTGGTGCGTTCCGGGATGAAATCGAGATGGGTTTGTGTTCCATGCATCCAGCCCTTGCCGAGCAACCCGCCGGAACCTACCGCGATGATCGACTGAATCGTGTGGTAACCGGTGCCGAGCGGGTCTTCCGTCGGATCCAGCAGCGTCAGAATGCGCTGGCGCTGGTAGTCATGTAGTACCGACCACAAGAAAGGCAGGCTGCCGAGACCGGCAACTGCCAGCGCGATGATGACGCGCCAGGGCAGCCCGGCGAGAAAGATCACGTAGCAGCCGCTGGCGGTGATCAGCAGCGCGGTGCCGAGGTCGGGCTGGCGTGCGATCAGCCCTACCGGAATTGCCAGCAACAGGGCCGCGGTGAAATAGTTGCGCAATTTCAGTGAAGCTTCGTTGCGGTTGAAATACCAGGCGAGCATCAGCGGCAGCGCTATTTTCATCAATTCCGATGGTTGAATGCGGGTGACGCCGATGTGCAGCCAGCGCCGCGCTCCGTTGACGACGTCACCGAACAGCGCGACCCCGAGCAGCAGTGAGCATCCGACCACGAACAGCGGCAGTGCCAGGCGCATCAGGTAGTGCGGCGGTATGTTGGCGAAGACCCACATCACGCCCAGCGCGACCAGCATGTTGGCCAGCTGACTCCCGGCACGCGAAAAATTCCCGTTTGCCGCGCTGAGCAATACCAGCAAACCTACGAACATCAGCAGCAGCACGGCAGAAAGCAGCATGCCGTCGATGTGCCGGGTCAGGAATTTCGAAAATCGTGTCACCACCGGGTGCACGGCATTACCCTCCGGGTGCCGGCTTGGCAGGAGCCTTGCCCAGCAGGTAATAGTCAAAGACCTTACGCGCAATCGGTGCCGCAGCAACCGCGCCGAAACCTGAATTTTCGGCAATCACCGCCAGGGCGATCCGCGGCTGCTCGGCGGGAGCATAGGCGATGAACAGTGCGTGGTCCCGGTGTTCCGCGGCGACCTTGCTCTCCACGTATTTTTCACCCTGCTTGATGGCGATGACCTGGGCGGTCCCGGTCTTGCCGGCGCTGACATACGGTGCGCCACTGAACGCCAGCGCAGAAGTGCCTTCCTTGTTGACGCCGATCAGCGCCTGCTTGATGACGGCTATGTGTTCCTGTTTTACGCCGATGTCCCTCAGCGGCGATGGTTCGATCGGCTGTTTTTCCCTGGTGCGGATGTTTTCGACGTGATTGACGATGTGCGGTCTGAACATCGTGCCATTGTTGGCAAGCGTGGCAATGGCCGAGGCCAGTTGCAGCGGGGTGTAGCTGTTGTAACCCTGGCCGATGCCGACGCTGATGGTTTCGCCAGCGTACCATTTCTGCTTGAAGCGGCGCATTTTCCACTCGGTTGAAGGCAGCACCCCAGCGGATTCACCGCCGATGTCGATCCCGGTACGGGAACCGAGACCGAACAGTTCCATGAAGCGGGCGATCGGATCAATGCCCAGATCGTTGGCCAGGATGTAGTAATAGGTATCGCAGGACTGGACGATCGATTTGTACATGTCGACCATGCCATGTCCGCCTTCCTTGTCGTCGCGGAAGCGGTGTCCGCCGAAAATGAAATGGCCGGGATCGCTGATGGCCTGTTGCGGCGTGCGCTTGCCGTAAAACAGGGCCGCCAGCGCCATGAAGGGCTTGAAGGTCGAACCCGGGGGATAGGTGCCCGCTGCTGCCCGGTTGAGCAAAGGCTTGTCGGGAGAGCCGTTCAGTTCGGCCCAGCTCTGGGGATCGATGCCGTCGACGAACAGGTTGGGGTCGAAGCCGGGTTTGCTGACGAAAGCCAGCACGCCGCCGGTTGCAGGGTCGATGGCCACCATTGCACCGCGACGGTCGCCGAACGCGTTGTAGGCGACCTCCTGCAGTCCGGCATCGAGATTGAGCACCAGATTGTTGCCGGACACCGGGGGGGTGCGTGACAGTGTGCGCACTGCCCGTCCGCCCGAATCGACCTCGACTTCTTCGACGCCGGTGGTGCCGTGCAGGAATTTTTCGTAGCGCTGCTCCAGCCCGGTCTTGCCGATGTAATCGCTGCCGCGGTAATTGGCGAGCCGGCCGTCTTCATCAAGCTGTTCGATTTCCCGCTGGTTGATGCGACCAATGTGGCCGACTACGTGGGAGAAAATTTCTCCCTGGGGGTATTGGCGGAACAGGCGCGCCTTGGCTTCCACGCCGGGAAAGCGGTAACGGTGGACCGCGAAGCGGGCGATCTCTTCGTCGCTGAGCCGGGTGCGGATCGGCAGACTTTCGAAACGTTTGCTTTCATCGAGCAGCTTGCGGAACCGGCGCCGGTCGCGCGGCGTGATATCGACGATGGTCGCCAGTTCGTCGATGGTGGCATCGAGGCTGGACACCTTGCTGGGGGTGATTTCCAGGGTATAGGCGGCATAGTTGTGCGCGAGCATGACGCCGTTGCGGTCGACGATGATGCCGCGGTGCGGTGCGATGGGCAGCACTGAAATGCGGTTGGCTTCTGCCAGCGTGGAGTAGTGGCCGTGCTGGTAAAGCTGCAGGTATAGGAATCTCAGGAACAACAGGGAAAACAGGGTCAGCACGAAAACCCCGAGCAATCCCAGGCGCTGCCGGAAGCGGTCAAGTTCGCGCTCGGAGTCGCGGATTTCGATGCCGGGATTGATCGAAAGGTCAGACACGGTCAGGGTCCGGACGCGGGCGCTGCGGCAATTTCAGCAAATGGGTCAGCGGAGGCCATAGCGCCGCACCGGTGAGGCTGCCGAGAAAATACGCATAACCCGGAAATTCCGCGCCGGCGAGCGCCCGCACCAGCAGCACGATCAGGTCCGTGAACAGCAGGATTGGAATGACATGGAGTACCTGCGGGGCCAGCGAAAAACGCTGCACCCTGCGATGCAGCGTCATCCCCGCGTACGCGAGGATGACGTAGGCCAGGGCATGCTGTCCGAAAAGACTGCCCTCGGCGATGTCCATCAGCAGGCCCAGCCCCCAGGCTGCGATGAAGCCGATTTTTCTCGGCTCGTGTATGCACCAGTAGAGAACGATCAGGGCGACAAAATCGGGCGCGAGCCAGCGGAACCAGCCCGACCAGGGCAGCAGGTTGGCGAGTAAAGCTGCAATCAGGGTCAGGACGATAAATGCCGGTTTGACCGGAAGCAGCAGTTCCTGGGGTGTCATCGGTCGAATCGACATCAGGATTTTTTCCTCTTGGTCCGCGGTGCTTTTTCAGGAACCTCCTCGGGGCGTTCCGGCAGTGACTTCACGGGCTCCAGTACCAGTACCTGTGCATGAGTATTGACACCGGCAAGCGGCCGGCAGGTGATGTTTGCGAAAAGGTAGGCGGTGTTGCGCTCGACGTAGGTGACTTCGGCAACCGGCAGTCCGGGAGGGTAAATGCCATCGATACCCGAGGTCACCAGCTGGTCGCCGTTCTGGAAGTCAGCAGCGAGGGGGATAAAGCGCAGTTCAAGGCGACTGTCATTCCCTGTTCCCGCCAATACGGCGCGCAGGCCGGTGCGCAGGTTTATGACCGGCACCAGGTGCCCCTTGTCGGTGATCAGCGTTACTTCGGACAGCCATGGGTAGACGCGTGTGACCTGGCCGATAACGCCAATATGGTCAATCACCGGCTGTCCCGGCGCCAGGCCGCCTTGCAGGCCCTGGTCGATCATGACCTTGCGGGAAAACGGGTCGCGCGCAGCGTACAGGATCTCTGCGGTCTTGGCCGGGGCTGCGACCCGCTCACGGGCACTCAGCAGTCCGCGCAGATGCTCGTTTTCTGCATGCAGTGCACGAGCCTGTTGCGCTTCTCGTGCCAGTGCCAGGTTTTTTTCTGTCAGCCGCTCGTTGTCAAGTTTCAGCGCGTTGTAGGAGACGAAGAAACCGGATATCCGTTCCCCGACTGCTGCGGGAGTGGCGGCCAGCCGCTGGAGGGGGTAGATGATCACTGCCGTCACCTGCCTGAGTACCGTGAGATAGCCGAAGCGTGCATCGGCGATCAGCAGCACGATGGAAAGCAGGGTGAAGATCATCAACCGTGCCAGCGGGGTGGGGCCGGTACGGAACAGGGGCGGCGGCGTGTGTTCCATATTGCCTTGCTAGGGGGTGCCGCCCGGCGCGGGCTTGCGTTCGCAGCCTGCTGGAGACTGCCTGCAAACGCGAGCCGGATTGCGCTGCATCAGTCGTTGGCGAAAATGCTTCCGAGATGCTCGAGTTTTTCGAGCGCTTTGCCCGATCCGCGCACGACGCAGGTCAGAGGATCTTCTGCGATGATCACCGGCAGCCCGGTCTCTTCCATCAGCAGGCGGTCGATATCGCGCAGTAATGCGCCGCCCCCGGTGAGCACCATGCCTTTCTCGGCAATGTCCGCTGCCAGTTCGGGCGGAGTCTGCTCCAGTGCGGATTTGACCGCAGAAACGATGCTGTTCAGCGGGTCGGTCAGGGCTTCAAGAATTTCGTTGCTGGATATGGTGAAGCTGCGCGGAATGCCTTCGGCGAGATTGCGTCCCTTGACTTCTTTTTCGCGGACTTCGGACCCCGGGAATGCGGAACCGATTTCCTTTTTGATCAGCTCCGCAGTGGTTTCGCCGATCAGCATGCCGTAATTGCGGCGGATGTAGTTGATGATGGCTTCGTCGAACTTGTCACCGCCGACGCGAACCGAGCCCTTGTAGACCAGGCCGCCCAGCGAGATCACGCCGACTTCGGTGGTGCCGCCGCCGATGTCGACCACCATCGATCCGGTGGCTTCTCCGACCGGCAGGTCGGCACCGATGGCCGCTGCCATCGGTTCCTCAATCAGGTATACGCGCGATGCGCCGGCGCCGATGGCGGCATCGCGGATGGCGCGACGTTCCACCTGGGTGGAGCCGCAGGGTACGCAGATGATGATGCGCGGACTGGGCGAAAAAAACTTGCTGTGGTGCACGCGTTTGATGAACTGCTTGATCATCTGCTCGGTGATGATGAAGTCGGCAATGACGCCGTCTTTCATCGGGCGGATAGCGGTGATGTTGCCGGGCGTGCGTCCCAGCATCTGCTTTGCGGCGAGACCGACTTCCTGGATTACTTTTTTGCCGTTGGGCCCGCCTTCCTGGCGGATGGCAACGACCGACGGCTCATCGAGCACGATGCCTTTGCCGCGCACGTAGATCAGCGTGTTGGCGGTGCCCAGGTCAATGGCGAGATCGTCGTTAAAGTAACTGCTCAGGAAACCGAACATAAAGCCTTTCGTCTTAACGTATTTTGGTGCCTCCGGCGGCGCCAGTATGATAACCTACACCGCCCTGTTTTTTTACGTTTTTTCACCCTGATTTATGGCACTGAAGCTTGACGATGTGCAGCGCGCAGCCCACCTGGCGCGGATTGCGGTCGACGAGACCGAGGCAAAGGCCGTGCTGGCGCAACTGACCCGCGTCTTCGAATTGATCGAGCAGATGCGGGCCGTTGATGTCAGCGGGATAGAGCCGATGGCCCATGCGCAGGACCTGATGCTGCGCCCGCGCCCTGACCAGGTTACCGAGCAGGACCAGCATCGCCGGTTTCAGCAGGTAGCGCCTGAAGTCGAGAACGGGCTGTATCTGGTGCCCAGGGTCATCGAATAGGCCGAATAGCAGGCGCCAAGCCAGCGGCGCCGCAGTCCTGCAATGTCCAACGCCACACTCAAGGAATTGTCTGCCCAACTCGCTGCCGGAGCTTGTTCCAGCGTCGAGCTGGCGCAGGATTACATCAATAAAATCAATAAGATAAACAAATCCCTCGGGTGCTATATCACGGTCGATGCGCAACGCACCCTGGAACAGGCGAAGGCCGCCGACGCCAGGCGCGCTGCGGGAGACGCGGTTCCTCTGACCGGCGTTCCGCTGGCGCACAAGGATATTTTCTGTGCTGAGGGCTGGCTGACCACCTGCGGTTCGAAAATGCTGTCGAATTTTGTCGCTCCCTACGACGCGCATGTGGTCGAACGCTGCAGTGCAGCCGGCATGGTGACCTTGGGCAAAACCAACATGGATGAATTTGCCATGGGGTCGTCCAACGAGACATCGCATTTCGGCCCCGTGCGCAATCCCTGGAATACAGCGACCGTTCCCGGCGGCAGTTCCGGCGGTTCGGCAGCGGCTGTTGCGGCGCTGCTCGCGCCCGCTGCGACCGGCACCGATACCGGCGGCTCCATCCGTCAGCCCGCGTCGTTGACCGGCATCTGCGGACTGAAGCCGACATACGGTCTCGTTTCGCGCTACGGCATGATCGCGTTTGCTTCCAGCCTGGATCAGGCCGGCCCGATGGCGCACACCGCCGAGGATCTCGGGCTGCTGCTCAACGTGATGGCGGGACACGATCCGCGTGATTCAACCAGCCTGGTGCGACCTGCTGAGGATTACAACCGGGA
>Ga0222713_10006766_pt1 | contig 10838 bp, 9 predicted proteins | sample C33_649DmetaG_FD_165061 | JGI IMG/M metagenome (GOLD analysis project Ga0222713, IMG submission 165061) | Estuarine water microbial communities from San Francisco Bay, California, United States - C33_649D | ecosystem: Environmental > Aquatic > Marine > Unclassified | place: USA: California... | reverse complement strand
TTCGCGACGCCCTCCGTCGCGTCGCGTCGCGTCGCGCAGTGCCCGTCGAGTTGCCGCTCGTTTTCAAACGCCGTTCGTTCGTTCGTTCGTTCGTTCGTTCGTTCGTTCGTTCGTTCGTTCGTTCGTCGCGCCCGTGCGTGCGTCGGGCCTGGTCCGTGACTCGTCGAGGACCGAGGACTCCACACTCCGCACGTCGATCGATCGCGACGCACTGCAAGTGAAGTGAATGAAAATGAAACACCGCCCCGCCCAACCGTCGAGAGGCGTCGTTCGCGACGCCGGCCGCGCTCGCTTCACAGGCGCGCGACGGTCGTCGAACGCGAACGTTCAACGCACGCGCGATCGATCGACGAACGAGCGCGACGACGACGACGACGACGACGACGACGACGACGACGACGACGACGCGACCTGGCGCGGGAGAAACACGACCGACCCGAGTGGAGTGACGACGTGCGCGCCACGATGGACGCGAGGGCGACGCGTTCGGTGCGATTCCACGGTTCAACGGGCACGCGAGGTCGACGTGTGTGTTTCAACGCGTCAAGGCCTCCATGCGCCGTGGTCGCTCGCGCGAACGCGCCCGATGGGACATCGCTCGAAGCCGTGTTGGAGGTGCGCTCGACGCTCGCGACGGCCGCACCAACCTGACGGCGACGTCTCGAATCGAACAGGTTGCCGTGCGTGCGGCGAAAGAAGGAGGAGCGGTGATGTCCAAAAAAGTTGGCGCCGCGGTGATTAAGACCAAGGTGAATGCCCGAGACTTGCTCACCGAAGTCGACGGCGAGGTCCAACGCATCATCGAACAACGAGTCGCCGACGCATTCCCCAATCACGGATTCTTGGTACGCACAACCGTTCTCGCTTCGGTGCGCGATCGATCTGAATCCAATCTATCATAGGGCGAAGAGAGTGTCGCTGCGGGAAAAGATGCAAGCGCCGACGCGCTTCGAGAGGTGCTGAAATCTGGTGCGTGCGTGTTGCACGCATATGTGAATTAAATGAATTATTTACATGCAATCGATAACTCGGATTGTGGACGTTGATTATCACTGAAACTAATAATCTTGAGCATGAGCAGGACCTGGTTGGCTTTGGATAGTCGATCCCATCGATGGGACAACGAATTTCGTTCACGGCATGCCTTTGTCAGCGATTTCGATCGGTGTAGCTTACAAAGGGTGAGAAATAATAATCGACCTCGAACAATCGTGCACGGCGAAAGCCATGTTATCGCACGCATGGGATTGGCGATAGCCTGCAACGACTTACGACAGTACACGCAACAGGGAATTACAAGTGGGGGTAATATTAGATCCTTTCCGGAACGAATGTTTCACTGCTACACTCGGAGGTGGAGCGAAATTAAATGGTGCACCGATGAGAGTCGGCGAAGAACGAACGGCGCTGGAAGCTGTAGTCGTAACTGGATACGCACCAACAGATGCGTCAACAGAAGTCATGCTCAGAGGAATGACAGGTAAAATTATTCGAACGGCTCTCGAGACGCTGATTTAATCATTTCACGTGAATTAAATTGACACCGAATTATGTCGCTCCAACAGCTCTAGCAAATTTACCCGTTCGCACGATGCGCATGTTCGGAAGCGCTGCAATAATGCTGGCTTGGGTTGCGTGCGGAAGAGTCACGGCATATTTCGAAGCCGATTTGAACAGTTGGGACACCGCTGGTGGAGCTTTATTGGTAAAGTCTACAATTTGAAGTCGATGATTAATTAATTAATTAATTAATCGCCTAGATTCGCGAAGCCGGAGGGCAGATAACTAATTTAGTCGGTCAAGAGTACGGTGAGTCATCGCAACATTGTTTTGTATCGATTTGACGTCGATGACGTTCGTTTTCTTCATTTTTCGAAATAATTTCTGACAACTCTTTCTTGCGCAGACTTAACGACGAGGCCTATTCTTGCGAGCAACAAGACGACGCATGCCGAGCTATTGAAATGCTTAATGTCGACCCAGCGAATGTAAATGTGCACAATTCAATATCCACAGGACAATATGCCAACTATAATTACATCACACTACTGTACTCACTCACTCGATCTATGACAAACGCGGCTGAGCGTCTAATTGATCGCGCGGTCTCGAGGCGCTTTCGTCTTGGGCTCACGAAGTCCCAGTCCTTCCAAGTCTTGCGTCGCTTGATTCGCCCGTCCGCGAAGCTGTGGCGGTAGAAGCGTATTGACCTTTTTACCAATCGACGCAGGATGTACTTGTCGCCCAAGACGCGGATTGACCGCTGGCGTCGGCGCCAGACGCTTGACGCTCGGTCTCGTCGTTACCGCCGCGTCTCCTCCATCAAACATCGCGGCGGCGGTTGGTAGCACGAAACCACTCAGCACCGGCACCGAGGTCTCCGAGTGCGTTCCCATCGTCGTCGTCGACGGTTTGTCTTCGATCGTTTGCCGCGCGTTCGTCGCTTCGCTCGGTTCGTCGCGGTCGTCATCCGAGGATGAGTAGTCCAATCCCAAGCCTGACATTGTGTGCGCGTTCGCGAACTCCCGTCGTCGACTGCGCGCGAAATCGTCCGCGCGAGCGCGCGCGGCGTTATCGAAGTTGTTTATTTCGTCTGCTATAGATGCGCGACGATTTTGTCGTCGGTTCCCAACGCGCGACGCTCTCTCGCCGTTGGCGACGATGTGACGCTTGTGTCGCGACGTCGCGACCCAGGCGACGTCATCGCGTGGGTGGGTGTACGCCTGCGGTCGTCACAGTCTCGCGCGAAAGTCGCGGAGGATGCGCACTCGAGGAGGGATGACGACGACGATGACGACGATGACGACGATGCGGGGAAACGCCGGGACGTCGACGAGGAGATGCGCACACGCGCGCGCGCCCCGTGCAGCTCGCGCGTCACACGATGCGCGAACAGCGCCTGAAAGCAGCGTCAAGCACGGGTGGAGCGCATCGAGACGGAGCGCGTTCATCGGTACCGGGGCGGCAGCGATGTTACGCTCGTTTGGATTTACTGCGGTCGGAGCGATCGCGTCCCCAACGGCGGCGTTCGCCATGGCCAAGTCGGACCCGTACGCGGACGTGCTCAAAGAACCGGGCTTTCCAGCGTCGTTTCCATTCGGGGAGAAGGAAATGTCACGTTACGACGAGAGCTCGGATTTCATATTTTACTCTCAACCTAGATTCGTGACCCACATCGATGATCAAGCGATCGAGGCATTGACGAAGTATTACGCTCGAGCGTTCCCAACACCGAGCTCCGATGTTGCGCTCTTGGATGTGTGCAGCAGTTGGATTTCTCACTACCCGAAGGACTACAAGGCGGGGAAGATTTCCGGGATCGGCATGAATGAAGATGAACTAAAGAGAAACCCTATTTTGAGCGACTATGCCGTGCGTGACTTGAACGAAGATCCCACATTTCCGTACGCAGACAACACATTCGATGTCGTGACAAACGCCGTGAGCGTTGATTATTTAACTCGGCCGCTGGAAGTCATGAGCGAAATCAACCGCGTGCTCAAGCCAGGAGGCCTAGCGATCATGAGTTTTAGCAACAGATGTTTTCCTACCAAGGCTGTCTCTATCTGGACCGCGACTGGGGATTTAGACCACGTTTGGATTGTCGGTGCATACTACCACTATGCCGGCGGATTTGAGCCACCTTCGGCTGAAGACATTTCGCCGAATCCCGGTAAGAGCGACCCCATGTTCGTCGTGATCGCGCGCAAACCTCTGGCTTAGGTCATGTGATAGTGTTTTGAAATTCGCGGCTTAGATTTATGTTTATTTATATCTGCATTGCCTTCAATGAAGTCTTCCTCGATGCGTGCATGTGAGAGGATAACTCACGAGCCTCATAGTCACGCACGCGTGCGTGACTCACATTCGTCGCCGACGATGTCTTTCTCTATCGCGCCCGCGCGCGTCGTGAACGTGAACATCCGCGCGCAAGCGTCGTCCTCCGCCGCTCGCGGTCGTCCGACTGTCGCACGCGGCGTTGCTCGCGATGTCGACACCGTGGTGACCTTTACGCGCAACGCTGTGGTTGCTTTGGGCGTCGCCGCGGTCATGACGTCGGTCTCACCTGCGTTGGCGAAAGACGGAAAGAACGGCGTGTATTGGCTGTCTCCGCAAGACGGCGCTCAAGTCGGAGAGGAGTTCACTGCTAAGTTTGGGGTGAAGGGCTACGAACTTGCGCCGGCGTCTGAAGGTTTACAAGAGGGGACAGGGCACCACCACATCGTGATCGACGGAACGTTCGTCGAGAAAGGCCAGTCGATACCGTTCGATGACACGCACTTGCACTACGGTAAGGCGCAAAAAGAAGGCGTTATTAAGCTCAGCCCAGGCCCGCACACATTGACGCTTCAATTCGCCAACGCTAAGCACGAGTCTTTTGGCAAAAAGTTTTCCAAGACCATCTCCGTGTGCGTGGGCTCCCAGCCGTGCGCGAAGAAGTGAAGATAGTTATCATTTTAAACCTGAGATTACGGCGAATGTCGGAGTCGTAGGGCATAATATTTCGTTGAATGATGATACAATAAGTACACGTTGTTTCGTTGTTAGGCTCGCTTTCCGTATGTCCCGCTTTCTCTCCGTTCGCTCGTTCATCTGTCGCCATCATCGCCTCGGCGCTGTCGCATCGCCGTCGCGGCGAGCGATGCCACCCCCACGCCCGTGAGAGCGTATCTCAGTGGTAGCATCCATCGCGGAAACGCCCCTTTCGCGCTCCACGCCGTGTCCGCCGCCGCGCACGCTATGAGTCCCGCGCCAATCGTCGCGCACGCCGCGCGCTCTGGCATCATCAGCGCGGGCCACGCCACGAGAGCGGGCACGACGCTCCACGCGTATCGCGCGTTCAGTGCGCGCGCGTTACCCTCGTTCACTCCGTGTTTCACCGCGGCTAACGACCAGTGCATCCCACCGAGAAAGCTTAAGATGGAGGCGCCGTACGCCACGTTCGCCTTCGCCGCGACGTCGGAAGTGATGATCGACAACCGTCCTTTGCCGTCGTACGTCGCGATCGCCGCGAGGGAGGCGAAAGGAATCGCGCTCAACCCTCCTAAGACGAGAGGCGAAACGAGAGAACGCATGGACCCACACGCGACGCGTGCTGGGTGCTGGCGGTTGAATGACGCGACAGAACTGGACGACGAGCGACGATGGACGTCATTTAAACGCACACCACAACGCGAAGGACGAGGGAGATGAAGTTGGAATACATCGATAAAAACACCCCCGTGGTCGTCGTGGACCTCGTCGGTCGACGAGAGTTGAACGCGACGCGCGCGCGCGTGCTCGAATACGTCCCGACGCGCGCGCGCTATCGCGTGCGAATCACCGAGAGCGGAGAGGAAATGTACTTGAAACCGGAGAACGTGCGAAGAGATGAAAATGAAAGCAAGAACACGATGGGTGACGCGCGCGGAGAAGCATTCGTGGTGAAGGAGGATGTCAAGAAGGAAGAGGCGAGAGCGACACAAACGGAACGAGGCGAGGAAGAGTTCACCGCCGCCGCGACATCGACGTCGGAGGCGACGATGAGGAACGAGAACGATGCGCTCGAAGAAATTGTTCTGAATCCCAACGCCGAAGTAGCGCCGATGGAGGAGATTAAAGACACGGAAACCCTGTTGAAGGAGTTCTTCAAAGACGTATCAGATGCGACGCGCGATGCTGAAGTGGAGCGCATCTTGTCGTCGTTCAAACTGAATCCGTACGAGTTTTTGAACGTCAGGTTTGATTGCGAGCTCAAAGATATCCCACGGGCGTTCCGTAAGGCATCGTTGCTCGTCCACCCGGATAAATGTAAACACAAGGATGCCAAGGCGGCGTTCGATGCGCTCGGTCAGGCGCAAAAGCTGCTGTTGGAGGAGGATTTTAAGCGCGCGATTGATTTCAACCTGACCCAAGCGAAAGAGTCTGTGCTCAAGAATTGGAAAAAAGAAGCACGCGACGATGCGGTGATGCGACTGAAATATCAAGGGAATAAGGAGGGGATGATTGAAGATTTTATGAAGACGGATGAGTTTCACGAACGCTGGAAGTTTGAGGCGCGTAAATACATCGTCGATTTAGAATGGAGACGAAGAAAGTTAGCCCTTCGAATCAAAGACGAGGAGAAACGTGTGACTGCCGAAGAGAAGAAGGAATTAGAAGAACGAAAGAAAGACTTCCAAAAGAAAAGAGAGTGGGAAGATGAAGGCCGTCGCGAAGAACGCGTTGGGGGCTGGCGAGACTTTATGAAGGACAATAAAGTCAAGAAATCAAAATTCGCAGTTCCTTTAAAGACCGAGGTGAAGGACAAAGATAAGAAAGCGTTTGCATTGGAAAAATCACGCATTCAGCGTCCTGACGAAATAACAAAGGCTTTTCAATGAGTTACTGTACTGTACTAGTCTAAGATTTTATAATTCAAATCGTGAGAATTCTAATCAACAAACTCGCTATTTGTCCTTTGCATCGTTATCGACGTTCTCGCTAGGCTCGTCGACGGTAACCCAAGTTGACGTTGGATTGGCCGTTTGTTTTACAGTCACGTTCGCGACGGACGCATCTGTCTTTTCTTCCCTCCTTTCCAATTGCACGTCGTGAGCGTTTCGCTGTGCTGCGGTCAAGCTTTCCTCTGCAATCGCCTTTGGTTTCTTCACGGTTTCTGCGGCATCCGGGGATAGCGGAAGATCGGCGTGTTTCGGCATGGGCGGCGGACTCGTCGAGCGCCCGCGTTTACCAAGCTCTCCATGCGTTGGCCCGGTGTCTACCTCGTCGCTAAAGACAGAGTGCGCGATCGGATGCGGCACAAATCGCGATCCTTGGAAGTGAAGAATGGGTGGACCTGGGGGACTGTGAATCGCACTTGAGTGAGGCACATGCTCACTCGTTAGTTCAGGTTCCCGTTCATCATCATTTTCAAAGTAGTCCTCTTCATCCTTGCTCATGGAACTGTCGCGTCTCAGGCGCTGCTCTGCGAGTGCTTGTGCTCCAGCGATTTCTCTTCCTGCGTACCCTTGGCTTGTAGTCGCAAAATCACTCCCGGGTGCGGCATTGTTCAGCGCTTGCTGATATCTCAACTTCAGTAATCGAAAGGTGTCGACGTAGTAGACCTCTTCGAAGACTGATTCGTATTGCGTGACAAGATGCTGAATCAGGTTGCGTATATTTTCACGCCGCACAAAGTCAATCAACTCCAACACAGAGCTATTGAGCAAGTTGTATCGATCCCCGTTCAGTTTAAAGACCTTTATAACGGGCGAAAATGCGTTGATTTTGATCAAGTATCGATTGTAAAACTCATCCTTCAATTGTACGCATGCGCGCAAGAACCGAATTGCTGCAACCACAACGTATTTTTCCTTGCGTTCGGTGAGGTTCAACACGTGCTGCAAGACATGATTACGCAATATATAATACTTGATTCGATACGAGTGATGCTGCACAAAGAAAATTAACAAATCAATCATCTTCGTCAGCGCCCAAGCAGGCACGGTATCTTCGCTTGTTACTGCGCCTGTTGTGACATTCTCCTTTCCCGAAGCGACGCGCTTCACGATGGAACCCATGTGTTTGTCGTAAAAGATGTTCAATAACTCATCCTTTTCCGGCGACTGACTATTCATAGTATCAGGATCCATCAAAAACAACAATATTTCCAAGTAAGTCGCTTGCATCCCGTCGCTGCCGATGAGAAACAGCCTCACAAGTTCTGAGAGCATATTATTGGAAGCATTTTCTGTTTGTTGTCGTACCAGAAAGTCCCTGAGCACGGCTGGGTCGTTCTGCAAACTCGACATGATGACATCGGCAGCCTTCAATTGCGAATATTCATCGCCGTGGGTGAGGATATCGGTCAACACATCGAACAGCCCATGATCTTGAAGAGAAGCAAACACCGCCAGGCGTTGATTATTCTGCAAGTGTCGCGCCAGAGTGCACAATTCCTGTAAAAATCCAACGAGATCGTTCCAATCCTCATCACCTGCTTTTGAAGATTTCAAGCGTTTGAAAAGTTCGCCGAAAAACTTCGGATCGCGATGTAAGGCTTGGACAACCTCCACGTTATTGTACATCATCATCGATGTCAACATGCTAAAAGCTGAGTCATCCAACACGCGCGGTAAAATCACATCCTTTAAATACCCTAAACGACACGTCTGATGAATCTTTTCTCGAATCGCAGGGTTCGCAATTGTCACCACTTCTTTGAACTTTACTTTGTCGCGTAAAAATTCCCTATGCTGCGTTCGCTCTGATTGCTCAGGGTCGTACTCGAGCACGCCGACAAAGTCAAACACAAACTCCGTGCTAAGCAAGGTCTCGTATAAGTCGGCGTCATTGAGCATCACAAAACCACGAAAAATGGCATACAATGAGTGCAACCCTTCGATGTCATCGACATCTTCACATTGTCTAAACAGTTCCAACAGTTTCTTAATGTAATCTTTTGTTTTCAGCAAGAGCTTTGGAATGTGCTCGCGAGCAAACAAAGACGTCTCGGTGATGAGCTTTAAGAGCTCTGTCAAGTTTGCCATCTCCGGGGCCGGGAGCTCGATAGCTAGTTCGCGCATACCCAAGTACGTTCCTTGTTCGCCTGCACCCAAGAGCTGATGATGTCCCTGATCGTTTTGAAACGCAAAATGCTGCAACTCTGGACCTCCCATGTCCATCGCCGCCGCTTTTTGCGGGTTGCCGACGTCTCGCAGCCCTCCAGCACCGGAAGACACGTACTGCCTTTGGACAGACTTAATTTGCTCCCAAATAAAGTTGCACCCCAAACCCTCTTGAAAACTGAGCGCAATGTCCGTGTTTAACTCAGTGTCAATCCACGATATGATGGTTTCATCCTCTTGCCTAGAGTACATGTCCAGCTGGCTCGATATCTTGTGCACCAAAAGCGGTTCAGAGTCTTCTTCTGAAACTACTACTAGTCCGACCAAGTTGGATTGCTGCGCGAACGAAGCACGACGGTTAGTTTCGGTACATGTTCTTGCTCGTTTGCTGCCTACCTCTATGTACTCGCACGACGCAAACCCAGTGCCTTTGTCATCCCAGTGTCCGCGTTCGTTCAACCTATAGACCTTCACGCGGGCCATACCGCCGAATATACTATTCTTGTCGTCATCGTCGACATCATTACTCGCGCCTTCGCCCGCGTGCGTCGTCTCTTGACCCATAATGTCGCGTCGCTCGTTCGCATCCGTCGTCGTTTCCTCTCCCGTCGTTCCAACGAATTGCTCGACCGCATCGGCGTCGTCGATGTAACCTTCGATGAGATCTTCGACGTAACGTTCCGATGTATCTTCATCTTCCATCATATCGTCCATGTCCGCCATCATGAACGCCACCGAGGTCTCGAACGAGTTGCGAATCCGGGCAAATGCGATTTCGAGAATTCAAATGTCTCCCCTTCCAATCGTCGGAGTTGGAGACTCTCGAGGACTGTCGACGTCGTTTCGTTCACGAACGAAACGACGTTATGTCGCGATCGTTCGTCCGCGTCGCGATCGTCCTCGTCGTCTTCGCGCGCGCCGTCGCGCGTGAGACCGCGTGTGTCGCTCGCGTCGCGAGCCGTGCGTGCCGTGCCCTCGGCGTCGTTCGGTCGCGCGAACGCGAACGGAACGAACGGCGCGAGAGTACGGCGCGATGTCCCGCGCGCGAACGTAAAAACTAAAAACTAAAACACACCTAAGAGTTATTCGGACACAAAAAACGTACTTCATCGCAGATATTAGTTTATATAAAAGGGTGACAAAATCTGAAAAGACAATACATTAATTACTTTTAAGTTTCGGACGAATGACATGTACTGAAGAGATCTTAAGACGATGAGCAAAATGCTGACACCGGTGGGATTCGAACCCACGCTCTTGCGAAACAGAAGGTTTGACCGCGCCGCGTGCCTCGGAAGTGGTTTATCCATTCGTCGGACTCGTGACTCGTACAACTTCGAAGAATCCTAAATCTGTCCCCTTAGACCGGACTCGGGCACAGTGTCGCGCTTGTCCTCGACTCTCTTGAGCCGCGAACCGTCGGGTGCGAAGTCGTGCGTGTCGCGTACTTGTACGCCCGTCGATGCAACGGCGATGCAAATGTCGTCGACGGATGCCGGCGAACGCGCTCGCGGATGCAGTGTCGACACTCGATTGCAACAAGCTAGAAAACGCGCTAGGGAGACTAAGAATACAAGACATGAGGCGAAATGGCGTTTCATGAATTCGATGCACTTAAACACCCGCCTTGGGTTGAGCCGCCGCGGTCGCCGCCGCTGAGACGTCGCTGTGGAGCGAACGAGCGCAACGTCAGAAAAGAAACCTCGCATGAACCGATCGCACTCGCGGGTGCACAACGAGCGCGGACATCGACGAAACCAAACACCTCGTCCGCGTACCTCGCCGCGGCTCTTTTCAAAACCTCCTCCACTTGACGAATGAGCTTCTCATCTTTCTGCGCGTTGCGAAAACGCGCGCGAAACCGTCAGTCTCCGCGAACGATGACCACGGCGATCACTCCAACGTACCGCTATGTTACGCTGTCTGGTCTGTGACAACTTATAAAACGCGTGTGTCTTCCACACCAAACCACCTGTTCGCATCGTCGTCGTCGTCGTCGTCGTCGTCGTTCAATCAGTCGTCGTCCTCGTCGTCGTCATCGCACCCTAAACCATCGTTCGTCGTCCACGTCGCTCGTTCGCGTTCCCACCGCGCGTCGTCGTCGCGCGCGCGCGTGCGTGATCGCGATCACTCGCCTCGTGCGTTCGGTCCTTTTTTCACCGCCATGACGAACGCCGAGACGAACATCGCGTCGCTCGCGCGTCGCCCGATGCCTCACTCGTGTCGTCGATCGCGCGCGCGTCGTGCGTC
>Ga0222713_10006765_pt1 | contig 10839 bp, 10 predicted proteins | sample C33_649DmetaG_FD_165061 | JGI IMG/M metagenome (GOLD analysis project Ga0222713, IMG submission 165061) | Estuarine water microbial communities from San Francisco Bay, California, United States - C33_649D | ecosystem: Environmental > Aquatic > Marine > Unclassified | place: USA: California... | reverse complement strand
AAGAACAACTACGAGTGTGGTTTGAATATTGACAAGTTCAACGATATACAGGTTGGAGATATAATTGAGGCCTTTGAAGAAGTAGAGGTTGCAAGAAAATTGTGATACTTTAAATACTTAAGAAATAGCCTCCCAATATTGGGAGGCTTTTTTGTTTTATTTAACACAATCCAACAATTTAAAATCCTGTTGTTCTAAGAATTCAGTAACTTTGCATGAATTTTAATATTTGAGACATGGGTAAGTTTGGTGCTTTCGAAATAATAATGATCCTTGCCATTGTAATTCTATTGTTCGGTGGAAAGAAGATTCCTGAACTAATGAAAGGATTGGGTAAAGGGATCAAAGAATTCAAAGATGCTTCCAAAGGTGAAGGTGAATCAAAACCTGAAGCTAAGCCTGAAGAGAAGAACTAACTATTTTCCTATTTATGTATCGATCATTTGCTGAAGTAAAAACCGCCCTTGCTTCAGGGGAAACGGTTTTGGATATCGTCAATGGCTACCTTGAGACCATTCGACAGCATTCTGATTTGAATGCCTTTTTGGAGGTATTTGAAGAATCAGCTAAACAGCAAGCCAAGCTGGTAGATCAAAAGCGACTCAATGGAGAAGCGGGTCGACTTGCCGGTATGGTGATCGGTTTGAAAGACAATCTGTGCTATTCAGGGCACAAAGTATCAGCCTCCTCCAAGATCCTGGAAGGCTTTGAATCCATTTACACAGCTACTGCCGTGCAACGCCTCATCGATGAGGACGCTGTGATCATTGGCAGGTTGAATTGTGACGAATTCGCAATGGGTAGCTCCAATGAGAATTCAGCTTTTGGTCCGGTTAAAAATCCGCTTGATAGCACGAAAGTGCCTGGGGGATCTTCAGGAGGATCAGCTTCTGCGGTGGCGGCAGGGATGTGTACCGCAGCTTTGGGAAGCGATACCGGAGGTTCGATCAGACAACCGGCTTCTTTTACCGGAACATATGGCCTGAAACCTACTTACGGAAGGATCAGTAGATATGGTCTAATTGCTTATGCAAGCTCATTCGATCAGATCGGGCCGTTTACCAACGACCTTTCAGATGCTGCCTTGTTGCTTGAGATCATGGCAGGAGCAGATGAATATGATGCAACAGCTTCAGAAAAAGAAGTGTCAACATATTCTGATATCAAACAACCTGAATTCAAGAAGATCGCTGTAATTCGTGAAAGCTTCGAAACAGAAGGGATCGACCCTGAGGTGGTGAACCATATGAATGATACGATTTCAAAGTTGAAAGCGAAAGGGCACACCGTTGAAATGGTGTCATTCCCTTACCTCGAGTATATGGTTCCAACATATTATGTACTTACAACTGCTGAGGCTTCATCCAATCTTTCAAGATTTGATGGTGTTCATTATGGTTATAGAAGTTCAGAAGCAAAAGGGGTTGAGGAGACCTATACTTTATCGCGTTCAGAAGGCTTTGGTCCGGAGGTAAAAAGGAGAATCATGGCAGGAACATTTGTTCTTTCGCATGGGTATTACGATGCGTATTATACCAAAGGGCAAAAAGTTAGAAGAGTTTTGAAGAACAGAACAAATGAAATCTTGAACAACTTTGATTTCATTCTGTTGCCGACAACTCCTTCCACTGCGTTTGGCATCAACGATGTGAAAGACCCAATATCCATGTATTTACAGGATATTTTCACTGTGCACGCCAATTTAACGGGAAATCCCGCTATCTCATTACCGCTTGGCAAACACAGTAATGGTTTACCTTTTGGTGTTCAATTGATGGCAGATGACTTTAAAGAAAAAGAGTTATTCGGAATGGCTCTTGAACTTGAAAATTTATAGAATGTTGAGAATTAAGTTCTTTGTAGCAATACTGACGGTTTCCTTTGTGGGATTTGGACAAACTCCTGCCCATTTGGTAAAACCGTCGGACACATTGAACAAGGATGCTTTCATCAATACTATAGAACAAAGCTTTTTGTTATTCTACAAGGATTATGCAGGTAAAAAGAGCCACGATTCATTAATCGCTGAACTTAATTATCTTCCTTCGGATGCTCCCTCTTTCTCGGATGAGGTGTATTGTGAGCGTTTGGAAGAGATGAATAAAATGAGTCCTTTTCATCTAGATTGTAATGCAACGACTCTATCCACGATCAAATTCTTTGTTTCTAAAAGAAGAGGATTCATCAAGGTGGTATTGGGAAGATCAAGCCTGTATTTTGATTTGTTTGAAGAAAAACTGGCTGAATACGGACTTCCGATCGAGCTTAAATACCTCCCCGTAATTGAATCTGGATTGAGACCACAAGTAAAATCAAGGGCTGGAGCTTTAGGATTGTGGCAGTTCATGTACCGAACAGGCTTGTATTTTGGACTTAAAGAGAACTCATACATCGATCAACGTATGGATCCGGCGATGGCTACAGATGCTGCTTGTCGATATTTGAGACAGCTTTACGGGATCTATGGAGACTGGAATTTGGTGCTTGCGGCGTATAATGCTGGCCCGGGAAATGTCAATAAAGCCATCAGAAGATCTGGAAATAAGACGACGTATTGGGAAGTGAGACCTTTTTTACCGACTGAAACACAGGGGTATGTTCCGAATTTTATTGCTGCTGCCTATCTAATGACCTATCATGCAGAACACAACATCATTCCCGCTGAGGCAAAGCATCACCATTCTACATTGGATACAATGTGTTTGACCGGAGGAGTTCACATGGCAACGATCGAACGTTTAATCAATTGGCCGTTGGATGAGATCAAGGAACTGAATCCGATCTACAAAACGTCATACATTCCACAAACAGTGCCTTCTCAATGCATTACCGGGCCACTTGACAGAATTGGTCTACTTGTTGGCCTGGAGGATTCGTTGTATGTTTTAGAAAAAAGAATTTACAGTCCTGAAAGCATTGTGAAACCGATCATTATGGTTGAGGATACCTCCGATACCAATCAGGTTGTTATGAATGGAGGAAAAAATACAACCGACAACGAGCCCTATTTTTACCATGTTGTAAAACAAGGTGAAACCATGAATGCCATCTCCACAAAATATGCGGTTACGGTTGAACAATTGATGGAATGGAACGCGTTGCGGACAACGAATATTTATGCGGGTCAGCGTTTAAAGGTAAAAGGGGAGAACAAGACTGTTGTTCAACAACCGGTTGAAGCCAAAAAATACTATTATGTAAAATCGGGGGATACCTTCAGCAGAATTGCAGAGAAACATCGAATGACTCAAACACAATTAAAGAATTTAAACCCAGGGATAAATATTAACCGACTACAGGTGGGTCAACGAATACGCATTCGTTAAAATCCTTGCCCGATATTTGAGGCAAATCCCAAAAAAGCAGCTTATGAGATATTTGACTTTGATCATTATGGGGGTTCTTGCCTGGATGACCTTTCAAAATTGTTCTCCTTCATCAACAAAGTATACTGTTTCTGGACCAACCGTTACGGGGAAAGTAGGTGAAATTTTGGTTGTCTGTGATCAGTTTATCTGGGACTCTGAAATAAAGGCGCATTTAGATACGGGTTTGACACAATGGATAATGCCTTATTTTCCGGATGTGGCAACGTTTGAGTTGGTCCACCGCACACCTTCGCACTTTGAACAGGGAGTAAAGCGCTTCAGAAACACCTTATTTATCAATATTGATACTAAACACAAAGGAGCTAAAGCCGACATTAATAAAAGAATGGATGTGTGGGCAAGGGATCAAATGGTAGTCGAGGTGATCGGAAAGGATTATAACCAGGTACTTGAGGCGTGTAAAACTGGCATGAAGGCGGTTCATAAGGAATTCGACCACATTGAATGGTTTCGCTTGATGAAGCAATTCAAGAGAGAAGAGAATCACAATGTTCAAAAGAAGATCCGAGACAATTTTGGGATCGATGTAGCATTACCGGAAGGAGCGCGAATTGTAACGAGTAGAAAGAATTTTTACAGAATAGAGTTTCCTTTAGGCTCCAGACCAATTGAATTTGTTGGCTCAGGAACTCAGGATGTAGGTTCAGTTCTTTCAGGAATTATGATCTATCAATACGATTATAAAGATTCATCACAATTCATTCTAGAAAATCTGTTAACAGCCAGAGACACCATGTTACGATACAATGTGCCGCATGAAATTGATGGCTTGTACATGGGGACACAATATGCTGATCTTGTTTACCCGGAAGGAAATGAAATGGAAACTGCCGATGGTAAGATCAAAGGGTATGAAATGAGAGGGATGTTTGTCTTTACCGGTAAACCGATTCATTCTACTGGAGGTGCATTTTGGTCATTTCACTTCGTAAACCCAAAAACGAAAAAATTGATGTGTGTAAGTGGATATGTTGATGCACCGTCTACAACAAGCTGGACACAGAATCTACGTGAAATCCAAGCCATCCTGAAAAGTGTGGAAATTATTAAGTAATGGCTCAAAAACTATCCGCTGTCATAATCACCTTTAATGAGGAAAGAAACATTGCGAGATGCATTGATTCGTTGGAGGGTGTAGCAGACGAGATTGTGGTGGTTGACTCCTTTTCAAAAGACAGTACAAAGGAGATCTGTGAATTAAAAGGAGTAATTTTCATAGAGAATCCATTTGAAGGTCATATTCAACAAAAGAATTTTGCGATAGATAAAGCAAGCTATGACTGGGTTTTGTCTTTAGATGCTGATGAAGCATTGAGTCCGGAACTGCGCAAAAGTATTTTGGAGGTAAAAGAGCAAGCCTCTTTTCAGGGCTACCGAATGAACAGACTAACCAATTACTGCGGTCACTGGGTGAAACATTGCGGTTGGTATCCGGATACTAAAGTTAGATTGATCAGTAAGCATCATGCCAGATGGACAGGCGTGAATCCTCATGATCGACTGGATATGTTAAACGGAGAAGAAACGGGATTCCTTAAAGGAGATATTTTACACTATTCATACTACACGAAAGAAGATCATTTTAAACAGATCGAATATTTTGGTAACATTGCAGCCAGAGAACTGTTCGAAAGAGGAGGAAAGAGCAATTGGGTTAAAGTCTGGATAAAAGTTATAGCCCAATTCGTTAAAAGTTTCTTCCTAAAGACAGGTTTTTTGGATGGATGGACCGGAGTTTTGATCTCTGTGAGAAGTGCCTACGCTACCTATAGAAAGTATGTAAAACTAATGGAATTGCAGCGGCAAAATGAAGTTGGATAAAATTATCATTTCGAGAACGGACAGCATTGGTGATGTTATGTTGACCTTACCGATGTGTGTATGGTTAAAGGAGAATTTTCCGAACACACAATTGATTTATCTGGGTAAGAAATACACCGGACCCGTGATCAATAGTTTTTCTGTTATAGACCAGTTTATAGATTGGTCAGAGATAGAGGCCTCGCCAAGTTCACAACGACATGAATATCTCAGGGAATTGGAAGCTGATGCGATCATCCATGTGTTTCCGAATAAAGAAATTGCCGGTTTGGCAAAGAAAGCACGGATCCCACAAAGAATAGGGACATCTCATCGTAGTTTTCATCTTCTTACTTGTAATCATCGCTTGAATTTTTCCAGAAAGAATTCAAATCTTCACGAAGCCCAATTGAACTTCGAATTATTGAAACCATTTGGTTGTAAGACGATTCCATCAATGGAAGAAATCAACCAGGCTGTTTCATTTTTCAAGGTGAATAAAAGTGTGACTTTACCTGAAGAGCTCGAATCCTACTTGTCCTATGCATCGAAGAAGATCATACTCCATTCACGTTCTCAAGGGAGTGCAGTTGAATGGTCCATTGAGAAATATGGAGAGCTTGCGCTGGAATTATCCAGTTCGGGTTATACGGTTTTTTACACAGGAACCGAACAGGAAGGTGAGGGCATTCGACCATTCATTCCAGTAAACGAAAAGATCATTGATCTTACGGGTAAACTCGATTTGGAACAATTGATACTTTTTATTTCAAAGGTTGATGCATTGGTGGCTTGCTCTACCGGACCACTGCATATTTCCGGGGTAACCGGAATCCGTGCTATTGGATTGTTCTCACCGAGAAGGCCAATACACCCTGGCAGATGGATGCCGATCGGACCAAATACATGCATCCTTGTTCATGATGAGGATTGTCCGGATTGTAAGAAAAAGAAACAGTGCGACTGTATAAGTCAGATCTCTGTTGAGAAGGTGCTCGCAGAAATTGGCTAACTTTCCTCATCGGTAAGTTCATTTCAAATATCATTTATGGCAACTGGATTGTCGCTTTAGGCGCGGCAATTTTTACGTTTGGTTGGTCCCATTTTGTGCAAAATCAACAACCAGGTAGTTATGCACTCATCATTTTTTGTCTTGTTCTTGGCACCTATAATTTTCATCGTTTGATCAATTCTTCTGGACTCAATAATCCGTCGGTTTGGTTGAATTGGGTTAACGCGAATAGAAGAGGTTTATGGATCCTATCTATTTTTTCCTTGTTAACAGGTGCTGGCGGTTTGTTGATCTTTGTTCCTTTTAGCCTTGAAATTTGGATTGGCACCGGACTCATTTCGATAATCTCTGTTTGGTATGTTTTTCCTGTTGTAAAAAAACCATTGCGAGATGTACCGTATATTAAAACAATATTGATCGCTGCGGTTTGGTCCTTCATGTTGATCTATGTTCCGATGGGGGGAATATTGGAAAATAAATTATGGTCTTCACTTACTGGTTTTCTTTTTATTTATGGAATAACGGTCCCTTTTGACATACGTGATATGAAGTATGATGAAGTCGAAAAACGAACGCTTCCAATGATCATTGGCATGACATCGAGCAAGATCCTCTCGCTGGTGCTTGTTACGGCATTTTATTTGTATATCGCAAAAATCAATGAAAAAATTCTGGAATCTGGCTTTTTTATTGGGTCTTACCTGATCTATGTTGGATTGATATTTGGCATTACTCCACGAAGTGATGACAGATGGTGTGTGGCTTTGGATGCAAATCTCATTCCATTGGGAATGGCTTTTTATTTGTCTGAAATTCAATTATAGGACATTGAAAAGGAAATCTGTATTTTCGTACAAAACCATGTTATGCTTAAACTCTCTTTATTTCTGATTAGCGTTATTGCCATTTCATCTACTTACGCTCAGCGAGAAGACAATAATTATTGTTCTAAAAGAAGATCAACTGAGTATCCCACTAAAAGTGCCTCACTGTCTGTTGGCCAGATCGCAGAAACGGAAAAGTATGACGTGCATTTTTACGCGCTTGATATTGCCATGAATAATGTGGTAACGGACGTAGCGGGAACCGGAGAGATCCACGGAACAACAGTTGTGGCCCTGGACACTGTTCTTTTTGAGTTACACAGTAATTTTTCGATTACGCAGATCCGTCTAGATGGTAGTCCAGCAAGTTTTAATAGAACCGGATCTGCAGTTAAGGTTCCATTGAATGCCACGGCAGGGACTGATTTTGTGGTGGCAGTTGATTACAACGGAACCCCTCCCACAGCAGGAACAACTCCTTTTGGAGGTGCGGGTATGACAGCTGCTTCTTCTCCTACTTGGGGGAACAGGGTGGTTTGGTCATTGTCAGAGCCCTTCTCTGCCTATGAGTGGTGGCCATGTAAACAATCACTTACCGACAAAGCAGATAGTTCTCAAGTTAAAATAACGGTTCCGGATACTTGTATGGCTGGCTCGAATGGATTATTAGAGAACGTGGTTGATCTGGGTAATGGTTTCAAACGTTTTGAATGGAAACACCGTCATGCGATCGATTATTACCTGGTTTCGGTTTCTGTGGCAAAGTATATAGATTATACAATCTATGCCAATCCCGTTGGTGCTCCGGCTCCGATCATGATCCAGAACTTTATTTATGATAATCCGGCAACTCTTACAAATTTTCAAACGCGCATCAACGAAACAGCAGACTTTATCGAGTTGTTTTATGAGCTGTATGGACCTTATCCTTATGAAGATGAGAAATATGGTCACTGCATGGCTCCGCTATCCGGAGGAATGGAACATCAGACAATGACCACACAAGGATTCTTTGAAAAAGGATTGACATCTCATGAGCTTGGCCATCAATGGTGGGGCGATCATGTAACCTGTGCTTCATGGTGTGATATCTGGGTCAATGAGGGCTTTGCGTCTTATTCTGAGTATTTGATGTTGGAAAATCTGTATCCAGCAGAAAAGGATCAGCACATGTTTGACGTACATGATAATGTGATGTCACAAACAGGGGGAAGTGTTTGGGTATTGGATAGCTTAAATGAAAACAGAATCTTTTCAGGTCGCCTCACCTATGATAAAGGGGCAAGTATCATTCACACGATGCGTTATTTGATCAATGATGATGTTCAGTTTTTTAGCGCATTACGATCCTTTCAAACAGCCTATTCGGATAGTACAGCGAAAGGAATTGACCTGAAGGAACATTTGGAAGCCGAAACTTCGGTCGATTTAGCGCCATTTTTTGAGCAATGGTATTTTGGAGAAGGATACCCTACGTATTCGGTAAGATGGAATCAGGTCGGAAATAATGCATACGTTCAGATTTCGCATAATTCATCGAAACCAACAGTAACTCCAACGTTCACAAATCCGATAGATCTAAAATTCACACGCCCTTCTATGCCTGACACGACGATACGGTTCAATATTTCTAGCAATCAGGATTTGTTCCTAGTAGAAAATATCGGTCAGATCAATAACAGCATCACCATCGATCCAATGAATTGGGTGATCAACAAAACAGGAACAATTCAAAATGATCCAAATCTTCTGGGTATCGATGAGACGGAAATTTCTGGAATTGTTCTGTATCCTAATCCAGTTGAGGACTTGCTGCATATTAAAGGAGATAAAACTCAATATGACTACCTAATTTATGACATGAGAGGACAATTGGTTATGAAAGGATCTGCGGACGCTTCAATCAACGTACATAGCCTTTCAGGCGGTTCATATATTGTTGAACTGAATGGATTGAGAAAGTTGATCAGTAAGCGATAAGCGCTATTCTTTCTGCTTCAGTGCTTCGAGTGATGTGTTCTCTCCAAAAAGAGGCTCATCAGTGATCTTTATAAATTCGTGATCAAGAAAAGCTCTTGCGCCGAAACCACATTCAAAAGACATGTTAGCCGATAACCTTGCCCTTTTACCTCCACCGGTGATGCTGATCTCACAACCGTCTTCGTTGGTGTAGATGTAAGCAGTGTCTTTTAGATAGGCAATGCCGTCTGACATTGCGAAATGATAGGTGGGTCCACAGATCACCTCAACCTGAAAATGCAATGAATCCGTTCCCAATTGTTCCAATACGGCAAAGCCACCATTAAAGCCTAACTCTAGTTGTTTGGTTTCCTCTGAGAACCACATATCGTTGATCCAGTAGAATTCAACCCCATAGGATCCTGTAAGGTCTGCGCTAACCTCATTTAGCTCAGAAATTTCTTCAAGTGATTTCGTTGAAAGAGGAAAGAAGGTGTTATCATTTGTATTCAGTGTAACATCAAAGGATTTGTTACCACTCCCGGAGATCCATGTTCCTGTAAGCTCCTTTTCATTTTCCTCAAGGTAAAACACGCCGGTAATTTCGTTCTTGTAGCTCTCTTCGAGATAGATCACACGGTCAACCATTTGACCCTTTAATTGAATGTAGCTCCTCTTCCCGGCATAACGATAAACCCCTTCAAGCTCTCCTGTTGTTCTGTTAAATGAGTTAAACGCCACTTCAATAGGGTACTTGTCAATTTTCCCCGTTAGTTGAACTTCAACTTTATCCACCTGAGCTAAAACAGATCCACAAAAAAGGGATAGGATCAGAGATTTTAAGACATGGTTTTTCATATCAATTCAGAAATTAATCCAAGGTACAAAAAAGAATATGCAGAAAATCGAAAACCAGGAGTATATATCCAATCACTTTTTTGATTGCGACCCTGCTTTCTCAGTATTCTTCACAAAGATCAGCTTATGTTTGCTCTTAGGGTTTTCTCGCTGCTCCAATTCGAACAGACCAATAGACCTGATGAGCGGGGTTAACTTTTCGAATCCGTAGTTTCTGGAGTCAAAATTGGGTTGTTTCTTTTGCAGGAGACTACCTACATCACCAAGGAATGCCCATCCATCATCATCTGAAAGATCGGATATGGTTGTCCTGATGAGGTTGATGTCTCGTTGTGTGATCTTATCAACGTTGTTCTTTTTGGAATTGATTGAAGTATCGTCCTTCTTTTCGGATTGCCCTTTCAGGATCTCGATATAAATAAACTTGTCACAGGCAACGATGAAAGGGTTGGGAGTTTTCTTTTCCCCAATTCCAATCACCTGCATTCCTGCCTCCCTGAGGCGAGTGGCAAGTCGGGTAAAATCACTGTCGCTCGAAACTAGGCAAAAACCTGTTACTTTCCCGCTGTAAAGGATGTCCATAGCATCGATGATCATCGCTGAGTCTGTTGCGTTTTTACCAGAAGTATAACCGTATTGTTGGATTGGGGTAATTGCATTTTCAAGCAACAGGTTTTTCCACTTTGAAAGATTGGGTTTTGTCCAGTCACCGTAAATTCTTTTGATCGTTGGATTTCCGTATTTGGTGATTTCCTCCATCATTTCTTTGATGTGAGCAGAAGGTATATTGTCTCCGTCAATAAGGACGGCTAAATTGAGATTATTCATAAAGTTTTGATTGGTTGTGCCGGGGTAGATCAATGATTGTTTTTAAGAGGATCTTTTGGCAACTGAATATAAAGATACACTAAAAAATGATAGCAATCGGGAAAGAATACAAGAGGACGATACAAACATCATTGAAAAAAGTCTGATTTTTTGGATGGTATAATTTCGA
>Ga0222713_10006763_pt1 | contig 10839 bp, 19 predicted proteins | sample C33_649DmetaG_FD_165061 | JGI IMG/M metagenome (GOLD analysis project Ga0222713, IMG submission 165061) | Estuarine water microbial communities from San Francisco Bay, California, United States - C33_649D | ecosystem: Environmental > Aquatic > Marine > Unclassified | place: USA: California... | reverse complement strand
CAAAGCGAAACCCTGCATTCGCCACATTCGTTGATGAAGCGACAAGCATCAGTCGTTGTCCAATGGGTGTGTATTGGTATGGTTGATCGTTGATTGTAATTGCCATTATTGTATGTCAGTTAATTGATTTTCTATTGTTGCGCTGAAGTCTTTCGCGTATGCCGCGACCACCTTTGATTCGTATTCGTCCCAAATGTTTTCGTATGCGTAGTCGAACGCTTTCCAACCCTTGATTCCGTCGCGTCCTATCTTTCGAGCAATTAAGAAAGCCACTTGTCTTTTGAGTTCTTCCGTTGGCTTCTTGAATTTACCGCTTTCCTTGTCGCGTAACTTGATAGGCTTTATTCGCATCCATTCAAGAATCGCGTCAACAGGCGGTTGTTTGCCTGGTTTCCTTCCATTCTCACGCGCGAGAAAATACTGCGACGCTTTACCTTTTGCGTAGACCGAAACGTTGATTGAAGAGCCTTTGATTTGTAGTCTGTATTTCAAAGACTTTTCGAGCGTACCACTTGCAACCGCGTTGGTGTAGTTCTTGCCGACCTTTCGCTTCATACGATAGTCGGACTGCATCAACTCGACAAAGCGTTTTGCCATATCGTTAACGACAGCGAAGAAGTTTGGTGCGCTCTGTTCGTTAGCCATTTTCGTTTTCGCTTTCCTCTTTTATCTTGTTAAAGAATTGAATCAATGGCAAGCCAAATTTGACAGGCATCTCTTGAATGAAAGCATCTAACTGCTTTAAGTGTTCTTCGGTAAGGTTCACATTAGAAAGATAAAATTGTTACTCCTATTGCCTTTGCTACGCACTCAGCAACCCACTCGTTGTCTGTTCCCCACGCTGCAAATTCTTCTTCTGTTAGCGTGTAATTGCCATTGCTTAAGACTTTTCCTTCGTCTGTCTTTAACTCGTAGTAGGTAGTGCAAGTTGTTGCGCTTGTTTCGAAGTTCAGAATGAGTACACTCATCTCTGTTGCTGTTCCTTGATTCAAAGGAAAGACTATTGGTTGTATTTTAGCCATTGTATATTATGTTAAAGTGAATGTTTTTGTTACTCCGCCTATTTGCATTTTTATGTTAGTTCCGTCAAACCAAATATCTCCGTTAACAGGTGAGGTCGGTGCTGTTCCGCTTGGTATTCTCAAAGATGCTTTAGCCGTTGTGGATGCTCCTAAAATTGTGATACCACTTGCTACTTCAATTGCTCTCCAATCTGCTACCGCTGTTAGCGTTGGATTAATGTAAAGACCTCTTGTTATTCCGTTTGCGCCACCTGTTTGGTTTATTGTAGGTATAATCGAAGATGCTGCGTAAGTAGCAGTTCCGCTTGTTGGAGAAAACGCTTTATTAATTAAAAAAACATTTTGAGTCCCAGAAGTTGCAGTGCCTGCAGGACCATTAATTGTTACCATTCCCACATTGAACGCTTGCGATTGCGCTGCTACTCGTGAGTTAAGCACCAAATGTAATCCCGAAGGTTCAGAATCTCCAGAAGCGTCAGTTGCGTAAATACGAAACGCACTTGTTGCTTGGCTACCAATTCTGATATATCCGTTATCTTGAACTTGCAAAAGAGTTGTTGAATCGCTATTGATAACAGTTAAAGCCGTTGTTGTACCTATGTTGCTTGCTCCCTTTAATCTTACCGTCCCATTCACATCGAGCTTGTACCCTGCGTCTACTGCCGTTCCTCCGCTTTGTATCAATACATTTCTTGATGTTGGAAAAATAGTTACTGCGGATGTACCTCCTTGAGTTGCAAAAATTAGTTGGTCAGTTCCTGTTGTGAATATAAATGGACTTTGTATGTTAGTTGCATTTAATGTTCCTACAACTTGCAATGCACTTGCAGGAGTGCTTGTATTAACACCTAATCTATTATTAGTTGAGTTCCAAAACAAGTTAGCAGATTCCTGCAGTACATTGCCCGTCCCTTCGAATAGAACACGTCCAACCGTTCCGCTTGTTATTGGTGTAGTGCCTACCGTTAAGCCTGTCGCAATAGTAAATGTTCTATTCGCACTTAAGTCTTGCGTTGTGCCGTTGATGGTGAGCGTTCGCGTTGTTGGAACTTTTGTGCTATCTAAATGTTCAAGAGCAAGTTTAGTTGTTGTTCCTGTTACGCTCGAATCGTTATCGACTTGCGACGCGTTCAAGTGTTGATGTTGCCACTTAGCAGGTGAACCACCATACACCCACACGTCGTCCGCTGAAGGTGTTCCATTTTGTAAGTCAATGCCGTGAACACGGTGAACCGTTGGGTCTGGATATGTTCCTGTCAAGTCACCACCTGCGTTTCCTGTTGGTGGTAGTGACGTTGGTATTGTTGGCTTGTTTAAAATTTGAGCCACTCCACTTGTCGCGTTCCAATCGCTATTAACTTGCGCTGCAGGAATCGTAGGCTTATTGTCTAAGTCGTTATAATCATTCGAGAAACCCACCGCACTGATGTCGGCAGTATTTGCTTTTAATGCAACATCTGCGTTCAAGTCGATTACATCTTGTTGAAGCAAATCAATGGATGCTTCAATGTCGATAATCGTTTGACAAGAAGGTAACGTTACGCAAGTAAGACCGACTTCATCCGTCAACAAGTACCAACCGCGCACCCCTTCGTCGTTCGTTCCGTAGTAGTAATTAGGCGAAGGTTCTGCTTCGTCGTTCACAAGACTAACGTTTCCATTCTCGTCGCGTGTAATTGAATCGATGAACGTTAAAATTGATCCCGTGCCACCTGTTGAACTTTCAAACATATCGTTCCATTCAGCAGGAATAGAACAAGCATCCCAATAGTAAGGAACAAGAAGGTCAAGACTAATAGTCCAACCTGTTAGCGTGTGTTGAAACTCTTCAAGGAATGGTTCTAACGAAACATTTTGTACTGTGATTAAGTCACCGAACAAAACGCGGTGGTTTGTAATCTCAGCAACCAAATCTTCAGCGATTCTTTGAAGGTCGGAAAGAACTTCGCGCTGATATTCGCTCTTGTCTTCTTTGTCGCGTGGTAAGTCAGCAAGGACAATCTGAAAACTAAAAGTCTTCATTCCTTTCGCATACGTCACGTTGGAAGGCACGACGTGCATGAATGGATATTCACCAAACTTTTCAAGGTCTGAAACCTCAATTTGTCCGTGTGAAAATCTCTTTAATATAAAGTGTCCAGAGGCGAATGCCTTGAATCTATCGATGAGAGCGTTGTAACTTTGTACGTTCGACATAATTATAATCAATTAGGTAAGTCATAAATGTAAATATCTCCCACGCGCTTTTTTCCGTAATTGCGTCCAACTTTGTTATATCTCTTCCGCAGGCTTCCATAAATAAGTGATACCAACCGTAGCGTCCCAACACTTGGTTTAGGTTGTCTCTGTCTTCAATTGCTCCGTCAACTCCTCCGTCAACTTCTTCACCTCGTTCTCCAAATAGTCGAGCGAAGTGTTGCTTAGTTCGTTGAGCAAAGTCGAAAAAAAAAGCATCGCACCGTTGAATTGTTCAAGTGTCATCTGCTCGACGTAGCCTTCAACGAGTTCTCTATTTTGTTTGCTGTGAGGTACGATGGTGTACTTCGAACCAACGCGTTTGTCGATAGGTCTGTAAAGCGTTCCCATTATCTTGACCATATTCGTCGACACGTCAGATGCCCAAGTTGAAATATCAGCGTACTCACCCATACTGATTGAGTAAAGGTCTGGAATGAAACCAAAGTCTTTGTCCTTGATTGTGATTGTTTCGAAGAACTTCGCGCTTTCGTTTAGTAGTGTTCCTTCGAACGCTTGGACTAACGTCGGCAAGTGTTGGAAAGGAATCTGCTCCGCCTTCTCTTTGGTCAGATTGCTGATTGAAACGAGACGCTCAATGTCATTCTTCGCGTTGTGGTAGTCAACGTATTGCTTGACGCTAATCGAAGAATAGTCAGCAGGGATACTTACTTTTATGCTCATTGTTTTGTTGTTTAAATTTAACACCCGACTTTAGCTTGGTGTGTTGTGTTAGCGGTTGCTGTTACTACCTAACACAGCTACTTGCAATAATGTCGCGCCCACCTGCAAGGGACTCTTCGTGGCGCTTCTTTCGAAGTGAAGGTACAATGTTATGAACCACAATACAAACACCCTTCGTCGTCGTCGTCGATAGTGTTTGCTTCGTTGTATATTCGTATTGCTTCCATCTCTATTTGTTCTTTCGTCCACGTTGGATTGAAGGCAGATATTTGTGATTTGAGAAAGTTTAATTTATTTTCGCTCATTCTTTATTATAAGTTTATTTCTTCGTTCTTTGTCGCAAATTTAACCTACAATTGCGACGAATCCACATTATAAAGTTTACCCGTTCGGGTGCTGTTATGTTCATTTTGCATATTGCGTTACCCGTTCGGGTACGTTATACAATCAATTGGTCAATGTCTATTTCGTGATGACTGAGTAGTGCTCGAAAGTATTCAAATACCTCTTCAATTCCTTCTTGGTACGCGCCTTCTTGACGTTCGTTGTACTTCGTGAACTTCCTGTAACCATTCATTTCAATTTCCCAAAGTAACGAAGCCATGTCACGAGCCTTTGTGATTCTGTTGAACTCAACACGATCGTTGGAATCTGAAAGGTCAAAGGTTAGTGTTGCGGTACTCATAACTTGTCATTGATTATTATTTGAATAGGTTCGCTGTTTGGACCGCTTAACTCGATTCCTTGCTTAGCTTTTCCATAAGCGCGTTCAAGTAATACTTCCGCAGCTCGAATATCGCCCTTCGTCGCCTTTGCTCGTAATGCTCGAAGTATTGCTTCCGCTGCTGTTATTCCTTCTTTGTCTTCGCCTAAAATGTCGGCAAGTAATTCTTCAAGGTGTGGTAACTTTTTCGGTCGTCCTTTTGGATTACCGCTTTCTCCTTTTTTGAATTTGTGTTTTTCTATATTTTCAGGGTTTGGCATATCGCTGTTTGTTCGTTGTTATTTTAGTTCGAATGAAGCGGTTATTCTATTTTTAGAATTATTGCTCGAATTATTATTTCCGTGAATTATTCCTGTTTTAGCTGTCATTCGTCCGTAATGCTTACATATCCATTCATTTGATTTTTTCAATGCGCCAATCAAACTTGGTGCTGAAGTTACAATAGTAAATCGATATGTTTGTTTTTTATATTCTTTTCCAACTTCATTCAAAAACTTTATTCCGAATCCTGCACCTTGATAATCTGGAAGAATAACAAGACGATGTACTTTTTTAATGTTTTTTGCTTTTGGATGAGGTAAATGTAATACACTTAAAAAACCTGCTATCTGATCATTGACAAGAGCAACATAGACCGACGCTGCGTTATTGTGTGAATGACTTAAATAGTGGTGCTTAGCAAACATCTTCCAAATTGTTTTATCTGCTGTGTTGAATATCTCAAATTTAATTTCTGGTCTATTTTTTTTTTGCCCTTCAAATGAATGAAAGGTCATCGTATCAGTATTGAAAACCCAATCGGGCAACAACCAATCTTCAACGTCGTGGTGACAAGTTACTGCAATAAATTTCTTATCTTGTTTTCGTATTGCCTTTTGAACTGCAAACGATCCTATCTGCGCCACTTGTCTATCTACGACAGAAGTAAATTCGTCGAATACAATTAGTTCTTTATTTAATAATAATGAATGAGCAAGGTCAACACGCATCTTTTGTCCGTTGCTTAATGCTGAATAAGGCTTCAACCAACTTGGTGGACTGCTAAAACCAACCGCGTTAAACATTGAAGTAATTTGTTCAACGGAACAATCGGAAGGCATATCGTCAAGAATACAATCTGCTATGTATGTGTAGTCGGTTATGTATGCGTTTTCAAATAGTTCTTTTGCTATTGTTGTTTTTCCTGTTCCGCTTTTACCAACAATAAGACCGACGTTCCATTGTTCTGGAATATCAAACTGTCCGATAAATTGTTCAACGACTTCTTCTGATTGAAGATCGAACTTCCCGATTATTGAAGCAACACGAAAAGATTTATTCGGTTGTGATTTTCTTACAATGTCAAAAGTTTGCATTCTAATCCGTCGGCTATTAATTTATTATATGTTTTTTCTTGGTGTTCTTCATCTTTGCAAAGAACTTCAATTCTAAATGAAGGTTGTATTTGTTCGCTTAAATCGTCGAGTTCACCAGCGTCAAAATTAGGAACGTCTAAACCCCATTCTTCTAATTGCTCAGCGTCCCATTCGTTGGCTAACGCGTCCCAGTCCCATTCACCAAAGCCAACGTTATCTTTGATAATAAAAGCGCGTTGTTGTTCCTCACTAAGATCCGTAGCCTTAATTATTGGAACTTCCTTAAGTCCTGCTTCTTTACAAGCCTTTAAGCGCATGTTACCACCAAGAACAACCATATCTTCATTAACGACTATTGGACGTAGTTCCAACATTTGAGGAAGTTCTTTGATTGAAGCGACTAACTTTTTGAATTTATCGTCCTTAATAATTCTTGGATTATTAGGATTAGATTTTACTTCGTTAATCTTGACAGTTTGTGTCTTCATATAATTACAAATATATTATTGTGCTAATTTACGCAAGTTGTTCCTTTTGTGTCACTAAACTTATTGACTGTCTTTAAATATGCAAAGAAAAGAAAAGAAAGAAAAAGAAAAAGGTAAAAGAAAAAGAAAGAAAAGAAAAAGTCTCCCCAAGAAAAACAAACTGTCTTTGCCCTTAAAAGGGCAGTTGCACGATCCAAGCATTGGTGTATTGCAAGTGTAGTCATTGGTTACTTCGCTTTGACTTACGAAGGTCTTGTTTACTCTTATTCAGCTTACGCGTGTATTCATTACTCTTATTCAAAAAAATAACCCCCAATTGTTTCTTGTCGTCAAACGTGAAACAAAAGAGGGTTAATACTTTTACACATTTGACTTCACAAATATAAATTGAAGTTCAATTGGTGCAACGTTTACTTTTCAGTTCTTATTTGTTCAAATCAACATCGACGTCCTTCATCGATTCAAGAAACGTATTGATGTCTTTCTTGACACAAGGCGGACAAGTAGAACGCTCGTTGAAGGCTCCTGTGGCTTTATCCTTGAACGAATAGAACTTCAGCATATCATTCGGCTCTAAACGTCCTTGCGCTTTCATTTCAAGCAGGAAACGTTTGAACTCTATTTGTTCATCCATTGAAAGAACACCGTCCCATTTAGAAGCAGGACACGAAGCGAAGGCAAGTTTTGCTTTGATAGGCATAACACAACCGCACAACTTAATCGACTTGCGACGGAATAGGACTTCGGTTTCTACTTCTTCGCCAACGATCAATGGCCCACACGACTGCGTTGAAGGTTCAAAGAATTTACAGGTGCGACAGATTTCTAACCTGCGCTTATACTCATTTGATTTTGCGAATAACATTGGCTCTTATTTTTTGTTTGATTGAATCGATTGTTCGGTATAAGAATACGGTTGGTATTCCTGTTTGTTTCGACAATTCACGATATGTGAAGTCTTCGAGAATATATTCTTGAAATATCAGACGTTCGAACTCTGTTAAGCGACTTATAAGGATGTCCAGTTGTTCGTTCGTCATTCGTGCGCCTAACCACGTCTTGTCCACTTCGTGGGCGTACTCTTTGAAGTCGCGTCGGTTTCTGTTCCACGCTATCGTTTGGCGGTAAAATGGCGACGTTGGTGAGTTAACTGCGAGATACATTACACGGATAAGATAGAACTCAAAGTCGCCTGTGTCGATTAGGTTTTCAATGTGCTTTGAACCAAACATAGAAAGCAAAGAATCGTGTAGAAGATCCTCATAGTAATCCTCGCCTCGCGAAATGTTCTTCGCAAGTTCTTTGAACTTCTTATAGTGTCCCTCTATGTAGTGGTCAAGTGTCAAGTGGGTGCTGCCAAATTAGATTTTCAATTTCTAAATTACTCTTTTCAATAATATCTTCAAATAATTGATTTAACCAATTAACTTCATTTTCTTTTGGTGTCATATTGCAAAATATTCGTCGATAACTTTGATTGCTTCCTCGTTTCCCTTACAAATATACGAAGCGTAGCCCCTGTTTCGTAATTGTTCCTGCCAACGCTTTTGTTCTGGCGATGCGACACCCCCCTTTTCTTTCTTCATCTCAATCGCAAGACCGTTATATTCACCGCGTGGTTCGTAAATAAAGAGGTCGGGAAAGCCTTTGACGTAACCTGTGCGTTTCATCTTGATCGCTTGCAAGTAACTTGTCCGCATACCACCTGCGGAAGCGCAATAAAGAGCGTCGGGATATGCTAAACGAAGGTACTTGATAACTATTTCTTGTTGGTTAGATTCAGATTCGGGCGTTGTTTTACGTCTTACACTACTTTTTTTGAAAGTTTTTTTATATGTCTTAACGTTCATTTTCAATCAGTTATAAATTATTTTCAATTTATTTTCATTTTTTTGTTGTGTATTCAAAAGTTTAGCATATATTTGTCAAACAAAACAAAGATAAACAAAACAACACAACGCACCATGAAACAATTAGCATTCGAAATCGCTCAGAAAATTGCAACTGATAAAAACCCAAACACAGTTATCATTTGCGCTTCTATTTTAAAGGAAGCATTTATTATGAGTGGTGTAAATAAGAAGGATGCGAATACGATGGCTATCGATGGGATCAAAATCATAATGAAATCAATGTTAAACTTAACCAAATAAAAAACAAAACAAAATGTATCAAGTAACAAAAACCATACACATCGCAGGACAATCAATAAGAATTGATTGGTCTTATGACTTCAACGACGAGAACAAAGCAATCAATTGCTTAATGGAACACGCTGCATACAACTCGTTGGATAATATCCGCGAAGACCTTTACTATGCATCTTCAGACGGAATAAAGCCAGAGATAGAAATCGAAATCGTACAATACTCTTAATACAATGAAAAAAACACTTCTCTTTATCGCGATGCTATTCGCAGGAATGTTAATCGCAGGAACGATTGACGAACAAACAAGACAATTAGAACAACAACCAAATCACACAACAAAATGAAAGTAGAACTAATCGAAGAACAAAAGTACAACGAAACAATCTATTGGGTTAAAGTTGACGGACTTTACGTTGCCAACAAAAAGACATACGAAGAAGCCAAAGAAGAATTTGATAAAGCGGTATGCTTTACACCTAAAGAAACAGTCCTTGAATCAAAAGAAATCTAAAACCCAAAAATCAAATGAACAATGAAAGAGCCAATTTTTACAAATCAATTTTTCTCTTTGAAGAAGAAGTACAAATTCTTATTGACGGAATCATTACCGCACAAAATTACTACGGTAATCAAAGGACTGATTCGCCTTCTCGGAATCAATTGTGCGACCAACGAATTGCAGAACTTGAACGAGTATTCCTCAAGGTTACTACTTCGTCTTGGAAAGAACTACCAGAGCCACCAAAAGAAATCTAACTTTGTTTGTGTTTATTCATCAGCTAACGCGTACAACCTAACGCACAACGAGATTAGCGCGAACATCGAGAAATGTCAAAAACTTTCAGAAGCGCGTTGGAACGATCAATTAATTGAATACATTTGCAACCACTAAAAATCAAATCACAATGTACAACCCTAAAATCACTTATCACTTTTCAATGGACGACATCGAGCGTCTAAATAAAGAAATCAAAGTAATTGCACAGAACTTCGAACAGGAGAACGGTTGGTTTCACGAGAACGAAGGTCGCCAGTTCACAGACGAAAAAGGCAACGTCTTCGACTTCGATGTTCTTGGGCGTTTCTTCCGCAAAGATGAACCACTATTCGACCTTCACTACGTCCGATTGAAGAAGGACGGAATAACATTTGAGTTCGACTACCGAATCTTCCAAGACCATATATAAAATGGGTTATTACAAGCGAATAAGCGAGGAAGAGCAGATGTCAGCAAACGAATGGTTCTGGCAGAACGAAGAAGCGAAACTAGCGAACAAATTAGAAATATATATAAATCAACAACAAATAAACAACAACACAATGAGCATCATCGCCCAAAACAACAACAACGGAGGCGGAGGACAGACAGTCCCTGCAGGAACACACGTAGCGCGTTGCTACCAAATCATCCACATCGGAACGATAGTGGACACTTACCAAGGTGAAGAAAAGTTAGTGAACAAGGTTCGCCTGGTGTTCGAATTACCACTTGAAACCGCAGACTTCGGTAAAGGTGAACAGCCTTTCTCAATCGGTCGTGACTTTACTCTTTCAATGCACGAAAAGAGTGGCTTACGCGCCTTCGTTCAATCGTGGCTTGGAAAGGCAATGAGCGACGCAGAAGCAAACAAATTCGACATTGGTACTTTGTTAGGTAAGGAAGCAATGGTTTCAGTAATGCACCGTACCGCGAATACAGGACGCACTTACGCAGACCTTAAAGGAGCTTCACCACTTGCAAAAGGAATGACTTGTCCACCACAGGTGAACGCATCGTTCTTGTTGGACTACGACAGCGAAGACTTCGACTTACGTTTTAAGATGTTACCAGAGTGGTTGCAGAACAAAGTGAGTTCGTCTGCTGAATTTAGCCAACGACTTGACAAGGCTGCGGATCAAATGAGTAAAGCAAAGTCAATGTTGGAACAAAGCGGATTGGTTAAGCCAACAGAGAACGAAGACGACCTTCCATTCTAAATGAATAACGAGAGGGTTGAAACATACCCTCTCTTAATCTTAAAATCAAAATGAAGAAACTTATTTCACTTGAAAACCGCGTTGAAAAACTACTTAAGAAGTATAAGACGCTTCGCAACAATAACAAAGCACTTTGTGTGAAAGTTTGGGAACAACAGTTCGACGAACGCAAAGACATCACAAGCAATTTCTTCGCTATGTACG
>Ga0222713_10006762_pt1 | contig 10839 bp, 11 predicted proteins | sample C33_649DmetaG_FD_165061 | JGI IMG/M metagenome (GOLD analysis project Ga0222713, IMG submission 165061) | Estuarine water microbial communities from San Francisco Bay, California, United States - C33_649D | ecosystem: Environmental > Aquatic > Marine > Unclassified | place: USA: California... | reverse complement strand
CTGCATTTTCTAAACCTTTTAGATATGACTTAGCATGATTAAATGGAACATTTCTTAGAGGAACAATTCCAACATCCATTTTTCTATAAAGTTCTGGAACTCCTAACATTGTCTTCATAGGCTCTACTGTGCATAATCTTTTATCAATTCCAATTTGTTGGGCTGCAGTTGGAGCATTAATAATATTTCCTGCATGATGAAACTTTAAATGTTTTTGTTTTAAGAATTCTCCAAAGAATGGATTAAGAGTTTCTAAGTCTCCAGATCTCCAAGGTGTTGCACCAACCCAACCAAAGGTAGGAAGCCATCCTTTATGGTCTTTTCTAACATTCCATCTTTCAATATCAATTCCATTTCTTACCATAAAAATTGGCTTATTTGGATATTTTTCTTTATAAAAATCATATAGGAATGGAGTAGAGGTAATTAAAGCATCTGCTTGTTCCATAATTGCAATATAATGATCTCTATTATTTTTTGGATTAGCATCTGGATGAGTTGTTCTATAAGCAAGATTAGTTTCTTCAAGACCTTCCATATGGTCATCAATATCAACAACAATTTTTTGACCAAGCTCCCTTGCTCTTCTAACATGATCTACAAATCTTTCAAGCATTACAAGCTTTAGTACAACGATATCCCAACCATGAATTGCTTTTTCTTCTGGTAACAATATTCCAAAAGCATGTTCTTCACTGAATCCTGGAAGTCCAATTCCACTTTCCCAGCCATGCTCCTTCAACTGCTTCATTGGTAAATAACATCTATACCAACCACAGCCATTTGGTTGTAATGGTTTTACACCAAATGACCAGTCATAAGTTAGAAAAGCAATTGTTGGAGCTGGCATGGTTTATATTTCTACTTTGAGCCTAAACCAAAAGCAGTATCTTTAGGATTAATAAACCTAAATACTACCCACGCTGCAGAGGATACTCCAGCATTTAAAATTGTCTTCACTGTATCTGCATCAAGTGCAAAGACATCTGCACCATTAGATACAAACTGTGTAAAAATAGCAATAATAAATGCATTTAGTGCGGATTGTAGAATTTTCTTATCTAGTACCATGTTAATTCTCCTGTCTATAGTACTTTGTAAAAGTATATACTAAAAAAATAATGTTGTCAACTAAATCTTAATAATGTAATTTAAAGCCATATAAGGTTGCAATGATGACTCTATTGATGAAGCTGGAGTAGTATGAGTATGGGCAGTTGTAGTTCCACCATCAACAGTAGCCTCTGAAACTGTTGTTACGCTATGGCTATGAGTTGTAGATCCAGCAACAGCTGGGTCATTATTATTATTAGAGGCTGTTGTTGGAGCAGCATTTCCAGTATTTAATGCAGTTTGAGAATCTACATTTCCACCTACGCTATGGGTATGATTTAGATTTGTAGAAGCTGTTGTTCCACCAACTGTATGAGTATGAAATCTATAAGTTGTTGGTGCTGGAGAAGTCCAAGAATATGAATATCCAGCTTGTGTAGTTTGAGCATTTGCTCCAGCTGATGTATCTGACCAAGTATGCGTATGATTAAGGTTAGTATCTCCACTAGTTGCAGGAACATTTAATCCATGACCATGATTTGCTGTGTGAGCATGGTTGTTAGTATTATGATTATGTGCTCCAGCATTTGCTGTTGTTCCAGCTAATGCAGGAACAGTATGATTATGAGTTACTGAGGCTGAACCACTGTTTGAAGCATCATGTTGATGAGTCATAGATCCACCAGTTTCTCCACGAGTATCAAACTCTGTTTGAGCAGCGTCTATTCCAACAACCACTTTTCCTTTTAAGTTTGGAACACTAAAGCTTGCACCAGAGCCACCAAAGGTATATCCTATTATTGAAAAAAGATTTGCATAAGTTGTTGTTGAATACGAAGTTCCGTCACAAATTAACCATCCAGTTGGAGCAACTGAAGCAGAGTGTATAGAAATCATTCCAGTTGGAGTATTAGTATTTATTTGCGTTTGAATTGAAGAAGTTACTCCATCAACATAATTAAGCTCTGTAGAGTCTACAGTCAGTGCTGCACCACCATTAACTGTTCCACCAGTAATTACTGGACTAGTTAAAGTTTTATTAGTTAGTGTTTGAACTGTTCCAGTTCCAACAACTAAATTACCTGCACCAGTACCATGAACGTCTGAAATAGCACCAGTATGACCATCAAATGCTGCGTCATTAGCAGAAATTCTTGTATCAAAATCTACAATAGTTGCATGTAAACTTACATCTCCAGTTGCATTTCCATCTTCTGAATTTCCATAAAAGAATAACTCTAAGGCATTTCTAATGTCTGCAGGTTCTTCTAGTTCTGGAACGTAAGTATCAAATGTATTGTCATCAAAACCTTTACTGATACTAATTTTTTCTGCCATGATACTATGCCACTCCTGCCGTTATATAAAGATTTATAGGTGTTGCAGAAGAAGATATTAAAGACACTGATCCAGAAGATAGTTGTGCACCTTGTAGTTCTGCAATAAAAGTTTTAACTCCAGAAACTTCTGCAATTGATTTATTAGATATAGATATAAAAGCTGGATTGTTTAATTCTGCAGTTGCTTGAATTAAAATAGTATTTGCATTTAGTCCTTCTGGAGCACTAGAATAAAAGTCTGCCAAAGGTACTGATATAGATCCAGTTCCTGAAGTAAAGTTTACTATTTTTTGAATACTATGAGATATAGGTTGAAATTTTAAAATTGGCTGCCAGGAGCTACCACCAGGAACTGCATTAAGTTTATAAACTACGCCATAGTTTCCACCAAGGAGTCTATTAATATAAAGATCATTTACTTTTGCATCCACAAGACTTGCTGCATTTTGTGCAGGAGTTCCAACACCAGAGTAAAATTCAGACCCTCTTTCTCCTTGTGGACCAATGTCAACACTGACAGATACTGAAGCAGGTGGTCCAACTACAACTAATTCGTCATTAGAGATAATTGTATCTATTGCCATATTACGTTACCGCCACATCTTGTGTAACTGTAATTGTTCCAGTTAAAAGAGTAAAGACTTTTCCAAAAGATGAAGATGATGCACTTGTATTTTCAATTTCTACGTCATAAAAATATGTAGCATTTGTTAACTGTCTACCACCATCTGGAAGAATTGTACAAGAAACATGGTCTCCATCTTCTACTGTAGCTAATAGTTCAGTAGGCTCAAGTGAAGAAATTACAGATGCAGAAGCAGATCCTCTTGCTGTAGCAATTACAAAAAGTGGAGTATATTCAGAAAGATCGTCAAAAACTCCACCAGAGGAATTTTTGGGGTATATAAAAAACTCAAAAGTGTCACCAGCATAGTAGTTAAAATTATATGTACCTGGAAATGCCATAGTTAATCACCCTAAATTATTATATCATGTTATCTAAAATGGGTAGTCAACATTGAAATTTCTTCCCATAAAGTCTCTTAGAGGATGCTTAAACTCTTGTCCCATAATAATTGATATTTCATCTTCTGTAAATCCAAGATCTTTAAATTTTTGAAGAATTCCAACTCTTAATGGTTCATCGTTAACATGTCTAAAGTAGATTCCAGGAGCATCATTTGGCTCAATGCTTGTCCAAACATGGTGATCTGAATAAATTCCTTTGTAAGTATATTTTCTACCCATATTTAAATTATACCATTAAAACCTTATTTACCATCGTAATGCTTTACCATTTCAACATAACCTCCAGAAAACTTTGTAAAGAGCCAGGTCTTTGCTATTTGAAATTTCTTCCAATCATCATCATTTGCAGCCCTTGTTTCTAAAGAAAACTTATCTCTTTTAAATGGAAAATATACAGCAAATGGATCTCCTCTTTTTATAGTAAAAGTTCCTGGTTTTGAAGTTACTAATACTTGTTGATTTATTTCATGATGAATATCTGTTCTTATAATTCCTGACATAATATCAAAATTTTCATTAAAATGATAAAAAGAACCAGCTTGATAGGTAGAGTAACCTTTTGGAGTAATTATGTGCCACGGACAATCAGGTTTTAAAATAACAGAAACTTTTTCTTTAATATTTTTAGGAGCAAAATTTAAAAACTGATCAGGATGATGAAAAGTCCATGAAAACTCATTATTTGCTACATCAGCATAACCATTTCCATTTTCATCTACTGTAATTGTTGTATCTGCCCACATTGGAACTACATAGGCTGAAGAAAACATTTCTGGAAAAGATGGACAGTCTTTTATAGTTTTTTTTATTCCAAGATCATTTGGTCTAAATTTTGACCACCATTCTGGTAGAAATTTTGATAAAGGAGCTGGTCTACATTCTGGAATTTCATTTAAATATGGATGAGAGCTAAAAAATTCAACTTTAAGATTTTTATCTTTAAACATTTATAGCTCTAATTCAAACTGATCTCTAATTACAACATTCATTCTTGGATTTGGCTCTTCCCATCCAAATCCACTAGACCTTTCATATCTTCTTAGTGAAAGAATGCAATCTATTACACCCAAGCGATACTGATCAGACAATCTATCTGGATCATCTATCCTATTTGTGCTTCTAACATCTAATAAATCATATAGTGGTCTATAAACATTTCTAAAATTAAATAGTGAATTTATAAACATGTTTGAAACTGGCTCAGCCATTCCAGCCTTCTTTAATTCTTGAACAATTATTTCAGATATGTACATCATTTCTGCTTCAACCATATTGTTTACACAGTATGTTATTGTTGAATATATAATGAGTGCCCTTACCTGGTCTTCAGTCAAACCATTTATTTCTTTTCCAGCAATTAAATCCTGTGCTTTTTCATAGGTAAGGTCTTTCCAAATCCATTCTTTTTCATGAGATAAAACTTCGTCTAAATATTTTTCAATATTTGTTTGATGAAACTTTTCGTGATCATGTATTTTATTTTCTGGATCCATCACATGTGTATGACGATAACTAAATTTTCCAATATGCTCATGATTTTCTGCATCTGGATGTTTATGGTCATGTTCTGGGTCTCTATATCCTCTTACTTCCATATTAACTCCAATCTTTCAATACTCTAAAATTATCTTTATATCTATTTAACATGTGCCTTTCAGCTTTTTTCCAAATTTTATTAAATTCTGGATTATATTTCTTTATTTTAACTCCCCATGATTCTCTTTTAAATGGAATAATTTGAATCATAGGAGTTCCTGCTGGAATAATTCCTTCAAAATCTTTTCTTAAAAAGAATGGAAAGTTTACTGGAATTGGATGATTATCTGTGTCTACAATTGCTGGTAAACATTGAAATGGTAAATCGTCTCTTAGAATAGGACTAACAAAAATTGAAGAGTATCCTTTTGGAGTTTGAGTAATCCAAGGATTTATAAACTTATATCCTATTTGATGAAATTCTTTTGGTATTTTAAAACTATCATACTGTAATTCTCCATGGCTTTCAATACATATATATTCATTTATAGCCCAGGAAAAGTTTGGCAATCCATCTTGTGCTATAGATACATGAATATCTGCAGGAGTTTTAATTATATATCCAGCAGTGATTAAATCAAATATTGGCATACAGGCTTTTATAGTTGTATTATATAGCCCTGTATCCATTGACAGAATTTTTTCTCCACCAGTGTATCTATTTTGTTTTTTATACCACTCAGGAATTAAATCTTTTGATGGGACTGGATTATCAAAAACTCCATCATAAGACTCTTTTGTTGGATAAAATTTAATAATATTTTTTTTCATACTTTTCTTTCTTTTAAGCTTTTATAAAGTATAACACATTTGCATAAGGAACGCCAAGTGCGTTAGGTGATGAATATGTAAAGTTTCCAGTATTTGCACTATTTGTAAGACTTGCAGGATGTGTATGAGAATATGCCGTATTATAACCTGTATTATGAGATCTAACTCCAGAGTGAATATGATCATTTCCACGACCATCAACAAGACCATTAGCATTTAATGTAACATTATGAGCATGATTTCCATTTAATCCTCCACCAGAGGCTCCAGCTGGTCCATTTTTATTAACATTTGGTCCAATAGTTCCTGCACTAGAAACACCATTATGAGCATGTTGATTTTCTGAAACCATATTTCCAATATCATTATGAGAAACGGTATGATCGTGTGAAGTATTTCCTGCATTCATATTAAAGCTATTTGTTGTAGCCGTTACTGTATGTGTATGAGAGATAGAAGTAACCCTTGTTCCAACTGTATTTACATTGTAAAAAGTATTTGAAGTGCCAACTATAGACAATTTGTCACTTGTTAAATTAGGAACTTGAAAAGAAGCAGATCCACTTCCTCCATATAAAACTCCAATAACATTAAATAAGCCAGTATACTGTGGACTTGCAGAAGCATTTAGAGTTCTACCATCACACGGAATTAGTCCAACATCTATATAAGATGAATCACTATATTCTGAAAAAGATCCTCCAAGTGTAATTATTCCACCTGTTGGAATGTATGCATAAGTTGAAGATGCGTCTATACTATCTGATTTAAAATCTACCATAATTTTATTCCTATGTTTTTATAAGGAAATACACCTGCCTAACATCTGGATATTGTGTATTATCTATATTCATACTATGTGTTACTGATGAAATATTTGTAGAATGATTATGATTATGTGTTAGATTATAGCTATGCCAGTTTACTGTATGAGCATGAGTATCTCCTGCTGCACCAGAAGTTCCAGACCAAGCTGCTCCACCATGAGAATGACCAGTTCCACCACCTGGACCAGATGCATATGGACCATTTGGACCAGGTGCTCTTGTTGGTTCAGAACCTCCAGCATTACTTGATGTATTAGTATTACCACTTGAATTATGTGCATGGTTATTTGTATCGTTATTTGAACTAGAAGCATGAGATGCATGTTGGTATCCACCATTATGTGCATGATTAAATCCAGTAAAAGAGGTGGCATTTACAGCTATTGTGTGAGAGTGACCAAAGCTATTAGGATATGATGGCTCACTAGATATGGTTGAAAATGGCATTCTTTCCTGCGGATTATTTGTTGCATTATAAACAAGTGGAGGTAGTCTAAATGTTGCTCCAACTCTTGCACCATATGTAGTTCCAAGATGGGCATCTAGTTCTGGATAATCTGCTGTATTTACATACCTTCCATCACACAAAAGCCATCCATCTTCAATTGTTGTATTAGCTTTAATTATAATAGTTCCAACAGGGTAGTTTTGAATAAATCCATTTTTATCTAAAGCTGCACTTGATCCTAGTTTTAAATTTGCCATGTTAAAATCCTCATATCTTCATTATATAATTCATTATAATAAATGGAACTATGACTCTTTGTGTATTACTAGTTGCTCCAGTTGGTACAGCCAAAACGCTGTGATTAGTATTATGAGCATCTGTTCTATTAGAGCTCAATAGTCCAAAACCATTATGAGTATGACTTCCAACTCCAGCATTGTTATAATTTACGTTACCTGATCCGTTGTGAGAGTGTGGTTTAGCAACAAACTGAATTGGACCACCAGATGAAGTGCTATTTGCAAGAAGATTATTAGCACCAGATCCAGATCCGAATGTTGATCCTACTGAGTGAGCGTGTACGGCTCCATTTCCACCAGCAGCAATTCCAATATCGACACCATCATGATTATTTGTAACTCCTGTAAAATTAAAAGAATTTGTATTATAAATATGACCATGTTCTGAATTTATTGCAACACCAACATTAGCTGGGTTAGCATTTGGACTTTTAACAAATCTTCCTCTTAAATCTGGGGTTCCATTTGTTCCATCGCAAATTGCCCAACCAGTTGGTGCAGTAGTTCCAGCAAATGGAATAATGTCTCCAGTTTTTGGAAGAGAATTCTGTCCAGAAGTAGTTGTGCTAGAACTTTTAATATCTAAATTTTCTTTTATGTCAAAATTAGCCATTAGGAAATATTCACCTCAAATATAATAATTCTAGAAGTTGATACTGAAGAAGTCACAGTTAGTGTTGCATTTGATGATGAATATGATGGTGTAATTGTAACTGTTGGTGCAGTACCTTGTGTAAGAATTGCATATTCAGTAATTACTGGAGTGGCAGTACCCCTAGATAGCATTAAAACTTTTGAAGAATAAGATCCAGTAGAGGTGCTACAGTGTATAATAAATTCTTGACATAGACTTGTTGTTCCACTTAATGGCGTAGCAATAGTAGCTACTGAAGCACTATTTGCAACAGTTTCTTTTATTGAATTACCTTCAAAATCATCAAGATAATAAATTGGAGAAGTTATGCTTCTATCATTAATTGTATTTCCATATAAGAAATTTGTAGAGTTATCTGGATCATTATTATTTCCAATATAAATATTTGTAAAGGATCCAATCTGTCCATTTCCTCCAAGTCTAACTGTTTTAGTAGCTCCACTTGAGTGATTAGCATATCCAATATATAAATTGTTTGATGCACTGCCCTGATATCCAATAACTAAATCGGTTGATGTTGAAAAAGCATCAAAAGTTCCTACTGAAGCAGATCCATTAATAGAGTTTATAAATGTTGGAGAATTTGAAAATACTGCAGATCCACTACCAGTTTCATCTGATAGTAGTGCTGCCAATTCAGAAGAATTGGTAAATGAAGAGCCTCCTCCTCCACCAGTCATTTCTACCCATTCAAGACCAGTTGCTGTTCCATTTACAGCAAGAACATATCCAGCAGATCCAAGTGAAGTTAGTCCAGTTCCGCCATAGGCATATCCAATAGTTGTGCCATTCCAAGTTCCAGAAGAAATGGTTCCAAGAGTAATAATACTATCGTCACCAGTGTATGTTCCACCTGCTACTGCAGCAAGTGTTGAATTATACGCTTGAATATCTGTTCCAATTGCTAAACCAAGATTTGTTCTTGTAGTTGAAGAATCTGTAACTTCTAGTGCTCCAATTTTTAATGTATCAAAAGTTGCACCTGTAAAATCAATAACATTGTTTGTTGGATCTAAAAGATTTGAAGCTAACTTCCATTTTCCAGAATCTGATGCATCTCTGATAAGTCCAGTATGATAATATGCTGACGAGCTATGATTTAATGCTGCAAATATACCAATGTCTACAGAGTCATTTGGATTACTTTCAGCAAGATAAATTAAAGGATCTGTTACAACTAAATCAGTTACATTTACATATGTTAATGATCCACTAATAGACCCAGTAATATTAATATCTCCACCAATATACACATCATTATTTACATATAAGTCTTCTCCAATTCCTACACCGCCAGATATAGTTAGTGCTCCAGTTGTTGGAGAAGATGCTGCTGTTGCATTTGTAATTGAGATAGAATTTGTTGAGGTTGCCCCACGATCAGTAACAGTTTCTAAAGTGTCTGATTCTGCAGTTAAATAAGTAGTAGAAGCAGAGGCTTGTGTTAAGTAGATTGTAGATGCAGATGCTTCTGTTAAATATCCTGTAAAATCAACATTTTGCCAAGATACACTTCCACTATTTGTTTGTAAGAATTTTCCATCATTTCCAGTTTGATCAGGATAAGATGCTCCACCACCAGAAACTGTTTCATTTACCCACTTTGAGGTGGCAGTGTCCCATACTATTGCTTGCCCATCTGAAGGAGTTCCAGTAATCACAACATTTGAAAGACTGTCTAATGTATGATTATGAGAAGATAGAGCATAACCTGCACTTGCATGATTGCCCCAACCATAAGCAGTATTCCAATTTGAAATATCTGTAGCATCAATTCCAGCAGCATCTGAAGCAGAAAATACTGGATCAGTTTCAGTAGTTAAGTATCCTTCAGTTGAATGATCTCCCCAGCCATATGCTGTGTTCCAGTTAGATATACTTCCAGAAGTAATAGAAGCTGCATCTGAAGCAGAAAATACTGGATCAGTTTCTGTTGTAAGGTATGTGTTTGAATCTACTGACCATGAACCAGACCCATTTGTTTTTAAGAATCCAGAAGATCCAGAAATTGCAGCAATAGCAGTTAAATCTGAATCTAATGGTTGATATATTGTTGAAGCGGATGAATTTGTTAGATAGTTAGATAGAGTTGATGCCAATGCATCTATTGCTCTTTGATTTGTAAAATAAAGATTTGTTACACCTTCATCTAAATCATCTGTATCATAATTTGTCATTCCTAAGAATGCAGTATTTTGTTGAGTTGTATCAGGGAATTGTAAATATGTTTTTGTAAACTTATACATATTAAGACCTGATATATCTCCTGGTCTTATATCAATAGTTCCATCTGTATTTATATTTATTTCTGCAAAATTAGTCATTAAATCAATTTCACCACTTGAACCAGCAGAAGCAGATACATTTAATTCTAAAATATTTTCACTTCTCAGTGCATATGATTGAATATCATCTGAAAATCTCCATGTTTGAGTTGACTCATCCCAAACAATGTAGGTATTTACTTCAGTTCCTCTTTCAATTTCAATTCCTGCAGTTCCAGTTGGGGAGCCTGATACATTTGAATTAAGAAGAATAATATTATCTTCAACATTTAAAGTTTGTGTATTTATATAGGTAGTTGATCCAGAAACTGTTAAATTTCCAGTTACCGTTAAATCTCCAGGGGCAATCAAATCATTTGGAAGACTTAGTATAATATTTCCAACAGATGCACTTACATCAATTTCATTTGCAGTGCCTTCTAAAGAATTTACAATTGATTCGTTATACCATAAACTTGCTGAAGAATTGTATACCAATGCTTGATTATCAGATACTCCATTTATTAAAACTCCGTGAAGTTCATTTAATTCATAACCATTTTGAATATTAACAAAGATTTCTCCAGAAGATGCATGAGCCTTTACTACATATCCAA
>Ga0222713_10006761_pt1 | contig 10839 bp, 6 predicted proteins | sample C33_649DmetaG_FD_165061 | JGI IMG/M metagenome (GOLD analysis project Ga0222713, IMG submission 165061) | Estuarine water microbial communities from San Francisco Bay, California, United States - C33_649D | ecosystem: Environmental > Aquatic > Marine > Unclassified | place: USA: California... | reverse complement strand
CCTTTCCCAAGATAAGATCTCCCTATAGAACCCAGGTAGACCACCTGGTTGATAGGCCGCCGGTGTAAGCGTAGCGATACGTTGAGCCTAGCGGTACTAATGTTCGATTGATCTGCAATTGGTTTCTTAGCCGTATCAAGTACGTCTAGGCCGATAGCATTACGGATTAGTAATTTAATTATGCGCAAACTGTTTATCTTTCCCTATGACGGCAGCTCGCCACCTGGCGAAAACCATCTCATGATCACCCATCAGAGAGCTGCCCGAGGATTCATTCTGGTGATCATGGGCGCATGGAAACACTCGTTCCCTTCCCGAACACGATAGTTAAGCATGCAGCCGCCGATGGTAGTGCACCCCCGCTGGTGTGCGAGAGTAGGTCATCGCCAGGTTCACGGACCCCGGTCTCCGCAAGGAGATCGGGGTCCCCTCATTTACGGAGGTCGCGGACGAGGCCAAGGTGGCCCGGCAGTCCGCGCCCCCGGTCCGCGTCAGGCGCAGCCACCCGGCGCCCCGAGCGCGATGTCCGGCAACGCCGTCCAGCGATGCGGGATGTCCCGCATGATCAGGGCGTGGTCGAAGCGGATGCTGCCGGTCGGGAAGACGGACCGCTCGTCGAAGAAAGACGAAGCCACGGCTTCGACCTGCAACGGCTTGACGGTCCATTGCTCCGTCACGAGCTCAAGCCCGTCGGCCCGGGCGCCGCGATGGTTCGCGGAATAGCCCACGCTGCCGGCGGCGAAGAAGGCGGAGCTGTCCGCCACGGAGGCGAAGCAGGAGCCGGGCGGCAGGGCATCGGTCTCTCGGCCGACGACGGTCACCGTCGTGCGCCCGTCCTTGGCCTGCATGCGCAGGCGGACGCTCCCGCCGGTATCCTCGACGCTGAAGTTCGCGGCGAGATGCTCCCCGGGGAAGATGCGTCCTCCGGCGAGTTGGTTGAGGCGTGAGCCGGTATGCCGACGCGGGATGAAGACGCCTTCGCGTCGCTCACCGCCTTCCTCCCACTCGACGGCGATGCGGTGGGCTGCGTTCTCGCTGCTCAGGCCGCACCAGGCCGGCCAGCCGGTCGGGCGGATGGCCTCGAGCCGGATCAGGCAGATGCCCACCAAGGCGTGGCCGGCGTGCAGCTTAGGCTTGAAGGGCGCCGGCAGCAGGCGACGGACGACTTCCGGGTCGGCCCGGAAGTTCACCAGCATTCGCCGCCGGATGAGGCCTTGGAGCTCCGGGGGGCGCATGGTCTCAGCTGCGGGCGGCGAGTTCGCCCAGCGTGACACCGCCGCCGGCGAGTTCGCGGAGCCGTTCTTCCACGCTCGTGTGTTCCCGCGCGGCCGGATCGGCCGAGAGGTCCAGGTCACCGGCGCGCCCCGTGGCGTGTTCGTCGATGACGACCCAGAACTGTCCGATGCTCATGGCTTCGAGCGGTCGGGCCGGCATGTGGCCGCCCGTGCGGGACTCCAGCGCCAGCAGGCCCGTCTCGCGGAGCATCTGCAGGCAGCCTTCGGCGACCGAGGCCGGCACGCGCGCGCTCACGCCGATGTCTTCGGCCGTCGGACCGGTCCGGCCCGCCCGGTAGCGGCGCAACGTCTCGGCCACGCAAAGGAACGCCAGCGTCCGGCGAGCCCGGTGGCTCAGGGCCTCCCAGGACTTGTGGCGGGCGAGCGTGCGGCGGTTCTGGAAGGCGTAGGCGACCTGTCCGCCGATGAGCACGAAGAACCAGCTGAGGTAGGTGCCGAACATGAGCACGAGCACGATGCTGAGCTCGCCGTAGAGGCTCTGCAGTTCCGTGACCTTGCCCACGTAGAGCGCGGCCAGGCGGTGGTTGCCGACGACGAGCACCGCGATCGCGCCGCCGCCGACGAGCGCCGCGCTCCAGCGTACGCGCGCGTTCGGCATCATGCGGTTGAACGCCGCGAACGCGAGCGTGAGCAAGGTCAGCGAGACGAAGAGCGGGCCGCCGCCGGTGACGAAGGCGGTGAGCCGTCCGCCGCCCGGCAGCTTGTCCAGCCAGCCGGTGAGCCACGTCGCGCCTGCGCCGAAAGAGTCCGCCAGCGAAGCGGCCGAAAGCATCGTCAGCGTCGTCGCGCCGACCAGGAAGAAGAGCACGAGGAAGAGCAGGTAGTTCGCGAAACGGTCCCGCCAGCTGCGGCCGAAACGCACGCCCCAGATGCCGTTCAATGCGTCCTCCACGCGGCTCAGCATGAGCACCGCGAGGCCGAGGATGAGCAGCAGGCCGATCACGCCCGCTTCGCCGCTCGCCGCGGTCTGCAGCAATCGGTCGACGAGCGCGTCGAGGTCCTTGTTGATCTCACGCAGCGTCGCGTGATGGTCCGGCGTCGACGCCTTCGCCACGATCTGCGGCGCGGCGTATTCCACCGCGGCGACGATCGCGCGCTTCGCCGGATTGTCCTGCTGTTCGCCGGCGCGCGACAGGATGAAGCCGGATACCGTGAGCGCGAGGCCGAGCAGCGGGCCCAACGACATCAGCGTATAGTAAGTGAGCGCCGCCGATTGCTGCGGCAGCCGATGCGCGAGGATCCCGTGCCCCGTCGTCGCGAGCACGCGCCAGAGCGCCTTCGCCGCGCCGCGCCAGCCGCGTTCGGCGAGCGCGTCCGGCGACCAGCTGGCTTCCAGGAAGCCGGCCGGAGTCGTGGTCGTGGGAGCGGAATCAGCCGAAGGCATGGCCAGATGCTGGGGTGGGGGAGGGCACCGGGCAATCCCCGGCCGTGAGCAAGACCAACAAGTGGCGGTTGCTCGCGGTTCCGAACCCCGATTTTGTTGAGGCATTCACCCTAAAGCCGCTGTCTTATCAAAAATCCGTCAAAAACCCTGATTGTGAATAAAGTTTTTTACCTAAGTGTACGAATGACAGTGGCTTGCGTAAAATCACTACATCTAGTGGTGAAATAAATTTGCAGCCCCTACATCTAGTATTTTACTCCCGAACATACCAATCACCTAGCGGCCTTCCCGGCCCCTAACTGAGCCCTTTTCCCCACTCTCCATCATGGAATCCATCACCATCAAAGTAGGTCAGAAAACCTTCATCCTCGACAAGACCAAGGCCGAAGAAGCCTTCGCCAACAAGCGCGTCATCAACGGCCGCGAATCGATGTTCTTCAACATCCTCCCGCTGAAGTACCAGTGGGCGTACGATCTCTATCGCACGATGAAGAACAACCATTGGGAGCCGGAGGATATCCCGATGCAGAAGGACTGCGAACAGTGGCGCGACCAGACCGGCCAGATCACCGAGATCGACCGCTGGATCGTCAAGATGGCCATCGGTTATTTCTCCGCCGCCGAAGGCATCGTCGGCGACAACATCATCCACGTCGTCCGCGAGGTCGTCACCGCCCCCGAGCTCAAGCTCGTCCTGGGCCGCCACGCCCACGAGGAGAACATCCACGCCGACTCGCTCGTCTACATGATCTCCTCGCTCGGCATCAACCCGCACGAGTGCGAGGCGATGTTCGAGGACATCCCGACGATCGCCAAGAAGGCCGCCTTCGTCGTCAACAACTCCCGCGCGCTGCGTCGCAAGCTCGACCTCACCAAGCTCGAGGACAAGCAGGCCCTCGCCCACAACATCTTCCTCTTCGGCCAGTGCATGGAAGGCACCCAGTTCTACGGCCTCTTCGGCATGGTGCTCTCCCTCGCCCGTCAGAACAAGTTCCCGGGCATCGGCCAGATGTTCCGCTACACCCTGCGCGACGAATCCAACCACATCGACCTCTTCCGCAACCTGCTCTCCGAGCTCGTCAAGGAGAACCCCGACATCTGGACCCCGGCCTTCAAGGAAGAACTCCGTCAGCTCATGGCCACCGCCGTGTCGCTCGAGAAGGACTTCATCCGCGACTGCCTGCCCGTCAACGCCCTCGGCCTCTCCTCCAAGGAGTTCGAGCAGTACATCGACTTCATCGCCGACCGTCGCCTGCGTAACTGCGGCCTCGATCCGCTCGTCGCCGAGACGAGCAACCCTTTCCCCTGGTTGTCCGAGATGATGGACCTCAAGAAGGAGCAGAACTTCTTCGAAGGCCGCGTCACGGAATACCAGAAGCAGGGCGCCATGGGCACCGTCAACGACGACGAACTCTGAGCGTCCGCTGGCTGAATTTGGGCGTCACCCCCTCCGCGCCCGGTTTGGCATGCTTCCAGTTCTTACCCCTCATCCCATCTCCTGAAAAAACCTGCGCCGGCCACCGCCGACGCATCCTCCCTCATTCTCTCCCTCCCTCCGTCACCGCTCCCTCTCTCAGATATGAAATCCGAACTCCCTTTCTTCCGCGAAGATATCGCCCTCAAGCACGCCGTCCGCGCTCCCGCCGACGCCAAGCCCCGCTTCAACTGGCGTGAGTCGCTGCCCGCCGCGGCCGCGCCCGCCTCCGCCGGCCTCGACGCCGCGCAGATCGCCGACATCGTCGGCGCCGCCCTCACCGACCTCCTCGTCGCCCGCCAGGAGCAGGACATCTTCACCGAGTCCAACCGCCAGTTCGTCGCCGCCGTCGCCAGCGACGTCGTCCGCGTGCTCTCCCAGTCCGGCGTCCAGGTGAGCGAGGTCCTCGTCCTCCAGGCCATCGAAGACGCCCTCGTGCGCTACAACCGCCACGACGTCGCCAAGAGCCTCCTCTTCTCCCGCGGCGGCGAAGCCGCCCCGGTCGACCCCCTCGCCATCACGACCCGCCTCATGCGCCGTAACGGCCAGGTGGTGCCGTGGCTGCCTAACAAGATCACGACCGCCGTCCGCATGGCCTTCCTCTCCCTCGAGCAGGATCCCGCGCCCGCCGTCCGCGTGACCGCCGCCGTCACCCGCCGCGTGGCTGACCTCGGCCAGACCATCATCGGCATCGAAGAAGTCCAGGACCTCGTCCAGGAAGAGCTCATGCGCCAGGGCCACTTCAAGGTCGCGCAGAACTACATCCTCTACCGCGCCTACCGCGCCCGCCGCCGCGAGGAGCTCGCCGCCCAGCCGGTCGTCGTCGACGACCGCCAGGAGTCCCTCATCCTCGTCAAGTCCGCCGACGGCTCGACCTACCTCTGGAACGGCGACGAACTGCGCAAGCGCATCGCCTTCGCCGCCGCCGGCCTCGAGCTCGTCCGCACGCCGGACCAGATCGAATCCGAACTCCGCCGCGGTCTCTTCAACGAGATCACCGAGGCCGACCTCCGCAAGACCATCGAGCTCAACGCCAAGAGCCTCGTCGAGGTCGACGCCGACTTCGCCAAGTTCGCCGCCCGCATCTGCCTCTCCTACATCTACGAGGAAGTCCTCGGCTGGAGCATCACCCGCGACGGCGTCGCGCAGCTCAAGGAATTCCATCGCGCCAAGTTCGCCGCCTACGTCGAACGCGGCATCGCCATCGGCCGCCTCTCGCCTGACCTCCGCAAGTACGACCTCGCCAAGCTCGCCGCGGCCCTCGATCCGATGGCCGACCTCGATTTCGAGCTCCTCGGCGTGCAGACGATGTACGACCGCTACCTGATCATCGACAAGACGGTCAAGCCGGCCCGCCGTCTCGAGACGCCCCAGTTCTTCTGGATGCGCGTCGCGATGGGCCTCTTCCTCCGCGAAGAGAAGAACCGCGAGGACTGGGTCATCCGTCTCCACGCGCTCTACAAGTCCCGCCGCTTCTGCAGCTCGACCCCGACGCTCTTCAACTCGGGCACGCTCCACAGCCAGCTCTCGTCCTGCTACCTCTACCAGGTCAACGACACGATCGAGTCCATCATGATCCGCGGCATCGCGGAGAACGCCTTCCTCTCCAAGTGGGCCGGCGGCCTCGGCGGCTCCTGGACCTCCGTCCGCGGCACGGGCTCCTACATCAAGGGCACCAACGGCGAATCCCAGGGCATCATCCCGTTCCTCAAGCTGCACAACGACCAGCTCGTCGCCGTCAACCAGGGCGGCAAGCGCCGCGGCTCCGGCTGCGCCTACCTCGAGACCTGGCACAACGACATCGAGGACTTCCTCGAGCTGCGTAAGAACACGGGCGACGACCGTCGCCGCACGCACGACATGAACACGGCCAACTGGATCCCCGACCTGTTCATGAAGCGCCTGAAGAACCGCCAGAACTGGACGCTCTTCCTTTCCAACGAGACCCCCGACCTCCATGAGACCTTCGGCGCCGACTTCGAGAAGCGCTACGCGGCCTACGAGGCGCGCGCCAAGAAGGGCGAGATCTTCGGCAAGGAGATCCCGGCCCTCGAGCTCTGGAAGAAGATGCTCGGCATGATCTTCGAGACCGGCCACCCGTGGATCACCTTCAAGGATCCCTGCAACGTCCGCTCCCCGCAGGACCACGTCGGCGTCATCCACTCCTCCAACCTCTGCACGGAGATCACGCTCAACACGAGCGCCGAGGAGACCGCCGTCTGCAACCTGGGCTCCGTCGTCCTCGACTCGCACCTCAAGGCCGACGGGAGCATCGACCATGTGATGCTCCGTGAGACCGTCACGGTCGCGGTCCGCGCCCTCGATAACGTCATCGACATCAACTTCTACCCGACCAAGGCCGCCGAGGTCTCCAACTTCCGCCACCGCCCGGTCGGCATGGGCGTGATGGGCCTCCAGGACTGCCTCTACCGCCGCGACATCTCCTTCGCCTCCGAAGCCGCCGTCGAGTTCAACGATGAGATCATGGAAGCCGTCGCCTATTACGCTTACGACACCTCCGCCGACCTCGCCGCCGAACGCGGTACCTACAGCACCTACAAGGGTTCCAAGTGGGACCGCGGCCTGCTCCCGCAGGACACCGTCGACCTCCTCGAGCAGGAGCGCGGTGAGCCGATCGAGGTCAAGCGCGGCGGCCGCATGGACTGGGCTCCGGTCCGCGCCAAGATCGCCAAGAGCGGCATGCGCAACTCCAACGTCCTCGCGATCGCCCCGACCGCCACGATCTCCAACATCGTCGGCAGCTCGCCGTGCATCGAGCCGACCTACAAGAACCTCTTCGTGAAGAGCAACCTGTCCGGCGAGTTCACCGAACTCAACGGCTACCTGGTGCGCGACCTCAAGAAGCTGGGCCTCTGGAACCAGGAGATGATGCAGCAGGTGAAGTACTTCGACGGCGAGCTCAAGGACATCGCCGAGATCCCGCAGGCCATCAAGGACAAGTACCTGACCGCCTTCACCATCGAGAACAAGTGGCTCATCGACGCCGCAGCCCGTCGCCAGAAGTGGATCGACCAGGCACAGTCGCTGAACCTCTTCCTCCCGACGCCGGACCTGAAGATGCTCTCGCACATGTACCAGTACGCCTGGCGCACCGGCCTCAAGACCACCTACTACCTCCGTACCCTCGGCGCCTCCAACATCGAGAAGGCCACGGTCGAGAAGGCTCCCAAGGCCGAGAAGAAGGAATACACCGCCGAAGAGAAGAACGCGTGCTCCATCGAGGCCATGCGCAACGGCGGCACCTGCGAGGCCTGCCAGTAAGTCGGAGTATCGAGTTCCGAGTATAGAGTATCGCTGGTTATGAAAGGGCGTCCGCAAGGACGCCCTTCTTGTTTAGGTAGGTATGCGATGACATCGCATCCGCCCGCGGGGGCTGCGGTTCTGCTTCAGGCAGGGTCGGGACCGCGTCACGACATAGGTGCATCAAGCCCCCTGTCCGCGAACCGCTAACCGCAAGCCGCGATCACCTGTCGCATCCCATACTCTATACTCGATACTCCATACTCTGCTCCGTTATCTTCCCCCTCATGCCTTCCCTCGCCACTTCCGCCGGCACGGTCCGCGTGCTGACCCGCGAAGAATCCTTCGCCGAGCTCGCCGCCCGGATCAACGCCCTCGCCGCGAAGGGGCCTGCTTCCGTGGGCCTCAGCGGTGGTTCCACGCCCAAGGCCTTCTACGCCTGGGTCGTCCGTACGGGCGCGCTCACGGCCGAAGCCCTCGCCCGCATCGACTGGCACGTCAGCGACGAACGTTGCGTGCCGCTCTCATCGGATGACTCCAACTTCGGCCATGCCGCCCGCGGCATGCTCGATGCGCTCGGTGTGCCCGCCGCCCGCCGTTTCGCTTGGCCGGTCGAACTGCCTCCGGTCGAAGCCGCGGCCGCCTACGAGGCCGCCTGGGCCGTTCGCTCGCCCGCCAAGGCCTTCGACCTCTGCGTCCTCGGTCTCGGCGACGACAGCCATATCGCCTCGCTCTGGCCGCTCTGCCCCCTCATCGGTCAGCCGTCCGGCCCTCGCTTCGTCGCCACGGAATGGCCGGGCCGTGGCTGGCGTCTGACCATCACCGAAACGGGCCTCGCGCAGTGCGCTGCGATCGTCGTGCTCGTCGGCGGCGCCGCCAAGGCGCCCGCTCTGCGCGAGATCACCGGCGGCGACTTCCATCCTTCCCGCCACCCTGGCCAGACGCTGCGCGCTTTCGCGTCCCGCGTCACTTGGCTGGCGGACCGGGAAGCGGCGGCTCAGCTCTGACCGCCTCAGGCGGCCTTGGGCTTCGCCGAACCGTTCTTCGGGGTTTCGGTCTCCGTCGCCGGGGCGGGAGACGCCTCCGGCGTGGGTTCGGCTGACGGGGGGTTGGCGCGCAGGCCGCGGAGGCTCTCGATGGTCCTGTGGCCGGAGACGTGCTGGATGATCGTGTAGCAGACGTACCGGTTTTCCGATTCCGCCGCCGGATTCTCGAGGACGAAGCAGATCCGGCGGTTCTTCTCATGCAGGATGAGCGGCGCCCGGTAGATCAGCTTCTGACGGCCGTCGGCGTCGGTGATGCCCATGAAGAAGTTCACGACTTCCCGCTTGGTCATGACCAGCGGGCTGCGGCTGCGTCCGGAGGGCTCGGCGTAGAACACTTTGCCGCCCATGCTGCACAGGAGGCGGTTCTTGCTGAAGTTCAGCACGTCGAAGCCGCCGAAGGGCAAGGCCTCCACGTTGATGTTGAACTTGCGGACCATGACCTTCTGGGCGCCTTCCGAGGCGAACATGATGACCAGCGCCTCGCGATCGTTCTCCGCGAGGTTGAAGCCGGCGAAGGGTACCCAGGTCTCGACCGGCTTGGCGCCGGGTTTGCCGCTCGGGTCGGGGAGCATGGCTTTGCGGACGATCGCCACGTTGGCCGGTCCTTCGTAGAGGATGGTGCCGCTGGGCGTCATCGCGCTCGGATGAATCGGGGTCACCTCGCGATCGCCTTGGACGCCCAGTTCCATGGTCTCTCCTTCCGGGAGGAGGGGCATCTCCCACCAGGTGACGGTGAGGGCGCAGGTACGTTCCGCCTGGCTGCGGGAGCGGGCGTCGCCCCCCGTCTTGCCGGCGGTTTTCTTCGCGTCGCCCGACGTGCCGCCGGGATTCTTCGGCTCAGTTTCGGCGGCGACCGTACCGAGGGGGAGGGCCGCCAGCAGCAGCCCCGTCAGGAGTTTCCGTAAGGACATAGGATCAGATTTCGTTCGCGTTGAGCCAGCGGATCGAGGTCGCCTTGAAGCGACGACCGAGCAGACGGTTGATGTTCCAGTTCTCTCGTTCGGCCGGCGTCGCGTTGGCGGGCAGACGGATGCTGGCGAGGCCGCCACCGGGGTGGAGGCTTTCGTAGGCGTCGAGCATCGGGATGAAGTCGTAGTCCTTGGTGAACTGTCCGTTCACGCGGTAGCTGAGGCGACGGCGGTTGATCTCCTCGTAGGCCGGGCCGCGGGCGGCCGGGATCATCATCTGCGAACCACGCTGCACGACGACTTCCACCCACGCGCGGCCGATGGTGTTACCCGCGTTGTCGAGGGCTTCGCCGTAGGCCCGGATGGTGAAGGTGTCCGACCGCGGCGTCAGGTTGGGGCCGACGGTGTTCAGCACGTCCATCTGGGTGACGAGCTGCGGAGCGCCCAGGCCCGCCGTGACCCTCTGGTCGGCGTTGGCGCCGGTCTGCTGGCTCATCGAGTCGATGTTGGGGAAGCGCGGGGCACCGGCGTTGGTGGCCTTGCGCAGGACGGCCCAGACGCCAGGTCCGTCGAGGTTCCTGTTGGTGAAGTTCGGCGAACCTCGCCCGCTGCCGCCGTTGGGGTCCGTGAAGCTGATCGAAGGATTCGGCGCGGCCGGCGCGGCGAACGTGCCGTCGGAGAGGTTTCCGCCGGCATCGCGGATCGCCTGGTTGTTGATGCCGGACCGGTCGATCGCCGCTTGCAGCGCGCCTTTCAGTCCGTGTTGGCGGAACTGCGCCGCGGTGGAATCCAGCAGGCGACGGTTCACGAAATCGGCCAAGGACATGAAGGGCCCGCGATCGCGCACCTCCTTGACGACCTCGGCCGCCAGCCGGTCGATTTCGGCGTCGGTGAGTTCGCGGTAGTTGTTCCAGGCGTTGATGTCGCCGCCGGTCGGACGGAAGGACCGCGCGAACCGCGTCAGGACCGTGCCGCTGACGGAAGATCCGTCAGGCATGGTCTGTCCGCGCATGCCGGCGAGGACGGCCTTCCACGCGGATTTCGAGGTCGAGTTGACGTTGAAGCCGCCGTCGTAGAGGGCGTTGCGGGAGAGGTAGGTCGGGTGCGGGAAATCCTGCGCGGCGGGGAAGGTGCCGTCAGCGACGGCGCTCCGGGCGTCCGGCTGGAAGACCACGCGCTTGTTGGCCAGCGGGTTGTAGCCCGCTTCGAGGGCCGCCTTGATGTCCCGGAACGACGTCGCATCGAAGCCGCTCACGTTGCCGACGGCCCGGCGGAGCGCGGAGGCTTGGTCGCTGGCGACTTCGGTGGCCACGGGCAGGTCGGGACCGTTGGGGAAGTTATTCCTTTCTCCCGGGAGCGAGTAGGAATTCGCCTGGAGGTTCAGGCCGCTGAAGTAATAGGCGTCCCAGAGGGCGAGGTTCGCCACGAAGGCGTGGTCGGTGCGCACGTTGGCGAAGTTGCGGAACATGCG
>Ga0222713_10006760_pt1 | contig 10840 bp, 9 predicted proteins | sample C33_649DmetaG_FD_165061 | JGI IMG/M metagenome (GOLD analysis project Ga0222713, IMG submission 165061) | Estuarine water microbial communities from San Francisco Bay, California, United States - C33_649D | ecosystem: Environmental > Aquatic > Marine > Unclassified | place: USA: California... | reverse complement strand
AAGCCAAGACTCGTCCATCAATAATTATCGAAGCAATTTTAGAGCAATCAGGATTGCTATCAGAATTATCTTCGAGTACTGATCCGCAAGATGAAGTTCGCGTGGAAAACCTTAAGGAATTGGTCGCGGTATCAATGGAGTATGAAGAGCGACCATTTGAAGAATTAGGTGAAGATGAAGAAATTTCACTCGCAGGATTCCTTGAAAAAGTTTCACTTGTAGCAGATGCAGATGAAATTCCTGAAGGTGAAGATCATGGTGGAGTAGTAACTTTGATGACTCTTCACACTGCTAAAGGCTTAGAGTTCCCAACTGTTTTTCTTACGGGAATGGAAGATGGAATATTTCCTCATTCACGAACATTGGGCGAGAAAGATGAAATTGAAGAAGAGAGACGTCTTGCATACGTTGGTCTTACACGTGCAGAAAAACGTCTCTATATTTCTCGTGCGGAATATCGATCGTCATGGGGATCGCCAACATATAACCCAGCATCGCGATTTTTAGATGAAATTCCTGAAGGCGTAATTGAGTGGAGAAATTACGGTGGTTCATCCGCTTCACTGTCACCTTCACTTGTTAGAAAACCTCGTATTGCAACCGCGCCACCACCACGACCAACGGGAAAGAAAAGCACCGCAATGCAATTAGCGGTGGGCGAGCGTGTGTCACATGACACATTTGGACTCGGAACTGTTGTGGCTATTGCAGGTGACGGAGATAAGTCCGAAGTCACCATAAACTTCGGACAGTACGGAGAGAAGCGATTACTGCTGCGTTATGCACCAGTTGAGAAGCTCTAGTATTAGCAAATACTTTTTCGATATGAGTGGAGTTTTCTGTGGATCTCTTTGAATACCAGGCACGAGATCTCTTTGAAAAACACGGAATCCCCGTATTAGCTGCTGGCATCGCAACAACTCCAGAACAAGCTCATGATGCTGCTGTAAAAATTGGCGGAAAAGTCGTCGTTAAGGCGCAAGTAAAAGTTGGCGGACGTGGAAAAGCTGGTGGCGTCAAAGTTGCTGCTGACGCAAGTGAAGCAAAAGAAAAAGCAAATGCAATTCTCGGCATGGACATAAAAGGGCACACTGTTCGCACCGTGATGATTGCCCAAGCGGCACCTATTGACTCTGAATATTATTTAGCAATTTTATTAGATCGCTCCAACCGAACATTTCTTGTAATGGCATCTGTTTCTGGTGGAATGGATATCGAAGAAGTTGCGCATACAGCTCCTGAAAAGCTTGCCAAAATTCCTGTTGATGCAAATGTTGGAATAACTCCCTCAAAAGCTAAAGAGATCATCGCTGCCGCAGCTTTTCCAGCTGAAGTTGCGGGACAAGTAGAAGATGTCCTTTTAACACTATGGAAAGTTTTCCAAAGTGAAGATGCAACACTTGTAGAGATTAATCCACTCGTAAAGACAGTGGATGGAAAAATAATCGCACTCGATGGCAAAGTAACTTTGGATGACAATGCTGGCTTTAGACATCCGGACCACGAAGCACTCATTGATCACGCTGCGACGAATGCGCTCGAAGCAGCAGCAAAAGAAAAAGATCTCAATTACGTAAAACTTGATGGACAAGTTGGAATAATTGGTAACGGCGCAGGACTCGTGATGAGCACACTTGATGTTGTCGCATATGCAGGAGAAAAATTTGGGGGAGTTCGCCCAGCAAACTTCCTAGATATCGGTGGTGGTGCCTCGGCACAAGTTATGGCTGATGGCCTTTCAATTATTTTGGGTGATAAAGATGTTAAAAGTGTTTTTGTAAATGTATTTGGTGGCATCACTGCGTGCGATGCGGTTGCTAATGGAATTGTCCAAGCGCTGGAATTACTCGGTTCAAAAGCAACAAAACCGATTGTCGTACGACTCGATGGAAATAATGTAATTGAGGGACGTGCAATTCTCAAAGCAGCGGCCCATCCACTTATTGAACAAGTAGACACTATGGATGGAGCAGCAAATCGCGCTGCAGAATTGGCGGCCAAGTAATGTCTATTTTTCTCAACGAAAAAAGTGTTGTCATTGTTCAAGGTATGACAGGTGCTGAAGGAACGAAACACACCAAACGTATGCTGGCATCTGGCACAAAAGTTGTTGGAGGAGTAACACCAGGAAAAGGTGGACAGAGCGTTGAAATAGACGGCCACATACTTCCGGTTTTTAATACTGTTTCTGAAGCAATGAGTTCTACTGGAGCAAATACTTCGGTGGTCTTTGTTCCACCAAAGTTTGCAAAAGCTGCAGTTATTGATGCAATCGATGCAACGATGCCACTAGTAGTTGTGATTACAGAAGGTATTCCAGTTCATGACTCTGCAAGTTTCTACGCTCATGCAGTTAATAAAGGAACTACACGAATCATCGGTCCGAATTGTCCAGGTCTCATTAGTCCAGGAAAATCTAACGTTGGAATTATTCCTGCAGATATCACCGGTAGCGGTCCCATTGGACTTGTATCAAAATCCGGAACCCTTACCTATCAAATGATGTACGAATTACGAGATATTGGCTTTAGTACTGCAGTAGGTATCGGTGGAGATCCTGTCATCGGAACAACTCACATTGATTGTTTACGAGCTTTTCAAGATGATCCCGAAACAAAAGCAATTGTGATGATTGGTGAAATTGGTGGTGATGCAGAAGAACGCGCGGCCACATTTATTAGTGAATACGTAACTAAACCAGTAGTGGGTTACGTCGCAGGATTTACAGCGCCCGAAGGAAAGACAATGGGTCACGCAGGTGCAATTGTTTCTGGATCTTCTGGAACTGCACAAGCCAAAAAAGATGCACTTGAAGCAGCAGGAGTAAAGGTCGGCAAAACACCTAACGAGAGCGCGCAATTAATGCGCGCAATTTTGGGCCGCTAGTTCTCATGTTTCAACGTGTCCTATGGGTCTCGTTGTCACAAGTTTTACGTAGCATCGCACTCGTACTGTTACCAGTAGCGTTTTTATCTCTCATCGCTTGGGCAACAGCTGGAAGTATCACCGGAAATACATCAGATCCCATACGTGCAGCAATGTGGGTATGGCTAGGACTTCATAACATTCCATTTTCACTGATTATTCCTCCTGCCGGAGCAGAAGGATTTCTCTCATATCTTCCTTTAGGCGGATTACTCTTTCCATTTCTAGCAATCAGAAGTTCTTTCTCAAAAGTTGTTGATCGACTAGATAGAGATACAAATCTCATAAATATTGCACGTTTACATTTCACGATCATTTACTCGTTAATTGCTCAACTTCTAATTTTTGCATCTAAAACTGAAGCTATTCGTGCTGTTTGGTACTCCGCCATTGCGATACTGATTCCAGCTGTTTACCTCACAACGCTGACTGTAGGAAAAAAAGTTACATTGACTCAGCCTGTCAGTTTTGGTACGAGAATCATTGCTCTCCTACTAGGAATAAGTGCATTATTTTTATCTTTATCCTTATTCATCCATCTTTCAACAATCAAAGATTTAATTACAGTTCTTCGCCCAGGAATCTTTGGCGGTATTCTTCTTTTGTTGATAAATATTGTCTATCTGCCAAATGCGGCTGTTGCCACGATGGCTTATCTCAGCGGCACCGGTTTTGGCGTCGGTTCAAATACTTTAATTTCGCCCCTAGAACATCAGGTTACTCAAATTCCCGCACTTCCAATTTTGGGCGCCCTTCCAACGTCAGTGAATTCGTTGTTTCTATTTTCAATCTTCTTTTTTGTTATGGCGGGCGCTCTATTAGCCAGTTGGACTATCGCACTTAAAACCAAAATCTTATGGCAGAGTTATTTTGTGAGTATTGCGAGCGTGTTTGTTTTAACTTATTTTGCTAGTGGGTCATTGATTACGAAAGAGTTGTCCACCGTTGGTCCATCGTTGTGGAAGTTTCCACTGAGTGTTGCAATTGAAATGGGAATTGGAATATTTTTAACAATTTTCCTTCCAAGGATTTCTTTACCGACTCGAAAATCCAAAATTAATGAGTGAGCGCAAGAAAATACGCAGAGCACTCATAAGCGTGTCTGACAAAAATCGTTTAGTAGAAATTGGAAAAGTGCTCAGTAATGCTGGTGTCGAGATTTTATCTACCGGGTCAACAGCCAAAACATTACAGGAAGCGGGAATATCCAATCTAGAAGTCAGTGCAGTAACAGGCTTTCCAGAGATCATGGATGGAAGAGTGAAAACGCTTCATCCAAAAATTCACTCAGGCATTCTTGCTGATCAGAACAACTCAAAACATATGTCTGCGATTAAAGAACTCGGAATCGAACCATTTGATTTAATAATCATCAATCTTTATCCATTCGCAGAAACAATTGCCTCAAATTCCACTTACGCAGAATGCATTGAACAAATTGATATTGGTGGACCTTCGATGTTGCGTGGTGCTGCAAAGAATCATGAATCTGTTGCGGTTATCTCATCGACTAATCAATATGATCAACTTATTGCAGCGATTACTGCAGGCGGGTTTACTCTTGTAGAGCGTCAGAGATTAGCACTTGAAGTTTTTAGAACAACAGCTGAATATGACTTAACAATTGCACATTGGTTGGAAAAAAATTCGGCATCAGGGCTGCCAGATTGGTTTGGGAGTATTTTTACCCAGCAAAGCATTCTTAGATATGGCGAGAATCCTCACCAACGTGCTGCGATTTACAGTGCAGGTTCTAATGGAATAGTTGCCTCACAACAGTTACATGGCAAAGAGATGTCTTTTAATAATTATACGGATGCAGATGCAGCATGGCGTGCAGTATTTGATCACGAAGATTCTTGTGTGGCGATTATTAAACACGCCAATCCATGTGGAATTGCAATAGGAAAAGATATTGCGCAGGCATATGTAAAGGCACATGCATGCGATCCAGTATCTGCATTTGGCGGTGTGGTGGCCGCAAATCGAAACGTTACTGTTGAGATGGCAAATGCGCTTTCAGAGATATTTACTGAAGTACTCATCGCGCCTGGTTATGAAAGTGGAGCAGTCGAAATACTTTCACAAAAACCAACACTTCGAATTCTTCAATGTAATGCAACACCAGTATCAAATATTGAAATGCGCCCTATAAGTGGTGGAATATTGCTGCAGGAAGTAGATAACTTAAAGGCACTCGGTGACGTAACTACTTCATGGAAACTAGTGTCTGGACAACCGGCTTCTGTGGAAGTTCTGAACGATCTTGAATTTGCATGGCGTGCAGTACGTGCGGTTAAAAGCAATGCAATATTGCTTGCAAAAAATGGCGCAAGCGTCGGTGTTGGTATGGGACAAGTCAATCGCGTTGACAGCGCCGAGCTCGCCGTAAAACGTGCAGGAAAACGAGCCGCTGGCAGCGTTGCATCCAGCGATGCATTTTTTCCATTTGCTGATGGATTACAAGTACTTATCTCAGCAGGTGTAAAGGCAGTTGTTTCACCTGGTGGAAGTGTGCGCGATGAAGAAGTAATTGCTGCAGCAAACGAGGCTGGAATAACCTTGTATTTCACCGGTACTCGGCATTTCTCTCACGCTTAAATCTTCAATAAGATAGGGACATGACCGCAACTATTCTCGATGGCAAGGCATTAGCCGCATCAATTAAAAAAGATCTCGCAGTCAGAGTGTCCGAACTAAAGAAAAAAGGAATAACGCCGGGACTCGGAACAGTTTTAGTTGGTGATGATCCAGGTTCTCACTCATACGTCGGCGGTAAACACCGAGATTGTCATGAAGTTGGCGTTAATTCGATTCGAGTAGATCTGCCTGAAAGCGCATCTCAAGCTGATGTATTGGCTGCTATTAAGGATCTCAATAATGCAAAGGAATGCACTGGTTATATTGTGCAACTTCCGATGCCAAAAGGAATTGACCCACAAGTAATTTTAGAAGCCATTGATCCAGCCAAAGATGCGGATGGATTACATCCCATGAATCTTGGCAGGCTTGTTGCTGGTTATGACGCGCCTCTACCTTGCACACCTCGTGGAATCGTTGCACTCTTGCAGTTTTACAAAGTTGCACTAAAAGGCGCCGAAGTTACCGTTATCGGAAGAGGTCTGACAGTAGGTCGACCACTCGGTTTATTGCTCACACGCAAACAAGAAAATGCAACAGTCACTTTGACTCATACTGGGACCAAAGATCTGGCTTTGCATACTCGTAACGCTGACATTGTGATTGCTGCAATTGGACAGGCACATTTCCTTAATGCATCAATGATTAAGGAAGGTGCAGCAATAATCGACGTTGGAATTTCGCGCACAGAAGCAGGATTGCTAGGCGATGTCCATCCAGATGTAATGGAAAAGGCCGGTTTCGTTGCACCAATGCCCGGCGGTGTTGGACCAATGACCCGTGCAATGCTTGTTACGAATGTTGTGGACGCGTGTTCTTAGATTCGCGCATAATTAAAGTTGCTAGCTATTCATTAGTGGCACTGGGCATAGTTTTAGGGGCCTTAAGTTTTGTGAGGTCCGGATCACTTCTGATTGCTCTCGGTACTTTAGGCATTGCATTTCCATCTCGGCATTTACGCACGATTGAGTTCTATTTTCCGGTGGCAATAGCAGCGGGGCTATTCATCTTGGCAATTTCACTGCCACACGGGTTGTAGAGTTATCTTGATATCAAGGCATATTTAAATCCGATTGTCGAAAGAGAGATGCAGTCCATGGCAGGCAAAGTAACCGTCGTCGGTGCAGGTTTTTATGGTTCAACAACTGCAATGCGATTAGCTGAATACAATATTTTTGACACAGTAGTTCTAACGGACATTCTCGAAGGCAAGCCAGAAGGTTTGGCGTTAGATATGAATCAATCTCGATCAATTGAAGGATTTGAAACAAAAATTATTGGGGCAACAACAAGTGCCGATGGTGTCGGATATGAAGCCACCGCGAATTCAGATGTGGTTATTATTACCGCTGGTTTGCCCCGTAAACCTGGCATGAGCCGAATGGATCTCATTGGAGTAAACGCAGGAATTGTTCGCGGAGTAGCTGAAAATATTGCAAAGCATTCACCGAATGCAGTAATCATCGTGGTTTCAAATCCACTCGATGAAATGACTGCACTGACACAAATTGCAACCGCCTTTCCTCACAACCGTGTGATGGGTCAAGCAGGCATGCTTGATACAGCCCGCTTTACGCACTTTGTTGCAGAAAAACTTAACGTTCCAGTCTCGTCAGTGAACACTCTTACTCTTGGTTCGCACGGCGAAACGATGGTTCCAGTACCAAGTCGCTGCACTGTTAACGGTGTAGCACTGAGCGAAAAGTTGTCACAAGCAGAAATCGACGAACTCGTTGATCGCACACGCAATGGCGGCGCAGAAGTTGTTGCACTACTTAAAACTGGCTCTGCTTATTACGCACCATCTGCCGCAGCAGCTCGTATGGCTAGAGCAGTAATCGAAGATTCAGGTGCAACTATGCCCGTGTGTGCATGGGTCGATGGCGAGTACGGAATCACTGGTGTGTACCTCGGAGTTGAAGCCCAAATTGGCCGACAAGGAATTGAAAAAGTCGTAGAAACTAAACTTACTGATTCTGAATTAGAAGCTCTGAAAATTGCAGCAGAAGCAGTTCGTGCAAAACAAGCAGACGTACAGACACTCTAAAGGGAGCGAAAGAGCATGGCGAAGATCAAAGTTGAAGGCACGGTCGTCGAACTAGATGGCGATGAAATGACTCGCATCATTTGGCAATTCATTAAAGACTCACTGATTCTTCCTTATTTAGATGTAAATCTTGAATATTACGATCTTGGAATCGAAAAGCGCGATGAGACTGACGATCAAATAACAATTGATGCCGCCCGCGCTATTCAAAAACATGGTGTCGGTATCAAGTGCGCAACAATTACTCCCGATGAAGCCCGTGTTGAAGAATTTGACCTTAAAAAGATGTGGAAGTCACCAAACGGAACAATTCGAAACATTTTAGGTGGCGTAATTTTCCGCGAACCAATCATCATCAGCAATGTTCCTCGATTGGTTCCACATTGGACTAAGCCAATTGTTATTGGCCGTCACGCATTCGGAGATCAATACAAAGCGACTGATTTCAAAGTACCTGGTCCAGGAAAGCTCACACTCTCATTCGTGCCTGAAGATGGCTCGGCGCCAATGGAGTTTAATGTCTTTGATTTTCCAGCAGCTGGCGTTGCAATGGGTATGTACAACCTTGATGACTCTATTCGTGATTTTGCTCGTGCTTCATTGAATTATGGATTAAATAGAAAATATCCGGTGTATCTCTCAACGAAGAACACAATTCTTAAAGCATACGATGGTCGCTTCAAAGATATTTTTGAAGAGATTTATCAAGCTGAATTCAAATCAGCCTTTGATGCTGCAGGAATTTGGTACGAACACCGTCTCATTGATGACATGGTTGCCATGTCACTTCGCATGGAAGGTGGATACGTCTGGGCTTGCAAGAACTATGACGGCGACGTTCAATCTGACACTGTGGCGCAAGGTTATGGTTCACTCGGATTAATGACTTCTGTGTTGATGACACCAGATGGAAAAGTTGTTGAGTCTGAAGCTGCACACGGGACTGTTACCCGTCACTATCGTGATCACCAGGCCGGAAAAGCAACTTCAACTAATCCAATTGCATCGATTTTTGCATGGACGCGTGGCCTCGCACATCGTGCAAAACTTGATAACAACAAGGAACTTGCGAAATTTTGTGAGACTCTCGAACAGGTCTGCATTCAAACTGTCGAACAAGGAAAAATGACAAAAGATTTATCTCTTTTAATTGCTCCGGATGCACCATGGCAAACGACTCAAGAGTTCTTGAATTCGATTGATGAAAACCTCAAGAAGGTTATGGCTTAAGAAACCATGAATTCTGAGCGAGGTGCGTTAGCACTAGTTGGCTCAGGGGAGTATTTAACTCAGATGCAGGAGATCGAATCAGATCTTTTGCAAGGTGGTATTTCTCGTGGCAAATCAAATACGTTCGTACAAATTCCTACAGGTGCCGGACAAGAAAGCGATGACCGCATTGAATTTTGGAAAGCTCGTGGAGCGGCGCAAGCAGAACGTTTAAATGCTCAGTGCCATTTTTTACCAATCTTAAAGAGAGAAGATGCCTTTAATGAGCAGTACATAAATCAGCTTTCCAATGCTGGTCTCATCTATTTTTCTGGTGGGGATCCTGGATACATCACTGAAGTGTTTGGTGAAACGCCATTGTGGAACAAAATAAAACAAGAGTTTGATTCAGGAACTTCTCTCGCAGGCTGTTCTGCAGGTGCCATGGCCTTCGGGTCAAAAATTGTGGGAATAAGAAAATCACACGTCCAGAGTGGATTGGGATTGATTGCAAATATCGAAGTCATTCCACACTATGACAAGTTCTTAGGATGGGTGCCGGATCGAATTGCATCCATCGCATTACGTAGCGATAAAGGCACGTACTTACTTGGTATTGATGAAGACACAGCGCTTGTGCTCACCGATAAATGGCGAGTACAAGGCCGTGCAAAAGTTCATGTCCTGAAAGGACTTCCAGATTCACCACAAACATTTGCAAGTGGTGAAGAAATCAATTTACTTCAGTCTTTCGCCTGATTGTGCATTGAAGAGATGAATTGATGATGCTTCAGCGCTGACAGTAATTGTGTCACCTGGCTTTGGCGGAGTCTTTGGATCCCAGCGCACGATAATTTGTGCACCATCTTCGGTTGCTTGCGCAAAAGAAATATTTGAGTCCGCAGGCTGTCCGTAAACAAAAGCATCTGCACCAAGTTCTTCCACTACCTCCACATTAACTGCGAACCCATCAGTGGAAGGAATAAAACCTTCCGGGCGAATTCCAATAATTACCGATGAACCGGCGCTTGCAGGTACATCAACTGAGAGTTTGCCGAGCTGCGCTTTGCCACCGCTGACTGAAGTTTTCAACAAATTCATTGCAGGAGAACCTATGAACCCTGCAACAAATGCATTTGCAGGGTTGTCATACAAATTACGAGGTGTGTCCACTTGTTGAAGAACGCCATCTTTGAGTACTGCAACACGATCACCCATCGTCATAGCTTCAACTTGATCATGAGTCACGTATACCGTGGTGATTCCAAGTCGGCGTTGAAGGGCAGCAATTTGTGTACGAGTTGCCACGCGCAATTTTGCATCAAGATTTGATAGCGGCTCGTCCATGAGAAATACCTGTGGTTCGCGAACAATTGCGCGTCCCATTGCAACGCGTTGACGTTGACCACCTGAAAGTGCTTTCGGTTTGCGATCTAAGAACGCTTCAAGGTCTAGCAACTTTGCTGCTTCTAAAACTCTACGGTCACGTTCTTCTTTAGGGGTGCCTGCAATCTTTAAAGCGAAACCCATATTTTCTGCAACACTCATGTGAGGATAAAGTGCATATGATTGAAAAACCATTGCAATGTCACGATCTTTTGGCGCAACATGTGTGACATCTTTGTCACCAATTAAGATACGGCCGCTATCAACTTCCTCAAGTCCTGCAAGCATTCGAAGTGAAGTTGATTTTCCGCAACCAGATGGGCCGACGAGTACTAAGAACTCACCATCTTTAACTTCTAGATTTAACTTATTAACTGCCGGTGTAGTTGATCCGGGATAAACACGTGAAGCATTTTCAAATACAACTGTAGCCATGAGAAATTTCTCCTTCTCCGGGCAGGTACGTGCCCGACGGTCCGAGGATGAAGGTGATGAGTCCGGTTGGGCTCAACGCAGCCAAGGTTAAGGTATTTACTCGGTAGCCACAATCATGATTCCTGTAGAGTTAGCACCCTTATGGAGCCCCACTCGTTCGGCGGACTAATCGCGGCGTTAGCAACAGTCACAGCTCTC
>Ga0222713_10006755_pt1 | contig 10846 bp, 23 predicted proteins | sample C33_649DmetaG_FD_165061 | JGI IMG/M metagenome (GOLD analysis project Ga0222713, IMG submission 165061) | Estuarine water microbial communities from San Francisco Bay, California, United States - C33_649D | ecosystem: Environmental > Aquatic > Marine > Unclassified | place: USA: California... | reverse complement strand
TATAAATTTAAATTGGGAAGAAATATTATCTGGAGCAATTACTGGCCTGTTAAGACAATCGGAAAGTATGAGACAAAATATTGCTTGGGGTCATAATGCTAATTTTAACATTTATGATAAGTGGGGAATGACCATTTCTGGTTCATTATGCGAACAAGCTTTAGCTAAGAAAATGAAAAGTTATTTCAGTCATAGCGTAAATAATTTTTATGGTTCTGACTTAACCATTAATAATAAATCTGTTCAAGTAAGATCACAATTAATGTCAAAAAAAACTAACAATCTTATCATAAGACAGGGTTATAAAAAAACAGACTATTATTTTTTAGTGGGTGATGATACACCTACATACACATTCTTTGGATACATAGCTCCAAAAAATATTGAAATATTTGGTGAATGGACAAATTTTGGCCATAATTCAAGACCTTATGTTTGGTCTATTCCAATAGATAAATTAAAACCTATTAGTCAGTTTAAATATGAAAGATAAATCATTCTTTAAAGTTGAACATCAATTACTGGATAATACAGTTCTTAAACCAGTTGAGAAATGCCTTTTAATGCTCCTTAGAAGACTTAAGACAGCTCCTAGAGGGTGTACCCCTAGTCACTCCTACCTTATGAAAAGAACCTCAATTAAACACAGGAAAACGCTTGTTAGACATTTGGATAAACTTCAATTGTTTGGTTATATAACTTGGCAAAATAGGGGGAAAAACCAGACTAACAAATATTACTTTAGGGAAGATAGCCAATTTCAATCCATTCTGCAAAGCAACCTAAGATTAAGAAGTAAAATGTCCTTACAGCAAAAACAATTATACAATGATAGAAAGTTATTAAAGGGTATAAACAATAAAAAGGTAGTATTGATTGAAAGCTTAAAGAAATAGGGGAGGTATAATTTTGTCACCTATGGGTGTATAAAAAATATACCTGAATTAAGATATATAATATTAATAATTACTAGCTACAAATATGGTACAGAGCAAACAAATACAATATTGTCTTAGCAGGGTTAGGAAGTCTTTAAATGCTGACTATAGAATGGCTATAAAAAGAAATAAAAGTAATAGACCAAAGAACCCCCCCCTGATTGATTTACTTGAATACTTAAAAAGTAAAAAGGTGTCCGATCTTGAGCTTGATAAAGTTGTTAATGATTATTGGAAAGCTGTTGAAAAAGACCCAAACTTTGAAAAACAATTTGCACAGCAAATCAAGAACAAGTATAATAAAAATGTTTAAACACAATATCTAGGTATTAAAATACTTTTCCCAAAAAGTATTTGGATATGGCCAGTTTCTTACCCTTTCAAACTGGCCTATCCTCCTTGATCTTCTTTGTAATCATCAAGTTTTTTTAAGTTATTTATTTTACAGGTTAATAAACTTTCTACGCCTATAAGTTCTTTGTCCAAGTCTGATATAATACAATTACCATTAGAATAATTAGGATGAGACATAACCACACCATATATGCCTCTACCTTGATGAAAAACGTAATCACCCTTTTTAATAATCATAATATTTCCAATTTGTTCTAAAGTCCCACTTGCAAAAAAATATTTTTAAATCTTTCAATTTCAAAAAAGATTTTAAATACTTTTTATAAATTTTTTGGCTTGATTTATTTGGAAATGATTTATCAAAAGATGAATTATAAAACTGGTTTTGATGTTTTAAAAAAGCATCTACTGATTTTTTGTGCTTATAATCAATATTAATAATAGTTGGTTTATCACTTAATCCTCCAGGATGCATATCGCCAGAAGTAGATATTAATTTTAAATCAATCATTATTCCACCTCCTCTATTTGATCTATGCTTAATCCATCAGCATTTTCAAAATTCTCATCATCCCATTCTGATAATGGTTTATTCAATGCTTTTTTTTCTGCTTCTTCTTCGTTCTTAGCTTTTATTTCTATTTCATAAGTAGAATATAAAGTTTGACTAGCTGTTATTTTGTATGTCTTCATTATTTCCCTTTGGTTGTTTGTTGTTAAAATAATCCCTTACAATCATTTTCCAAGCTAATTTATTTTCTTTTTGTAAAGTTGTCAATAGCAAATAAACTGTCTGTTTAAGATCAGTATTATTCCCAACCTTTAGATTTTCTATATTTTGTCCAATAATCATTTTTTATTCTGTTCCTTTCTTTTAAGTAATGACTGATACCCAATATCAAAGCTGACCCTATTATTATTATTAGTTCCATTAGTACCCCCACCTTTTAAAAGTTTCTTCGATCATATCTTTTAATTGATAAGTGCAACAATAATCATTATTTTTATTAGATTTACATATTGCTTCTATCTCATCAATTAACTCTTGTTTATTTTTTAAATCTTCTAACTCTAATTGTTCATCTGTTTTTAGTGCTTTCATTTATTCCCCTTTGTTATGTGTTTAAGATCGTCATAATTAGAACACCACTTATAGAAATCTTTATTGGTATTCTTATATTCTTTATTAAAATCATCATCATCATTTAATAAAGATTGATATTCAGTTAATGCTTCCTTAAATGTCTTCATTTATCCTCCTTTACTTCTTTTATTTCTGGGTCAACATAATCGTCAAACTCACTAAATTCTAAGTCGCCAACATCAGCATCAATCATTTTACCTTTTTGATCGCCATAGAATATTCGCCAAGCTTGTTCTTCATTTTTAGCAAAAACAATTGTGTCTCTACTCATAACTGGCATTGAATTAATAATGTATTTTTTCATTTTTAACCTCATCATTTTTAATGTTTTCTGACCCACAGAAAGCACAAACCTCAGTCATTTCAGATAATTCGTACCAGCTATAATTTTTCTCAGGGTCAAACTCTTTCAATAGTGTTCCATCAGTAAAGCTACAATCTAAACATTTCATTGTTTGTCCTTTTCTTTTTGTTCGCAATAATCAGTTAAAAACTCATCAACATAATAAGCTGTTGTAGCGTCTATGTCTGTGATGGTTTCTGTGTACCAAGTTTTATTGGGTCTTTCCATTGTTGTAACAATAGCCCAACCTGTGCATTTGTCAGTCATTGTTTCCCCTTTGTTTGTCTGATTAAGTTAGTTAATAGTTTATTTGCTTCATTAAAATCTTCCATTATTTCATCATCATCAAAAAATAACTGGTCATTTTCTGAAGTCCAACCTCTAGGAAAATATTTTTGTATTAAGTCGCATAAATCATCATAAAAATAATCTATGCTTTTAACTTTTTTATTTTTATTTTTTTTCATCTTCTTCCCTTTGTTTTCTAGTGTCTTTAATGTACCAATAAATAGTGACTGGAACAGCAATAGCTACGCTTATTATATTTAATAATAGATTTTCCATTATTTCCCCTTTGTTATTATTACATTAACTTTTTTTATACCTTTCCAATTTTTATAAGGTACTATTTCATATTTATCCTTGCTAGTGTTAGCCATAGCTAAACTAGCTTTAATATATGCTGTCCAATTATTAGAAAGCATTTCCTGTTTTTGTTTGTCTGTCATTTGTTCCCCTTTGTTGTATTCACAATATATAATTGTAAATTATTTGTCAATACTAATTATATTCCCTAAAATCAGGAGCTATTATTCCATAACCTCCCCAATCTTTATGAATATTTTTATCTTTACTAAATTTGTCACATAATTTAAGAGCATAACCTCTAGGATCACCATTAAAAAAGACTTCATTAGTGTTTAAAATCTTCTTAACTTTGTCAATTATTTTAGTAGTCTCACTATCAATGTTTTGAGTAATACCATTACAATAATCTTCGGCTAATCTATGAGCTTTATTTTCTAACCTAAATAATTTTTTACCTAGTTTAATACTGTCAATATCTAGATTAAAAATAGCTTTAAGATTATCATTATGTTTTTCTATTTGATTGTACATTTTTTGTTTTTTGTCCATATTATTTACCTTTTTATTGATTGTTATTGATGTAGTCTTTAGCTAATTTAATAACTGTTTCAGCTTGTTTTTGGTTTAAATTGTGAACAGCTTTTAAACCCTCTAAAAGCATTTTATATTGCATTCCCTCATTTTCAGGCAAAAACATTAAATTGTTATAATGTCCATTTATTAAAGTATATATTGCAAAGGATATATTTTTATCTTTATTAAAAGTATATGCTTTGTGACTTAAATCATTAATCATATTTTCCCTTTGTTTTATTTGTTTTATTGTATATATTAAACATACAACCTTTTATAATTTATTGTAAATGATTTGTCAACATTAAATATTAAAATAATTATATGAATAAAACTAAATTTACACCTGAGACCCTAGAATATATATTTGAGCAATTGGCTTTAGGTAGAGGTATTAAAAAGGTTTTAGATGATGATAAGGTTAAGGCCAGTTGGGAGGGCTTTAGAAAGTTATTACATAAAAAACCTAAAATAAGAGAAGAATATGAAACAGCAAAGCAAGATGGTGTTGATTATCTATTAAGTGAAGCAAGCGAACAATTGCAAACAGCTATTAATGAATTTAAGATAAATGGCAAAGGTGATCTAGCAATTAGCCATTTAGTAAAAGAAGCTGTAGCTTTAAGTAAGTGGAAAGCTACCCATTTATTGCCTAAATATTCTAATAAAACGCAAGTTTCTTTATCAAATCATAATGATAAACCCTTGATTGTAAAGTGGTCTAAAGAATAATAAACATTAAAAAGATTAATTAAATAAAGGATTACTGTAAAGTTGTTGCAAACTTTGTCCACAAAGTTGCCTAAACAATCTATAAGAAAAAAAATATAATGCTAGTTGCATACAAGTAAAATACAAGTTGCATTATTCGCTTTAAGATATTACTGATAAATCGGCACTATCAGAACAATCTAGCAAGTGTGTTGTAAAATCAAGGAAGGGGGGTTTTAAAATGACCCCTACCGCTAAAATTTTGACGCTGGCGTTGATAGCGTTAATAGGAGGTACATACAAATAAATTAGAAAGCCCACTATGTTTGACGATAATAAACCAAAGATATATGCTATAGTTCTTGTATCTGAACATAACAATTCAGTATCAGTTCATTTTGAAGGATTTTCTGATTTACAAGATGCTAAAGATTTTAGCCATTACATTATGGAAGAATTAAATATAGAAGATATTAATAATCCAAAAGATTTCACAGTTCACTAGGTGGGGGGTTTTGTTTAAAAGATGTCAGAAATTGTAATTCCATACTCACCAAGAAAACTCCAAAAATTTTTGCACAAAGAAATGCTTAAGCACCGATTTAATGTAGTCGTTGCACATAGGCGGTCAGGCAAAACAGTAATGTGTATTAATCACATGATTAAGGATGCCTTAACCAATCCTAAACCAAACCCAAGATATGCTTTTATTTCACCTACATTCAAACAAGGTAAATCAACCGCTTGGGATTACATAAAAACCTATGGCAAGAACATCCCTTTTGTTAAGTTTAATGAATCAGAATTAAGATGTGATTTTCCCAATGGTTCAAGGGTTACTATTTTAGGTGCTGAGAATGACCAGGCGTTAAGGGGTATATTTTTAGATGGTTGTGTAATGGATGAAACCCAAAATATTAGTTCTACATTATTTCCAGAAATCATCAGACCTGCTTTGGCAGACCGCAAGGGTTGGTGTATTTTTATAGGTACACCCAAAGGACAAAATTATTTTTATAAATTACACAAAGAAGCAGAATCTAAAAAAGATTGGTGGACAGGAGTATTCAAAGCATCTGAAACAAAAATATTAGACAAAGAAGAATTAGAGGCGGCACAAGCTGTAATGTCTTCAGATTTATACGACCAAGAATTTGAATGTTCATTTCAAGCTGCTATCACAGGTTCTTATTATGGGGCTATCATTGAAAATTTAGAAAACACAGGAAAGATAACAGATGTGCCTTATGATGAAAATTTAAAAACAGAAACCTGGTGGGATTTAGGTCTTAAAGATTCCACAGCAATTTGGTTTGTGCAAAGACATGAAAACGAAGTTAGGGTTATTGATTATGAAGAATCCTCTGGTGAAGGTCTTGATTTTTATGCAGACCTACTAGATAGCAAACCTTATAAATATGATAGACATATAGCTCCACATGATATAAAAGTTAGGGAATTAGGAGCTTTTGGAAAATCAAGGTTGGAAAGTGCTTTAGAATTAGGTATATCATTTGATGTAGCACCTAAACTTTCAATTGAAGATGGAATAGAAGCTGTGAGAAGAACATTACCTAATTGTTATTTTGATAAAAATAAAACACATCAAGGTTTAGAAGCTTTGAAAGCTTATCAAAAAAAATGGGATGAAAAGAATCAATGTTTTAAAAACAGACCGATTCACAATTTTGCCAGTCATCCTGCTGATGCGTTTAGATATGGTTGCACTTTTGTAGGTGGAGAGGTGACAGACTGGAAAAAGGAAATTTTTGTTGATACAAGATATATAGTTTAATTATGCCAAAAAAAAGAATCAAACGACTAGAAGATCCAGATTTAAAAAACATTTTACAATCACACATAACTAATGCTTTAGGATTTTTAGGCGGAACACTTTCTACTCAAAGAGAAAAATCTTTAGAATATTATCAAGGAGACAAGTTAGGAAATGAAATAGATGGAAGATCGCAAGTTGTAAGTACAGACGTTGCTGATACAATAGAAAGTTTATTACCTAATTTATTAAGGGTCTTCACAGCATCAGACAGGGTTGTTAATTGTGAACCAGTTAAAGCAGAAGATGCTCCTTTAGCAGAACAAGCCACAGCATATCTCAATCATATTTTTTACAAAGAGAATGATGGATTCGTTTTACTTTATAATTTCTTTAAAGATGCTCTTTTGGAAAAGAATGGAATCTTAAAAGTTTATTATGATGATACTGTTACAGTTGAACATGAAACTTATAAAAATTTAACCGATCAAGAGTATCAAGACATCATAGATCAGGATGATGTTGAGGTTGTTAAACATTCAGAAAAAGAAGATGAGCTAGGCGAAGAATCTTTAGAACAATTTGAAAATCAAATGAGTCAAGCAGGTTTAGATTTAGATTTACCTACTCCTAAACTACATGACTTAGAAATTAAAAGAACTTTAAAAAAAGGAAAAATAAAAGTTGATTCAATTCCACCTGAAGAATTTTTAATTGATAAGAACTGCATTAAACTTGATGAAGCAAATTATGTTGCACATAGAGTTGATATTACAAGATCAGAATTAATTAGTATGGGTTACAATAAGGATGATGTAGAAAGTCTTCCAGCAAGTGAGTCATCAATTTTAAATACAGAAAAATTTGCAAGATATAAAAACATTGATGATTATCCTTTTAACACCTCACAAGATAAATCAACTCAGACAGTTACTATTTATGAAAATTATGTTCGTTATGATTTTGATAATGATGGTATAGCAGAACTTAGAAAAATAGTTTCAGTTGGTGAAAGCTCAGAACAAATTTTAGAAAATGTTCCTTGCGATCACATTCCATTTGTTTCAGTTACTCCAATTCCAATGCCACACAGATTTTATGGTAGATCAGTTGCAGAATTAGTTGAAGACATTCAATTAATGAAATCAACTGTAATGAGACAATTGTTAGACAATATGTATTTAACAAATAATAACAGAGTTGCCATTATGGATGGAATGGTAAATATGGATGATCTTCTAACTTCAAGACCAGGAGGAGTTGTTAGAACTAAACAACCACCTAATCAAGTAATGCAACCGATACAAGCACAACCAATTTCAGGTCAGGCATTTCCATTATTAGAATATTTAGACACAATTAGAGAAGTTAGAACTGGTGTAACAAAATATAATCAAGGTTTAGATGCTGATTCTTTAAATAAAACAGCAACAGGTATTTCTGCAATTATAAATCAAACTCAAATGAGAGCAGAATTGATTGCTAGGATATTTGCTGAGACTGGTGTTAAAGATTTATTTAGAAAAATGTTTGAACTTTCAGTTAAATATCAAGACAAAGAAAAAATTATTCAATTAAATAATCAATACATTCCTGTTTTACCTACTGAATGGAGAAATAGATTTAATATTTCTATTGTTGTAGGTCTTGGCACAGGTACAAAAGAACAACAATTAATTATTTTAAATAATATTTTAGATAAACAGCTACAAGCTTTTAACTTACAGGGCCAAAGAGAATACCCTATGGTTAGTTTAAAAAATATTTATAACACTTTATCTAAGATTGTAGAGAACGCAGGTCTAAAAACACCTGACAGTTACTTTATAAACCCTGACATTGGCAGACAATATGTAACTCCGCCTCCTCCGCCACCAATTCCGCCTATTGAAAAAATAGAAATGGCTAGAATTGATGCTGAGAACAAGAGAAAAATTGCAGATGTTGCAATTAAAGAACAAGAATTAATTCAAAAGAAACAAGAAATGCTTTTAGACTTTGAAGCTAAGATAAAAGAAATAGCATTAAGGTATAATACACAGTTAGATACTACAAAAATTAAAGCAGATGCTGAATTAGACAAGATGATCGTTGCAACTAACAGTAAGGCACTTGAACAAGCACAAAAATCTGCTAATATGTATGCGAAACAAATACAAGGATTAAATGGAGAGCAAAGACCAAGCCAAGAGGGTGAAGGAGTTGAACAGATCCTCTCAGGCCAAACAGATTTTACAGAATAATCTTTTTAAAGAGTCAATTGAATCTCTTAAAAAAATTTATTCTGATGCTTTGTTTGAACAAACAGGTGCAAAAGATAGTGAAGCTAGAGAAAAACTTTGGTTAGCTTATCAAGTACTTGGAAAAGTAGAACAGCATTTTAAAGAAATTCTTGAAACAGGAAAACTTGCAGAAAAACAACTTGCAGATTTTCGTAATCAACAAGAAAAATAATTCTAATCATCCTGATTAGGATAAGCCAAGCCACTAAGGCAGCTTAATATAGGAGACAATAAAATGTCAAAAACAAACCCACTACTGTCAAATTCGACAGTACAAGGTGCGGCTAAACATATTGAAGGATTGTTAAACTCAAAAGGAGTTATTGATGATTCTCAAAAAGAAGAAGCACCAGTTGAGAAGAAAGAACCAGAAGCGAAAGCTGAAGATAATCAAGAAGCTCAACAACAACCTGAAGTTCAACCTGAAGAACAGGAAACTTTAGCTGAAGAAGAAGCACCAGAAGAAAATGCTTATGAAGAACAAACAACCGATAGACACCAAGTTAAAGTTAATGGTGAAATTATCGAAGTTGACCTTGAGGAATTAAAAGCAGGTTATCAAAAGGATGCTGACTACAGACGAAAAACTGAGGAAATTGCAATTGAAAAAAAACAATTGTTATCCGAAAAAGATCGTCTAGCAAAAGAGTATCAAACTAAGATTGAAGATTTAAATGGTCTTACAGCTACTCTTAATGCTGAAATTAACAATGAACTAAATTCACAAGATTTAGATAGATTGTTTGAGGAAGATCCAGCTGAAGCTACAAAGCTTGAGCGAAAACTTAGAAGAAGGAGAGAAACTATTAAAGCTTCTCAAGAAAAACTAAGAAGACATCAACAGGAACAATTCCAAAAAATTGTTGCTGAAGAACATAAAAAAGTTGCTATTAAGTATCCTGATTTATCAGATCCTGAAAAAGCACCTGGTTCTTTTCTAAAGATGAGAAATTATTTATCTAATAAAGGTTTCTCAGAAAAAGAAATTTCTACTGTTTATGACAGTAGATTTATTGATGTTATAATGGATGGAGTAAAATATATTGATTTTGCAAATAGACCTAAATCTAATCCTGCAAAAAAAATAGTCAAACCCTCACAAGTTGTTAAGCCAGGTATTAAAAGTACAAGAGAAGATAAAGAATCTCAGTCAAGGTTAGATAAGCTTAAGACGCTTAGAAAGTCAGGAAGTCCAAGAGACGCAACTGATTTATTAAAGCGTTTTTTATAAACAATAACCTAACAAAGGAAATACAATGGCTGTATATAAAACATACGACACAGTAGGTATAAGAGAAGACTTAGCTGATATTATTTATAATATATCACCTACAGAAACTCCTTTTATGTCTGGTGTTGCAAAAACAAAAGCGACAAATACATCTCACCAATGGCAAACAGATGCGTTGGCTGATGTAGCTGCAAATGCTGTGGTAGAAGGTGCAACAATCACTTACCCAACATTATCAGCAACAACTAAAGAAACTAACTACACTCAGATTTCTACAAAATCTGTTCAAGTATCTGGCACTAATGATGCTGTTACTTCAGCAGGTAGAAATAATGAGTTAGCTTACCAAGTAGCAAAATCTGCGAAAGAATTAAAAAGAGATATGGAAACTGCTCTTTTATCTAACGTAGCTAAAGCTGCTGGAGATGGCTCAACTGCTAGAACACTTGGTGGTGTTCAAACTTGGATCGAAACTAACGTAGATGCAGGTGCAGGTGGTTCAGGTGCTGGAAATGGTGCTGCTAGAACTGATGGAACACAAAGAGCTTTCACAGAAGATCAATTGAAATCTGTGTTAAGAGCTTGTTTCAATAAAGGCGGAAACCCAAACATGGTAATGGTTGGTGCTTTCAATAAGCAAAAACTTTCTGGTTTCACAGGCGGATCTACAAGATTTGACCAAGCTGAAGACAGAAGATTAGTTACATCAATTGATGTTTATGAATCAGACTTTGGAACATTACAAGTTGCTCCAAACAGATTCATCAGAGGTGCAAATGCTACTTCTGCTAAAAGAGGTCAAGATGCTCTAGTCCTAGAGATGGATTACTGGGCAGTTGCCTTCTTAAGAGACTTCAGTTTACAGAATCCTGCACAAACTGCTGACGCAGATCAGAGATTCATGGTTG
>Ga0222713_10006753_pt1 | contig 10846 bp, 15 predicted proteins | sample C33_649DmetaG_FD_165061 | JGI IMG/M metagenome (GOLD analysis project Ga0222713, IMG submission 165061) | Estuarine water microbial communities from San Francisco Bay, California, United States - C33_649D | ecosystem: Environmental > Aquatic > Marine > Unclassified | place: USA: California... | reverse complement strand
TGCATCGATGACCACATCTTCCTCGATGGAGTACCCTTCCTTCTTTATGTTCATCATAGCCCACGTCACGAGCATGAACACAATCGTGTGAAACGCAAGACCGCGCATGGTTGGACATCCAGTTGGACTTGAGATCCAAGAGCCGAAGATAGAACGCGTCGCCCTGAATGTATCGGGGTTCGCGATGATGAAGAATACGAGTGCCGACATGAAAGAAATTATGAACTTTTGTTGAGCCTTGGCACCATTGCACCCACAACCACAATCCTTAAAGAAACCCATTATGATATATTACAGTAAACGTAGAAAAAAATAACGTGCTTAAAGTTTGTGTACCATTATAGGATATACAAAGATGTCGTCCTCTAACATGATTCAACTCGCCCAAAATTTCGAACCGTCCTCTGTCGTCTTCAGTAAGATGAAGAAGAACAAGAATGGTGGCAAGACAGTTTACATTAATACGGCTGACGGTAAGGGCAAGCTTTACTTGCAACTTCCATTTATGCGAAGCCCTTACGGTCTCAGTGCCTTCACCGATGAGACGACTAACAAGACGTCGTATTCGCTCGATTTGTCCATTGATCCGGACAACGAGCAAGCCGTTGAACTCGCCAAAAAGCTCAAGGAGCTTGATGCGCGCATTATCGAAACGGTCGCGGCAAACTCTAAAGAATGGCTCGGAAAGGTATACAATCCGGAAGTTATGAAGGAGGCCTTGTACAAGCCCCTCGTTCGTCCTGGCAAGGAAGAATACCCGGATACTGTTAAGTTGAAGGTTATGACTAAGCCAACCGGTGAATTTATGGCCGAGGCGTACAACCCAAAGAAAGAACCCGTCCCCATCGACAACATCGAAAAGGGGCAGCGATGCATGTGCATCGTGAATGTTACCCAAATCTGGTTTATCGATAACAAGTTTGGTGTCAGCCTTCGCTTATCTCAAGCTTTGTTTGAACAATCTACGAAGCTTCCTTCGTTTGCCTTCCAAGGGGTTGATGTTCCCGTGACACCCGAAGACGAAGGCGCCGAAGATGAATATTACGAAGAAGAAGTGGAAGTTGATGAATAAAATCTAGGAATATATTAAATGCAAGTGGAACAGCATATGCGAAATCTCAGAGTCATCAGGGGCAAGGTTGGCAAGGCCAGAACCCCTAAAGACCATGAGGCCATAAGCAAGGAAGTCACTGAAGCAATAAAAAAATTAGGTTGTAATCCAAATAAGATATTTTACACGATTAATAACAATAGCCCCCCTAACTTTTCATTAAAGAGAATGGTTCGAACAAAAGTTGGCACAAAGAAAATCGGACAAGGCGAATATGGCGAAGTGTTTTTTGGGTGTGTAGACAAACAGTGTAAAAAAGACATAGCCATCAAAATCCAAAATGAACCACTTGGTATGGAGTACAAGATTGGTAAACTCGTGAGTAGATTTGGTGGTGTGAAAATGTACGCACTCGAAAGCTGTAAAGGTAAACACATCATGTATAGTGAATACGCAAATAGCGGCGCACTCGAAGATTTCATTAAGAAAAATAAGAAAACATTGCGACCTATTCATTACAGATTCATGATAACACAAGTATTGTACAATCTCTATAGACTACACAAAAAGTATCCATCTTTTAGACACAGCGATTTACACATAAAGAATGTTTTAGTAAATGTAGACACACCCACACTCAAAACAGAAACGTATAAAATCGGTAACATGGTTCTTAACGTAGAAGATGTGGGTCTCAATCTCATGCTCACAGATTATGGACTCTCTTCTACGCGTATCTTCAAAAATCCAAAAACGCGGGGACTCAATAAAGAATGGGGTATATCACAAAATTCACACCCCATGTACGATGCCCACCTTTTCTTGAATGCGATGTTTATGATGTGCATCAGAAACAAAAATGAAAATACCACCGGTGTACTTAATTTTATAAGAAGGATACTACCAGTGCAATATTTAGGTTTAATATCACCAAAAATTCAAAATTTCAGACTGCGATTGGGTGTGGATCACGCGGAACTGCCTACCTTTGAAAACATATTTTCTGATGTCTACTTCTCGCCTTACAAGTCATCGAGTATTAAAAAGCGGATAGACCCACTCGCATTTATACCAAAGGCGAAACCCATCACCAAACCAGTTCCAATCGTGAAGCCGGGTACAAAGAAGGTTGCGTCAGCGTCTGGCATTCAAAGGGCGAAGAATATTTTGGCTAGAAACGCACAAAAGAAGGCGGAGCCACCAAAACGTCGTGTTATAAGAAAATCACCAGAACTCAAAGTTACGGTCGCACCAAAGGGATACACGAGAGTTGATGGAAAGAAATGTAATACGTACAAAAAGAGTGAACTCATAGAAAAGGCCAAGAAGGTTGGCATAAATACACAGGGAAAAACGGTCGCTCAATTATGTGATTCTCTCAAATTAAAATATATAAAATAATTATATAATGATTGCTCTCGTTTTATTAATTGTACTCGTCTTAATTGTCCTAATGAACACTGGTCGCCGCCAGTCGTGTGGGTGCGTGGGAAATTGTGTGTGCCCAGGTAAGGGTCGTTGGACGGTCTATGGCACGAATTGGTGTGGTTGGACCACAAAACAAGTGGATTACATGAAGAAGAATGGTAAGAAGTTTGATTTCATTGACTGTGAAAAGAAACAGTGTAATGGAATCAAGTCGTTTCCAACTTTAATTAGTCCTAATGGAGAAAGTATGACCGGGTATCACGAAGTTTAGATACCGCGGACGACAGCGAGCGCGAGGGACATCATGAAAGCATCAAGGAACGTGTCGAGCTTCTTGAGGACGGTCACGTGTTTCACGAGAGAACGATTCCACAAGAATCGCAACACAAACGTGCTGATGAGGATCACGAGAATAAACGTGAGGAGTTCGCTGATAGCATCGCGCGTCTTACGTGCGTTAACAAGGCCTTGAATCATTTATCTATTAATAATATTTTTTTTCTCAAATATTATTAATGAAAAGGGGTACTACCACAACTAAAACGAAACGTCTCCCCCTGAGCGGTTCTGAACCGAGATTCACACAGAGACTGTGGGGACGTGCAGTTGGGATAAATAACAATAACTGTTATGCATATGCCGTTGGTGACTACGAATCTTTACGCTCATACAAAAGCGTTCCAGGTGAACGGGCTGGGATGCGCAATATGAATCATTCATATGTGAGTTGTAAGCAATTACCACAGCGCGTCGTCGCCGATAATCCAAAGAGTGTGTACATAGCGAAACCTACCGAAAAATGCAAAGTTGGGCATTACAAAGTCATGATGTTCATTGCACCTGGTAACCCCACCAACTATTTCCGCCAAGGTGATTTTCACTTCTATAAACAAGTGAATGAAGTTGAATATAAGGTAAAAAGCGGTAATACATACGATTCCATTGCTAAGTTTTTTAAGGTGCCCGTATCTAGAGTTAGAAATGCCGGTAAGTTGGTACCAGGTAAAATATTGCGTTTTAAGGCAAATATATTTGCCCACAAGAGAGGATGGGCTACTGGTCCACTCATAACCGATGCCAAAGGTAAAGTTATCATAGATCCAAGAAAAGCGAATAGAAATTACGAAGGATTAAACTACAAGACATACTGTAGCTCATTCTGTGTTAAAAACAGAGGGATCAAAGTCGGCCACACTCACCCCAAAGTCCGACAAAAGGCTCGATAAATCGGTTTGATTTTCGACATCAAAAAATATATCGAGTGCGTCAAATATGTATTCATTTTCGATTTCGACTGTATTCGATGAAGCTTCAAAGTTGTTATGTATAGTGACCTGAACTCTAAAGTTTGCACCGTCAAACACCTTTCTGCACACTGGACAGGTTTGCTTACCTTTATTTTTCCATTTTTCTAGACAATGTGAATGAAACAGATGCCCACATCGTATCGACTTATTAAGTCTTGTCTCCCTTACATCATTGAGACATATGGTACACTGACACATTCTCTAGAAAATATATATATTATATAATTGGTTTAATTTCGCGTATTTAGTAGATATCAGACACATCCAACAAAGCCTTGTCACACGACGAGCACTTGGACGTACCTTGCAACGCTTGCGTGGGTTTGAGGATTTCTGGCCCCTTCGACTGAAGAAGTTTGCGGAAAGAGTAGTTGTCCTCGTAGGAAATCCCATTCGTTTTCATGAGATAGTTATTGTACAACTGGTTAGAGGAGTTCATGCTGAAACAACGGCCATCGGCCATTCCAAGTCGCTGCGACATTTATTATTACATCAGAAATTAATTTGTCTATTCGTGATTGTACGTTTCCATGATTTTATGTTCATCGTTTTCAACTTGTTTATAAAATCACTTATATTCTGCCCTGATAAAGTGTCCCTGTCGAATATCTCCATCTTACTCGGGTCGACTCTAGAAACTCGAATGGATGGGTCTGTATTGATATGCTGATTTATGACATTGTATGCAAATGCAATTTCTTTGAAAGTCTCTGCGCCAGTTATGATGATTTTACCCGTACTAAATATACTCGCCGTAACTTCTTTCATATCCTCGGCTGGTTTAAACTTAACTTTGACCGCCGAATATCGATCTGGTTCAAACGATACTTTGAATACATCCGAGTAGTCTTCAAAATGATTCGCCGTTCGCATGAGATTTATGTTCCAATTGAGACTGAAGTTTGAATTTATCATCACAACACGAAACGTATCGTGTGGAACCACATACTCATCACCTAAACATATACGAAACAACACAGAGAGTTGTTTTATTATATGTTTGCAATTCGGTAGGTGCGTGCATCCGGCCACTTGTATGCTTCCATTCGGGAATATCTTTATAGACTTTGTACTGTATTGGTCTGTGTATGATAATGTGATTTGATTGTAAAATGTCGTTGGTTTCAATACCCATTCTCGACCCTCTGTCATTTTAGAACCAACCTTGCGTATAGCTATAGGTGTGACCTTTTCAAACATCTGACGTATTTTTTGAATATTTATATCCTTCTTGAAACTCGAAATCATCGTGATTGTCGTAAGTTTAACCCACGAAGGTCGTATATCCTCAGGTATTTCATTTCTGAATTCATCTAATGATACAAGGTAGGAAAATGAATTATTTGTGATAGAGGGATACATGTTTAATTTCTTACACCACTTGACACCACTTAGGCCTTAAACTACTTAGAGAATTAAAGTGATTTTGTGTTATGACCTCTTTTGTAAAATCCGCGCGTGTGGCACATGACGTTGACCAAGATACACAAATAATTGAAATAAATTACGTTAAATACACGAACGGAATTGGTTATGAAAACAAACAAGACATATTTGAAACATCACCGATCGGCACGTGGACTGAAATACAATCTATTTCGGATTCACTTCGATACGAACAATTCTTGGATACTATGGTACAAAAAACAACTGAAACCAGACGTAAGATGGCATTAGTTGAATTGGAGAGTGTATTGTGTGAAAACAATAATACGCGGAGCATCATAAGAACTATGAATGCGATTAAAATTCTAGATCCAACGTTTTCTCCGCCAGTCATTAACATGAAATGTTCTTGGCAAAAGAAGTTTGTGAAAGATATGTGCATACATCAGATGCCTGAAATCATAAAGTCGTGTACGAGTGAACTCCGATTAGAAAAGCTATTCAGAGTACTGCAATTAATAGAAGCAGAGTCGCTACACCCGCAATATTATTAGTCATCTTCTGGCTCGTTGGGTTACCAGCCTTATTATTCTCGTTGATGTGTCTTGGTGCATCATCATCATATTGAATGTTTCTTCCTGGATAGAGTCCTCTAGATAACCGACATTCGCCAGTCTTACCAATTCGACCTGCGACCATCACTCCATAGTCGCACATCGGACTACGATATACTTCCTCAGGCTCGACTTGTTCCACATACTTTGTGTGCTTTGGGAAATCAATGACTTGTCTAGACGTACCAGGCATAAAAAAGTCATGCTGTACAAATGGGTTTACCCGATCGATAGATTCTTCGTCGCTCAAAGGCATCTTTATACTATCGCAGATTATATTTCTTATGTTTCATTTTTTTACCATGTTCGACCCACATCTTATCTAGGTCAACATCTAACATACCTGCTATCTGAAACAAATAACTAAACACATCACCCATCTCCATGAGTACATCTGTACCGCGTTCCTTCTTAAGGTTGGTCTTCTTATAGGTCTTCTTCACTTGACGAATTGCCGACGCGAGTTCACCTATCTCTTCTGTAAGAAGTAACCAGACTGTATCGATAGCCGCTGAATCCCATCCTTTCTGACGACAGACTCGCTCAGTTTCAGTCTTGTAATAGTTTAGACACATATGTATATTTCTCCATAAAACTTTATATGATATTAATATATAATGAAGGAGCGTGGTGTGATTTACACTGTCGCGATTCTCGCTGTATTGAGTATCGCCGTCGTATACATGATATCCAGGAAGGATAAAATCACGATTTCAACGAAGCCCATTGAAACTGTCGTAACGACAGCACCAGAGAAGCAAATTGTGAAACCAGATGACGTGATCGAAGAAGTCATCATCGGTGGGAGTAATGATGACGTCATAGGTGAGATGTCCGATGATTATGGTCCAGGTATGACAAATATTAACGATACATACGTTTAAATACCAATTTTGTTATTTTTACCAATTTTATTGCCAAACGTCGACGTATTTTCTGGTCGGTCGATTGGTTCAAGACCTCGGTCCATATCGTGGACATATCCCATATATTGGGACACACCAGATTGAATTTGGGATACAGCAGTCTTTATCACCATGGTATTCATCATCTTCACTTGTTCATTCACGCGAGCGTGGTGATCACCGGAGTTATTGATGAATACGACACGCATGATTGCAAACAAATCATCTTCATTCTGATAATCAATAGATATGCCCGTTCTGTTCTTAAAATCTTGTCGTATCGCACGCTGAACTAAATTCACATTGAACGGCGAAAAGAAAAGTGTGTTCAGTGGAGTTTCGCACTGCTTGAGGGAATTCAGGTGAAGATTATCACACATTTAATATATGCCTGGAAAAAAACTATCAGTAATTATAAATGAATATATCCGTATCGGATTTTGACGAGGCGTACAGCACCCCATCGTGTGAACAGTCGCGTCCTGTCTGTAAACCAGGCAACTGCTTTATTGGTTCTTACCCACCTGTGTCCAAGGCTGGTACTCAAGGTCCATTCTTCGTGAACTCCAATTTGATTCAACCCAATCGACGGGTCGAACTTGCTGGCCCAGTTCCAGTGCGAAGTCGCGACTTCAAGTAAGTGGGTTAAAAAATTAGGGTGTAATATAAATATAAAATGAGGGTTATTAAGCGTTCAGGTCGTGTTGAAGACGTTAAGTTTGACAAGGTCACCAACAGGATTTCAAAACTCACACATGGATTATCAGAAAATGTTGATGCAGCCATGATCGCCCAACAAGTGTTCTCTTCTATGCACGATAATATCAAGACGTATGAAATAGACACGCTTTCGGCTGAGATCTGTATCGGTATGATCACGAGTGATCCAGATTATGAAGTACTCGCCACACGTATCGTTGCGAGTAATATCCAGAAGCGTGTACCCTCTACGTTTTCTGGAGCCATGACCAAACTTCATCAAGCGAACATTATCACAGATGAAGTCTTGGAAATGTCGTCTGCACTCGATGCACACATTAAGCAGGAGAGAGATTATGACTTTGGTTATTTTGGTCTCAAAACATTGGAAAAGGGATATCTCCAGAAGGTTGATGGAGAAATCGTAGAGACGCCACAGTATTTGTATATGCGTGTATCGATTGGAATCCATGGTGACGATATCCAGGCTATCATCGAAACGTATGATGCCATGTCTAAGGGTATGTTTATTCACGCGACACCCACTCTGTTCAATGCAGGTACACATCGCCCACAGATGAGCTCATGCTTTCTCGTATCCAACAAGGATGACAGCATTGACGGTATCTATGACACAGTGAAGGAGTGTGCACGAATCAGTAAGTGGGCAGGTGGCATCGGTCTCCATATTCACGACATCAGGGCAAATAAGTCTCATATTAGAGGTACAAATGGTACATCAGATGGTATTATTCCGATGCTTCGAGTATACAATTCAACTGCGCGCTATGTGAATCAAGCTGGTCGTCGAAAGGGGAGCATTGCGGTGTACATTGAACCATGGCACGCGGATATCATGGACTTTCTTGAAATCAGACTCAATCAAGGTGACGAGGAAGCACGATGCCGGGATTTGTTTTCAGCGTTATGGATTCCAGATATCTTCATGCGACGCGTCGAAGAAGGTGGGCAATGGTCTCTGTTCTGTCCAGACAAAGCGAAGGGTCTTTCTGATGTTTACGGCAAAGAATTTGACGAACTTTATGAAAAGTATGAGCGTGATGGTCTCGCGAACAAAACCGTACCCGCCGCGGAAGTGTGGAAAGCTATTATTAAATCACAAAGTGAAACCGGCACACCATACATGCTTTACAAGGATGCATGCAACGAAAAATCAAACCAAAAAAATCTCGGAACCATTAAGTCTTCCAATTTGTGTGTTGAAATCATCCAAAAGTCCGATAAGGATGAAACCGCGGTATGCAATCTCGCCTCGATTGCTCTTCCCAAGTTTGTAAATCCACACACGGGTGAATTTAATTATGATGAATTGCACAAGATTACGAAGATCGTAACACGTAATCTCAATCGCGTGATTGACCGTAATTTCTATCCAACGGATAGTGCGAAGCGCTCTAATATGCGACACCGCCCCATTGGTATTGGTGTACAAGGTCTCGCAGATGTTTTCATCATGTCAAGAGAACCATTTGGCTCCGATAAATCACGTGAAATTAATCGTCTCATCTTTGAAACCATGTATCACGCCGCACTTGAATCGAGTTGTGAGCTCGCAGATAAGTATGGTGCGTATGAAACATTTAATGGCTCACCATTCAGTGAAGGAATCTTGCAATTCGATATGTGGAAGAACCCACAATTGTCTGAACGATACGATTGGGACGCCATGCGTGCACGCGTGAAATTGGGTACACGTAACAGTCTCTTGTTAGCACCCATGCCTACGGCCAGTACGTCTCAAATCCTTGGAAACAATGAATGTTTCGAGCCGTATACACAAAACATATACTTGCGCCGAACACTCGCGGGTGAATTTGTGGTTGTCAATAAGCATCTTGTTGATGATTTGAAGAAGATTGGCATGTGGTCAAAGGAAATGAAGGACCTCATGGTCAAGGCTAATGGCTCGGTGCAGAACATCATCGATATTCCACCCGATCTCAAGGAACTCTACAAGACCGTTTGGGAAATCAGCCAAAAAACTATCATCGATATGGCTGCGGACCGAGGTGTGTTTGTCGACCAAAGTCAAAGTATGAATCTATTTGTCGAAAGTCCGACATTATCAAAGTTATCATCGATGCATATGTATGCATGGAAGGCGGGTCTCAAGACGGGTATGTATTATTTGAGAAGTAAAGCCAAGGCGAGACCAATTCAATATAGTCTCGAGGCTGACTGTGTGGCATGCTCAGCCTAAATATAACGGTGCTTAAAGTTTCATAACTATAATTTACAAAAGGCATGTCTAAATTTATTCATTTACTCGATGAAATTCATATTCCCGCGTATGATGGTCGTAAAATCTCTTTGTGTACCAAAGAGGGTAAGCCATTGCGCATTCAGTGCCCGCGAATGTATATGCCGTTTGGTATTTCTGGATTTACACCAGAAGTTGGCCCCACGAAGTGGAGTCTCGACTTCGCTATGAAGGGATACGATGAAGAAGGTAATTACGTCAAAAAATTCCATGAAACAATTCGTAGCATGGAAGATGCAATCATAAACGCCGTTCATGAACAAAGTGAAACCATTTTTAAACGAAAGGTACCGGTCGAGGAATTAAAAACTATGTTTTTTTCAAACATCAAAGAATCACCCGATCGAGAACCCAAATTTAGGATGAAAGTCGATACAACTATTGATGGAAAGGTTAAGCCTCATGTATACGATGAACAACGTAATACGTTACAACATGAATGTGTTAACGGTCTCTATTCAAGAAATTCGGGAACTGCTATCGTTGAGATTAACAGTGTGTATTTCTTGAACAAAAAGTTCGGAATCACGTACAAACTTTACCAACTTGTCACATATGAGCCACAAGCTTTGAAGGGGTTTCAGTTTGTTATCTAAACATTTGAGGTCTATTATTAATGGGTCTAATCACGTTTGAACCCGGTACATTCATGTATGACGGTGTTGGTCTATAATTTCTATTACCACCACTCGTATTCGAGTACACTGCACCTCTGGATGTTTCGTATATTCTGTGCTTTTGTGCATCTAAATAATTTGTCGCCCTCGTCTGTGCTTGATTTCTAAAATCTTGCGCCATTGAAACCGCATCCTTCTTCAAATCACGAACCGTATTCTCGGCCTCTGATCGGATTTTGCGTGCTGCAGTTTTTGCTATGCTTTTACCTAACATACCAGCTAGAGCTGCCATTTATGTTTTATTTAGAAATTATTAATAATTGATATATAGCCTGTGCTTCCTTCAAAAGTTTGCCTCTAATCATCATAAATCGTTTTGGGTTTATGCCCTGTTTTATCTTTGCGAGTCTGACAGCTTGTGTCCACTTTGCGAGTGACATCTCTTATATTATTACAACATTTTCTTAATTTTGGTCTTGTACGCCTTGGTACCAGCCTTGGGCTGAAGTTTGAAACCAGACTTCGTTGGCTTGAAGACCTTCACCATCGCCTTCTTAC
>Ga0222713_10006750_pt1 | contig 10848 bp, 3 predicted proteins | sample C33_649DmetaG_FD_165061 | JGI IMG/M metagenome (GOLD analysis project Ga0222713, IMG submission 165061) | Estuarine water microbial communities from San Francisco Bay, California, United States - C33_649D | ecosystem: Environmental > Aquatic > Marine > Unclassified | place: USA: California... | reverse complement strand
ATGCTCAAGGAAATGATGCAGGATCCTGTTCACCTACTTCAGGACAAACTACGTGTGTAGTCACTGGTTTAGCTAATGGTTCGCCCTATACGTTCAAAGTCGCCGTAGTTACAACAGTTGGGACATCAGCACAATCTTCTGCAAGTGCTCCAGCAACTCCGGCAGGTGTTCCATCAGCACCAGCAAATGTTGTTGCAACTACTTCTGGTAGCAACATGACCATCACTTTTGAAGCTCCGTCAGATAATGGAGGTGCGGCAATAACTTCTTACGCCATCACCTCAGATCCAGCAGGGGCAACGTGCACTGTGGGAGCAAATGCAACTACCTATACCTGCACAGGTCTTACCGCCGGTACTAACTACACCTACACAGTCAAAGCAGTTAACGCCAAAGGCCAATCAAGTGCATCTCTTGCTTCATCTCCAGTGACGGCAGTTGCAGCGCCTTCTGCCCCACAAAATGTGAGCGCAGTGATTACTGCCGGTACAACAACACTTTCTGCGACAGTTTCATTTGATCCACCTGCCACAAATAATGGCTCTGAAATAACTTCTTACACAGTCACAGCATCACCTGGCGGTGCAACCTGCACGGTTAGCGCACCAGTTACTTTCTGTGACATTCCAATCTTGCCAGATCGTGTGTATACATTCACCGCCCGAGCAACAAATGCGGTCGGAACATCAGTTGCTTCAACCACAACTCTTGAAATCAAAGCTACTAATGGAATTGCGCCATCGCTTAAAGTTGACCCTATTTCTGCCCCTACTGGTGAATTAGTTGAAAACAAAGTTTTAACGTCCACAACAACAGTTGATTCATATGAATCAACACCAAACTCTGTTATTACTTATGTGTGGAAGCGCTGCACTAGCGAACTTGATGAGACTTCTTGCACCACAATTTCAGGTGCAACTTCATCTACTTACACTCTCACCTCAGCCGATGTTGGTAATTACATTCGCGTAGAAACAACTGCAACCAACTCAATTGGAACAGTTACAAATCTTTCAACAGCAACCGCGGTGATATCTGCAGCAGCTGTTACGACTCCAACCACTACCCCAACCACACCTGTAGTTGATCCCACGCCTGCAGAACCAACATGTAATGCGGCATGCCAAGCGGCATCAAGTGCAGTTGCCAAAGCTGCCGCCGATAAAGCCGCCGCAGATGCTGCAGCAAAAGCAACAGCAGACAAATCAGCAGCAGATGCTGCTGCAAAGATAAAGGCAGATTCAGCTGCAACGACTGCAAGCACCAAAGCAAATGCTGATGCAGCAGCCGCAGCCACAGCCGCCAAGGCAGCAATTGATAAAGCAGCAGCGGCCGCTGTAGCCCAAATCGCTGCAGATACGGCAGCAAAAGCAGCTGCAGCACAAGCAAAAGCAGCCTCTGATGCACAAGCCGCCGCAGCAAAAGCTGCAGCAGATGCGGCAGCTGCACTAAGGAATGCAACTACTACAGCAGCAGCAAAAGCAGCGGCAACAGCAACTGCACAAAAAGCAGCCACTACCGCTGCAGCAGCTGTGAAGGCAGCAGCAAGTGCGGCGCAACAAGCAGCAACAGCAAAGACCGCTGCCACAAATGCAAACAAGCAAGTAGACATTGCTATCAACTCTTTGAACTCAAAAACTGCTGCCTCGCAAGCATCTGCACAAGCAAATGCAGTTGCAGCAGCTGCAAAAGCCGCAGCCAATGAAGCAGCCGCTGCTGCAGCAACAAAGGCCGCCGAGGCAAAAGCAACTGCAACTGCAGCACAAAAAACTGCCGCTGACACTGCAGCTCGAATTGCTACAGAACAAAAGCAAGCTGCAGATGCTGCAGCACAAGCAAAGGTTGCAGCAGATGCTGCTGTTAAAGCAACAGCAGAAAAGATCGCTGCAGAAACAACTGCAACTAAGGCAGCACAAGATTTAGCAAAGGTGTTAGCAGATAAGGCTGTTCTTGCAGATCAAGCAGCTAAGGAAACTGATCAGGTAGCACGAGCTGAAATTCAAAAGAAGATTGATGAAGTCACAACAAAGGTTGAAGAAGTTCAAAAGAGCGTTGATGACGCAATAACTAAATTAGATGCAGCCACAACTGCTCAGGTTTCTGCAACACAAACATCGGAAGATGCAACCAAGGAAGCACAAACTCAGGCTGCAGAGGCTGTTGATGTTAAGACAGAATCTATTGTGAAAACTGCTGAAGCAACGAAAGCTGTAGCAGCAGCAACTGTTGCGGCTAAAGTTGCAACTGCAGCCAAAGCAGCTGCAGCAAAAGTTCCTGCTAAAGCAACAGTTGTTCCAAAAGCGAGCACTTCAACTTCTAAGAACTCAGCAACAGCAACAGTTACTGGATTAAAGCCAGGACAAAAGGTGAAAGTAACTGTGAATGTGAAGAACAAGTAAGAAGTTTCCCCCTTTTATAGGTGAAATGTATGGGTGAGATACGGCTTATATAGGGGTTTTTAGTGGTATCCCCATCACCCCTGTCTTACCGTTATTGCCTCACCCTTGCGTGTCTAAATAAAGAGGTAAAAGTGATTCTTAGTATTGATCAAAAGCTAACTCAACTGAGAGTAATGCGCGGTCAATCGATGAAGACAAAGAGAATCATTTCAGTTGTTTTGTTGAGTTTGTTAGCTTCTATTTTTCAGAGTATGCCGGTTGCAAACGCAGCCGCACCAGGTGCACCATCGCATACAACCGTTAATTGTGACGTCTATGAAAATATCTACAGGTTTACTATGACAGGGTCGGGTGTTACCGGGTTTAAATTAGCATTTGTTTATTATGAGTTAGATACAGTACCGGGAGCAAGTGACTATTACGTCTACAATGGTATCTCCTCTGTTTCAGGATCTACATATTCTCTTACATTAAAGTTCAGCGATTATGCTGCCGCAGGAATTCCAGGAGGGAGAATTGTTCGGCCTTGGATAAAGGGTGTGAGTGGCGCTGACGAGGGTACCGCGACTGCTAGCTTCGCTAACTGCGCGCCCCCATTGGATCCTGATGACAATATAGCTCCAACGCTCTCTTCGGTTAGTGCAAGTTCAGTAACAAGCTCTGGTGCAACATTGAATTTCACTTCAAACGAATCTGGAAACTATTATTATTTGGTTTATCCTGCGACACAGGCTGCCCCTACTGCTGCAACAGTTGTAGCACAGGGGACTGCTTCGGCAAAAGGAACAAGCTCCGCCACAGCCGCAGCGATGACAGCAAGTATTACTGGCTTAGTCGCAGGTACCTCTTACAAGGCATATCTGGTCGCTAAAGATTCAATGGGAAACTCCTCTACCGTTTCCACGGTCGACATAAATACAATTGTTGCAACACCGGATTTAACTTCCGCATCAGATTTGGGAGCTTCGGGGACGGATAATGTAACTAGCGATAGCACCCCAACATTCACAGTTTCTAACTACGTTTCAAACTCAGCAGTTTTGACCGCGGCAAAGGCAGGATCGACAAGTGTTTCCTGCACCATTACATCTAATACTTGCACATTGGCAGTTTTAGCAGATGGAACATGGAGTATCTCTGTCACAGATACAAATACGGCAGGCAATACGACGACATCCTCGGCACTATCAATTACGGTCGATACAGCCGCTCCCTCAGCGACTTTAACGTCCGCTTCAATTACATCGTCCGGTAATGCATCTGTTACTTCAAGTGAAATTGGAACAGCGTATTTAGTTCAAAGTTCAGTTACGGTTACAAGCCTCACAAGTATTACAAGCGCCGCCGACTCATCTTGGAATAGCGTTTCAATTTCCGCCACAAATACTGCTACCAATTTGAGTGCCTCAGGCTTAAGTCCTGGGGATTACGTTCTTTATACTGCTGATGCAGCGGGCAATCTTTCAGCAGTAGCAAGTAACACCGTAACAGTCTCAATGGGTGCACCAAGCACCCCAGATTTGAATTCGAGTTCCGACCTTGGGACTTCATCAACAGATAATCAAACCGCAGATGACACACCAACAATTGATTTAACGGGCTTAACCACTGGTGCTGTTGTAACAGTAACGGCAACTCCAAGTTCTGGATCTCCAGTTACATGTACTTTTACTGCAACAAGTGGTTCAGGTAGTTGCACATTTTCACCGGCTTTGGTGAATGGAACCTACGCGTTTAAAGCATCACAAACTTTAAGTGGAGTAACTTCTTCAGACTCATCAAACTTGAGCAGTGTAGTAATTTATAAAACAACTTTAACTCCAACGGTGACTTTGGATCTGAACACTTTAGACGACCTAGGTTCTTCATCGACTGATAACATTACAAGCGCTACAACTCTAAGAGTCACATCAAGTAGTGGAGGAATTTCCTATACATACAGTAGTGGAAGCGGAAGTAGCAGTGGTTGTACATCGGGTTGCAGCTTTGGCACCTTTAGTTCAGGTGTAATCACATTTAGGGGCGCTCAAGAATCTGATAGTTACGGTAATACCGTTACACCAACACTTGAAGTAACAGTGAATACAGGTGCCCCAACGCTCTCGAGCGTATCTGCTAGCTCGGTCGCTGGAACTACGGCCAATTTGAATTTTACTTCCAACCAAGCTGGAACATATTTCTATTTAGTTCTTGCAGCAGCAGCAACAGCTCCAGATGCTGCCACAATTATTGCTCAGGGCACTTCTGTCACAAAGGGAAGTTCCTCGGCATCCGCCTCAACAAATACGGTCGCAATTAGTGGATTATCAGAGAGCACCGCTTACAAGACTTATCTAGTTGTTAGGCACGCAGCAGGTGGTATTTCAGCTGTTTCTAATGTTGCAATGACAACAACTATCGCCGTTCCATCTGTGCCCGATCTGGCGGCTGCATCAGATCTTGGTTCATCATCAACGGATAACTCCACATCCGATAACACACCTACTGTTGATTTATCAGGTCTGACTTCAGGGGCATCAGTGACTGTTACAGCTACCCCCTCTACCGGAAGTCCTGTAACCTGCACATTTACAGCAACTGGATCAACAGGTTCATGCACTTTTTCAGCACTTACAAATGGCACATACTCGGTCAAGGTAAAACAAACAGTGGGTGGCGTTGATTCAGCTGATTCAGTCTCACTAACCGGGCTTGTCATTAACTCACAAAGTATTGCAACTCCAGCAACACCAGATCTAACTTCTGGGTCTGATCTCGGAAATTCAGCTACAGATAATGTAACAAGTGATGACACACCAACGATATCTGTGGCTGGAACATTTACAGGTACCGCGGTTGTTACAGCCACTAAGGCTGGTTCATCAGATGTTACGTGCACAATCGTTTCTGGTAGTTGCACTTTGGGAAGTCTGGCAGATGGCACATGGAGTTTAACTGTCACTGATTCTACTTCAGCAGGAAGTACTGCGACTTCTTCTTCTCTCTCTATAACCGTTGATACTGGACGACCAACGGTTGCATTAACAACAGCCAACATCTTTGCCTCAGGCAATGCATCAGTTCAATCAAATGAGCTCGGTACTGCTTATCTGGTTAGAAACTCCGTAACAGTTTCTGATTTAACAAGTATTACTTCACAAGCAGGGGATCTTTGGAACACGGTTTCAATCGCAACCGTAAACACAGCAACTAATTTGCCTGCCACCGGTTTAGCGGCTGGTACATACCTTCTTTACACAGTTGATGTGGCTGGCAATCTATCCCTAGTCTCAACACAGACGGTTGTCATTGCTGTTGAAACACCTGGAGCGCCAGGACAACCAACAGCTGTTGCAGGGGATACCCAAGCAACTATCACGGTTGTACCCCCAAGTTCTGGCGATGCGCCAACTTCCTACACGGTTCAAGCTTCTGATTCATCCGGAGTCTTAGCTGGAAAGACTTGCACCATTACAGGGGCTTCTGGGTCTTGCGCAATTACTGGATTAACTAATAACACGGCATACACATTCACCTCAACGGCAACTAATTTAGGTGGAACTTCTAATGCGTCTTCTAGTTCTGCATCGGCTACACCAACTGATACACCAGTTGCCCCACAAGTATCTGCGACTGCTGCTCCAACTGGCACTTTAACAGTGGGCAATACTTTAACTTCGGCAGTTACATTCACTGGAACTCCAACGCCAACGCCAACATATACATGGCAACGATGCACATCTGCCAGTGATCTCACTACATGTGTTGCAATTTCAGGTGCTACTTCTGCAACCTATGCTTTGGCAGATGCTGATGGCGGCAAATACATCCGTTCTGTGGTTACAGCTACAAATGCCACAGGAAGCATTGTTGGAACCTCCGCAGTCACAACAGCTATTGCTGCAATTGCTCCAAGTGCGCCAACATCCCTCTCTGGCGCGGCCAGTGATGGCGCTGCAGTTATTTCCTTTACCGCCGGTAGCACTGGCGGCGCGGCAATATCTAATTATAAATACTCAATCGATGGAACAAACTACACAGCGCTAAGCCCTGCAGATGCTGCATCACCTGTAACTATTCAAGGATTAACGAATGGAACTGCCTACACAATCTATTTGAAAGCTGTAAATAGCGCAGGGGATTCCGTTGCATCTTCATCAGTTTCTGTAACACCTGTAGACAATGTGGCACCAACACTTAGCAGTGCCGCTCTTGCAGCCAATGGAACAACACTAACGCTCACATTTAGTGAGGCTTTAGATGCAACAACTGCTGCATCAAGTGCATACGCAGTAACTGCAAACGGAGCGGCAGTAACTATTTCAACCGCTGTTGTTTCGGGATCTACCGTTGTTTTGACACTAGCAACAGCTATCGATCAAGGCAGAACGGTATTGGTTTCATATACAGACCCAACTGCAGGAAATGATTCAGCAGCAGCGCAGGATTCCACAGGAAATGACACAGCAACCTTTACAGCTCAGTCAGTTACTAATAATTCAACTAATGTAACCGTGCCTGGTACCCCTGGCACGCCAACGGCAGTTGCTGGCAATGCACAAGCCACCGTAACAGTCAGCGCACCAACTTCAGGTGGAACACCAACCTCATACACAGTTACTGCATCACCAGGCGGTGCAACTTGTACGGTTACTGGCGCAAGCGGATCTTGTACGGTAACAGGATTAACAAATGGAACTGCATACACATTTACCACCACTGCCACAAACACCGCTGGAACATCAGTCAGCGCATCAGCTGCTTCAAGTTCAGTAACACCAATTGTTCCTGTAGTGGTTTGCAATGCAGCCTGTGTTGCTGCGGCTGAAGCTGCAGCAAGAGCTGAAGCCGCAGAAGCCGCCGCTGCAATTAGAGCCGAAGCTGCGAGAGTGGCAGCGGCTGCCAAAGCTGTAGCCGATGCTGCAGCAAAGGTAATTGCAGATGCAGCTGCCAAAGTTGCTGCAGAAAAAGCTGCAGTTGAAGCAAAGATAGTTTCTGATGCCGCAGCAAAAGTCGCCGCAGAAAAAGTAGTAGTAGATAAAACTGCAGCAGAGGCAGCAGCTAAAGCCGCAGTTGAAAGCGCAATTGCAGCCACGTTAGCAAAAGCAACTGCTGATGCAGCTGCAGCAGCTGCCGCAGCACAAGCTAAAGCTGCAGCCGATGCTCAACAAGCAGCGATCGATGCAGCGGCGCAAGCACAAGCAGCGTTAGAGAGTGCAACAACAACGGCAGCGGCAAAAGCAGCGGCAACTGTTACTGCAGCTAAAGCAGCCACAACAGCTGCAACATCTGTGCAAGCCGCAGCAACAGCTGCGAAAGCCGCAGCAACTGCCAAAGTAACTGCAACTAATGCTGCTAAGCAGGTAGACATTGCAATTGGTGCTCTTGGTTCAAAAACAGCAAGTGCAGCAAATGCAGCTCAAGCCAATGCGATTGCCGCAGCAGCAAAGACTGCAGCAAATAACGCAGCCAAAGCCGCAACAGCACAAGCTACTGCAGCTAAGACTGCTGCAAGTGCTGCGGCTAAGGATGCAACTACAGCAGCAGCAACTATCGCTGCAGTTCAGCAAGTCGCCACCGAGGCAGCAACGATTGCCAAGACAGCAGCAGATGCTGATCTAAAAACAACAGAGACAAAAATTGCAGCAGTAAATGATGTTAAAACTGCAACAGAGGCCGTAGTGGCCGCGCTGAATGAGAAAGTTGCTCTAGCCGAAGAGTCTGTAAAGGCCGCAACTGTGACTGATCGCGCTGTAATTGATAAAAAGATTGCAGATGTTTCAGCAAAAGTTACAGAACTTCAAGCTGCAATTGCAACAGCAGCCCAAAAGGTAGAGGCAGCAACAGCTGCGCAAGTAAGTACAAAAGCAGCAGCGACCGAAGCAGCACAAGCTGCTGCAGTTAAAGCAGCCGAAGTATTAGCAGCAAAAACAGAGGCATTAGCAAAAACGGCTGAAGCAACTAGAGCAGCAGCTGAAGCAAGTTTGGCTGCAAAAGTTGCAACTGCAGCCGTTGCCGCGGCAGCCAAGGTGCCAGCTAAGGCAGTGATTGTGCCTAAAGCAAATACGACCACAACCAAGAACTCAGCAAAGGCAACAATTTCAGGTTTGAAACCAGGACAAAAAGTCAAGGTAACCGTAAACGTGAAGGGTAAATAATGAGAAAAATACTTTTGCTTGCGATTATCTTCTTGAATTTTTCCGTTCTGCCGGGCTTTGCTGCTGAGCAAAAAGTGGTTATCGATCGCTTAACGCAATCTGAAGCTGAAGATCTTGATATTGAGATCCCAGATGATGTGCCACCTGGTTTTCACTCAATTACTATCGAAGTTTATGATGACAATGGAACTGTGAGTCAGAAAGAGATTGAGTTTTGTAAGGATGAAGAGGGCGTAGTTCAGTGGGATAACAAGTGCCCTAACTTGGATTTAACTGAACCTGTCGAAAAAGCAGATCCAATTGAGGTTAAAGCAATTGAATTAGGCTTAAAGCCATATGACCCATTACAAGATACAGAGACAACAAAAGGTCTGCATCTAGCAGCATTTGCAGCCCTTGCCGCACTCACTTCTATTAAGCGCAATGATAAGAAAGATGATGAGGATCAAGACCAAGAGTCTTTGCAATCAGTTTCATCTGGCGCTCTTAAGCTATTAAAGGATGAACCAGGATGGGGAGATCTCTCTAAAACTTGGCACGCTCCGATTACAGAGAAAACAGATTCCTTCTTTATTGCACTCTCTCATCGCTTTAATCCAATTTCACCGCTATTAATCCGCACGGTTCAAGATGGAAACACTTTCCGTGCAATCCTGGGATCAGTTGCATCTTTGTTGGCACCTATTGGTTTTGTATTAGGTGTTATTGCAGCGTTGAATACACAGGGACAAGCTTTGCCACCAGCATGGACAATTGTTGCAGCGATTATGGCTGTTGCAATATTTGATGCTTTTGCTGGCTTTATTGCAGGCGCAGTCTTCTTCCTTGCAGTTCTTTTCACTGGTCACATCACAAACCGCCCAGAGTTCTTAACTGCAATAGGTGTCATGGTTCTCTTCTTTGCACCAGCATTGCTTGCAAGTGCATTTAGACCGTTCCGCCGATTGGTTAGAAGCCAAGATGATCTCTGGGAGCGCATTACAGATTACGCCCTAGGAACTTTGCTCACCTTCTGGGTTATTACCAAGATGGTTGCTGCAATGAATGGTTTAGCACGTCTAGAGCTGCCAATTACAGAGTATGGAACTGAGTTAGCACTATTAGCTGCAGCTCTACTAATTGTTCGCGTGGGCCTAGAAGATGTTGCCGTTGAGCACTATCCAATGCGCCTTCGAGCACTTCATGTTGAGATTAAGCCACCATCACATAATCAAAAGATTAGATCTCTTGTCTTTAAGATCTTTGTCTTCTTTATTATGGCTGCCCCTTTTGTTGGTTCACTACTGAATTTAGTTCTAGGAACTATTCTTTTTGCAATCCCACAGATCACTTCATTAAGCCTTGAAGATAATTTGCCTAAGAAAAAGCTCTATCTGCCTAAGGGTGTCTTTAAGACCGTTGTCATGATCTTTGTGATGGCACTTGCATCCAACTTAATTGAAGGAGCTTTCTCTTCACCAGAGGCGTTTTTGAAGTGGAGCTTTGTTGTGATGGCACTTCCTGGCTTCATCCTTCACTACTTAGATGCCATTACAGATGCACCAAAGAGTGATTGGAAGACAACTGCCAATGGCCGTTGGGTCTATCGCATAGGTGGTGTGATCATTTTCGTTCTTATGGTTCTAGTGGTGAAAGGCGTGGATATCGCATCTTGGCTAGTTGGGTAATACTTCTTCCATGTCCACGATTCTTGTAACAGGCTTTGAGCCTTTTGCTACTTCTTCACTCAACCCTTCAGCTGAGATTGTTAAGGCGCTTATCGGTGATGATCTTGTCACAGCGATACTGCCAGTAGTTTTTGGGCAAGCAAGTGCACAGTTACGTGAGCTTATTGATCTTCACAAGCCAACTGCTGTGCTGTGCTTGGGTCAAGCAGAGGGTAGAAGTGCGATAACACCTGAGCGCATTGCAATTAACTTAGATGATGCCCGCATTCCAGATAACGCTGGTAACCAACCCAAAGAGCAGAAAATCATTGCTAATGGCGCTGATGGATACTTTTCAACGCTGCCAATAGAGCAGATGGTTACATCAATGAAAGCAGCAGGAATCCCTGCTTCGATATCACTGAGTGCTGGAACATTTGTGTGTAATCACATCTTTTATGTGATGCAGGATTACTTAAAGGGTTCTTCTATTACAAGCGGGTTTATGCATGTGCCCCTGATGGATGAACAACGCAGAGAGTATCCAACACTTCCAACTATGCCTATTAGGCAGATGATTGCTGGTGTGCAGATATCTTTGGATTTATTACGGGTATAGACCACGTAATCTGTGGGCTTCGGCAACACGTGCAACACCGATCATGT
>Ga0222713_10006749_pt1 | contig 10849 bp, 9 predicted proteins | sample C33_649DmetaG_FD_165061 | JGI IMG/M metagenome (GOLD analysis project Ga0222713, IMG submission 165061) | Estuarine water microbial communities from San Francisco Bay, California, United States - C33_649D | ecosystem: Environmental > Aquatic > Marine > Unclassified | place: USA: California... | reverse complement strand
CCCGAAGACAGAAATCCAATTAATGCGCCTATTATTCTAAAACTCAAAATAAAATAAATTTAGGGTTGAGAGATGATAAAATCTTGAAATTGCTTCACTTTATTTTTGATAAGTACTCCTTGAGTAAGCCACAAATTAGAGTCTTCAGATGATTTAATCCAAAATAGTTTGGTTTGAACAGTTTCTGTATTGGTGGTATTTGCATTTACCTCAGTGTCTTCAAAATTTGGATTGTCGAAAATACTTATGGAAATATGTTTTTTATTGGTTAACGTATAATCGAATGTGATTATTGGTGTAGAGTTTATTATTGAATCCCTACGCGGAATATCCTTGTTAATGCCGGCTATATCGCCTGTTTCTCGGCTGAAATTTGAACACAGTAATAAATACCCGCTTAGTAACGAAATGTTAGCATTTTCAATTGTTTTATTCTGATGAATGAGTTCGGGAGCTTTATTTTCTTGGTTTTGTATGCTGAAATTCCATTCTGGATTTTGTGGCCAATTTACATTTAATTGGCTAATCTCATCAGGTGAAACTTCCAAAAGTTGAGAAGATCTCCATAGATTAATATTAGTATTGAAATATGGAGTAGCATATCCATTAAAGTTCTGTATTTCCACTAAACACGGTCTATCTGTTCCTTCTTTAAACATGAAAGTTGCTAATTGGTCTTGAGCAGGCCCTCCTACATAAATAGATTGAACTTCTTTGCCATTTGCGAAAAAAGTTGCTTTTGTGGCAAACTGAGTTAGTTGTCGGTTAACAAATTTAGATTGTTCATCAGTGGTAGGTCTTTGAATACGTAGTTTTGGCATTAACCAAAATATTAGCTGTTTAATACTATTTGTATCTGCTTTATAATTACCGAGATCATTTTTTACAAACCATACGTTATTCTCTTTATAAAAGGTTAAAATTCTTTGTGATTCGTCATTTGGAACAAATTCAACTTTATCGATTAATTTGGGATTTTCAATAGAAAATAATTTTGGGTCCCATTCGGAAGTCTGATTTAAATTTTTCCACAGGAAGCCCAAACTTGTCAGTACCAAAATGATAATTATAATAGGACGTATGATTTTTTTGTTCATAAGCAATTAATTTGCAGTTGCAAAAATAGTACGAGCCTTCGATAAACAAGAGGCTTTTTGGTGAATGGTAGAAAAAGAAAAAAAAAATATCTTGGATGTTGAAAAGTTAGAAATAATGACTATTTTTGCAGTCCTTTTAGAGAGAATCGTATGAAAACATATGAATAATCTAACGGAAATCGTTCTGTAAAATACAAGCCACCATAGCTCAGCTGGTAGAGCAACTGACTTGTAATCAGTAGGTCGTTGGTTCGATCCCGACTGGTGGCTCAAAGGTATTAAAAGCGTAAGGGTACCCATTCCCTTCCAAAATGGGGGTATCGCATAGCGGCAATTGCGGCGGACTGTAAATCCGCTCCTTCGGGTTCAGTGGTTCGAGTCCACTTACCCCCACCACACGTTTTTAGTATCTTTATTTGCGGGAGTAGCTCAGTTGGTAGAGCGACAGCCTTCCAAGCTGTAGGTCGCGGGTTCGAGCCTCGTCTCCCGCTCGAGTAACACCGGGTAACTGGTGTAATGCCGATGTAGCTCAGGGGTAGAGCGTTTCCTTGGTAAGGAAAAGGTCAGGGGTTCAATTCCCCTCATTGGCTCAAAGTAACAGTTAATAAATAAAAAAAAATAAACAACAAACTACTATGGCAAAAGAAACATTTGACCGTTCCAAGCCGCACTTAAACATTGGTACCATTGGTCACGTCGACCACGGAAAAACTACCTTGACTGCGGCAATCACAACCGTTTTGGCGAACAAAGGATTTTCCGAAAAGCGCTCATTCGACGAAATCGATTCAGCTCCAGAAGAAAAGGAGCGTGGTATCACAATTAACACGGCTCACGTTGAGTATCAGACTGCAAATCGTCACTATGCTCACGTTGACTGTCCAGGTCACGCTGACTATGTGAAGAACATGGTAACAGGTGCTGCCCAGATGGACGGAGCTATTTTGGTAGTTGCTTCTACTGATGGACCAATGCCTCAAACTCGTGAGCACATTCTATTGGCTCGCCAGGTTGGTGTACCTCGTCTTGTAGTATTTATGAACAAAGTTGACATGGTTGACGATGCTGAGCTACTTGACTTAGTTGAAATGGAAATTCGTGAGTTATTAGACTTTTATGAGTTTGATTCAGATAATACTCCTATTGTTCGTGGATCTGCATTGGGTGGATTAAATGGTGATGATAAATGGGTTGATTCAATAATGGATTTGATGAATGCAGTTGATGAATGGGTTCCTGTTCCACCGCGTTTGGTTGACCAACCATTCTTGATGCCAATCGAAGACGTGTTTTCAATCACTGGTCGTGGTACAGTTGCAACTGGACGTATCGAGCGTGGTGTAATAAACGTTGGTGATGGTGTTGATCTTATCGGTTTTAGTGATAAATTGTCTTCAACAGTTACAGGGGTAGAGATGTTCCGTAAATTATTGGATAGAGGTGAGGCTGGTGACAATGCCGGTTTATTACTTCGTGGAATTGATAAAGAAGATATTCGCCGCGGTATGGTTATCTGTGCTCCAGGTTCAGTTAAGCCACATAAGAAATTCAAAGCTGAGGTTTACGTTTTGTCAAAAGAAGAAGGTGGACGTCATACTCCATTCTTTAACAAATATCGTCCTCAATTCTATTTCCGTACAACTGACGTAACTGGAGAAATCATGTTAGCAGAAGGTACTGAAATGGTAATGCCTGGTGATAATGTTTCTATCACTGTTGAGTTGATCAACGATGTAGCGATGGAAAAAGGTCTACGTTTCGCGATCCGTGAGGGTGGTAGAACAGTAGGTGCTGGTCAGGTAACTGAAATTATAAACTAACAGCGAAAGCTATCAATAAAAGAAGGAGTCTTGTACTCCTTTTTATACGGGCATAGTTCAATGGTAGAACTACGGTCTCCAAAACCGTCAATCTGGGTTCGAATCCTAGTGCCCGTGCTAAAAATAAATAAAATATGGCTAGTAGAATAACGAATTATTTCCGCGAAATTAAAGACGAGCTACTCAACAAAGTTTCGTGGCCTACTTGGTCCGAGTTGCGCGAAAGCACTTGGATTGTAATCGTTGCATCTTTGCTGTTCTCTTTGCTTATCTGGGCATTTGATAGCATCTTAGGTTTTTCTACTACTGAATTTTATAAGTTTTTTAAGTAATCCTTACAGGAAAGATAATTATGTCAACAGCTGAAGAAACTCACAAATGGTACGTCGTTCGTGCAATCACTGGTCAAGAAAAAAAGGTGAAGCACAACATTGAGGTTGAACTCGAGCGTGACAATAAATCCAGTTTTGTTCCTGAGATTTTAATTCCTACTGAAAAAATTTACCAAGTTAAAGATGGTAAAAAAGTTATTAAAGAACGTAATGCATTTCCTGGTTACATTTTAATTAATGCTGATTTCTCTGATCCAGAGGTAATGCCATTAATTAAGTCAGTTTCAGGAGTTGTTGGCTTTTTGGGCTCTAAAGATTCGCCAGTTCCATTACGTCAGAGTGAATTAAGTAGAATCTTGGGTACTGCTGATGACCTTACTGATGATGAGTCAGTGGGAGAAGAGCAGTTCTTAGTTGGAGAAGCTGTGAAGGTTACGGATGGACCTTTCAATGATTTTGACGGTGTTATTGAAGAGGTGCAAGAAGATAAAAGAAAACTTAAGGTTATGGTTAAAATATTTGGTCGTAGAACTCCACTGGAATTGAATTATAACCAAGTTCAAAAATTGTAAAAGTAAAAAGTAGTAACAGTATAAAATGGCAAAAGAAATTCAAGCATTTGTAAAACTCCAAGTTAGAGGTGGCCAGGCAAATCCTGCTCCTCCAATTGGTCCTGCACTTGGTGCTAAAGGGGTCAATATCATGGATTTTTGCAAACAATTCAATGCGCGTACACAAGATCAAATGGGTAAGGTTTTACCAGTTGTTCTAACTGTGTACTCAGACAAGTCTTTCGATTTCATCATTAAGACACCTCCTGTAGCAGTGCAATTGACAGAAGCATCCAAAATTAAAAAAGGTTCAGCTGAGTCAAACCGTAAGAAAGTAGGTTCTGTATCTTGGGATCAAGTTCGCGAGATTGCAGAGGCAAAAATGCCAGATTTAAATTGTTTCACTGTGGAATCAGCTATGAAAATGGTTGCAGGTACAGCAAGAAGCATGGGTCTCACAATTCAAGGGGAAGCTCCCTTCTAAATCGAAAGTTTTATGAAAATTTCAAAGAAAAGAAAAGAAGCGTTGTCTTTGTTTGATAGCAATCAATCTTATTCTCTAACAGAAGCTGTAGAGATAATAAAGAAAATGCCAGCACCTAAATTTGATCCATCATTTGATATTGATGTTCGTTTGGGCGTTGATCCTCGCCAGGCCAACCAAATGGTAAGAGGGGTTGCTACACTTCCTCATGGGCTCGGTAAAACGGTGCGAGTATTAGCATTGGTTACCCCTGATAAAGAGCAAGAAGCTAAAGATGCAGGTGCAGATTATGTTGGATTAGATGAGTATTTAGATAAAATTGCATCTGGTTGGACTGATATTGATATTATTGTTGCGGTTCCTGCAGTAATGGCTAAATTAGGTCGTTTAGGTAAAGTTTTAGGACCGCGAAATTTAATGCCTAATCCGAAAGCGGGTACAGTAACTCCTGAAGTTGGTAAGGCTGTAACAGAGGTAAAGGCTGGTAAAATTGACTTTAAAGTGGACAAAACTGGAATTATCCATGCGTCTGTAGGAAAAGCTTCCTTTGACGTTAATAAATTGGTTGATAATGCCACAGAGTTAGTTCAAGTTTTACAAAAACTTAAACCAACAGCGGCTAAGGGTACTTATTTCAAAAGTGTTTTTGTTTCGAGTACTATGAGCCCCGGTGTTCAGGTTGATATTAAGTCAATTCCAGGTATTTAATAAAGAGGTATGAAAAAGCAAGAAAAAGTAGCTATAGTTGCAGAATTAAAAGAGCATTTTGACTCTAATGGTTTTGTATATTTAGCAGATACCAATGGGTTGTCTGCAAACCAAACAAATCAACTTCGTCGTCTTTTACACGAAAACGGTGTTTCTATGAGAATGGTAAAAAATACTTTACTCTCTCTCGCTATGCAAGAGTCGGAAAAGGATTTTGAAGAGTTTTTAAATGGAAATATATTGACAGGTACAACATGTGTTATGTTTTCTGAAAATATTAAAGCACCAGCAAAAAGTATCGAGAAGTTTCGTAAATCATCCGATAAGCCTTTGTTAAAAGGCGCTTGGGTAGACGGTGCAGTTTTTATTGGAGATCAACATTTGTCAGAGTTGACTAAATTGAAGAGCAAAGAAGATCTTATTGGAGATGTTATTGCACTTCTTCAATCACCTGCCAAGAATGTCATTAGTGGTCTTCAGGGTAGTGCTGGACAGAAAATTGCGGGCTTGGTAAAAGCATTGGAAGAAAGAAATTAAACATTTAAATTAAAAACAAACTAAAAAGTATATACAATGGTAGATTTAAAAGAATTCGCGAATCAGTTGGTAAATCTTACTGTAAAGGAAGTTAACGAGTTAGCTCAAATTTTGAAAGATGAGCATGGAATTGAACCAGCTGCTGCTGCAGTTGCGGTTGCAGGTCCTGCTGCTGGCGGTGAAGCTGGTGGTGGAGCAGAGCAATCTGAGTTCGATGTAATCTTGACTAGTGCAGGCGCTGGTAAGCTTCAAGTAGTTAAGGTAGTAAAAGACATCACAGGTCTTGGCTTGAAAGAAGCTAAAGAAGTGGTAGACGGCGCACCTAAGGCTGTGAAAGAAAAAGTATCAAAAGCGGAAGCAGACGATATCGCAGCTAAATTAAAGGAAGCCGGTGCCGAAGTTGAAATCAAGTAATAACACCAACATTTAAGTCCGAAGCCCCTGGGAATTACCGAGGGGCTTTTGGGCGTTATTCGACATATCACCAATTGTCAAACCAAAAAAAACTAAAAAATTGAGTACAACATTCAACAATAGGATCTCATTTGGTAAAGTTAAACATGCCATCGATTATCCTGATTTTCTGGACGTTCAGCTGAAGTCGTTCCAGGAATTCTTCCAGTTGGATACTCCCTCTGATCTACGCGAAGGAGAGGGACTATTCAAGGTGTTCAGGGAAAATTTCCCAATCAACGACACCAGAAATATATTTAATCTTGAATTTCTAGATTATTTTGTTGATCCTCCTCGTTACACCATTCAAGAATGTATTGAGCGTGGTTTAACCTATGCTGTTCCATTGAAAGCCAAGTTACGCTTGAGCTGTAATGATCCTGAACATGAGGATTTCGAAACTATAGTTCAAGATGTATATTTAGGAACTCTGCCTTACATGTCACCCAACGGTACTTTCATTATTAATGGTGCAGAGCGCGTTATTGTAAGTCAGTTACACCGTTCACCTGGTGTTTTCTTTGGTCAAAGCATGCACTCAAATGGTACGAAGTTATTTTCGGCTCGTGTAATTCCATTTAAAGGCTCTTGGATTGAATTTGCGACAGACGTTAATGCCGTTATGTACGCATACATCGATCGTAAAAAGAAATTCCCGGTTACAACATTGCTTAGAGCAATTGGTTACGAAAGTGATAAAGATATTCTAGATATTTTTGGTCTAAGTGAAGAAGTAAAAGTTTCTAAAGCTGGATTGAAGCGAGTTTTAGGTCGTAAATTAGCCGCTCGTGTATTGCGCACTTGGATTGAGGATTTTGTTGATGAAGATACAGGAGAAGTTGTATCAATTGAGCGTAACGAAGTCATTCTTGAGCGTGATACTGAACTATTAGAAGAGCATATTGATATTATAACAGAGGCTGGAGTTAAGAGTATTATTCTAAGCACTCAAGGAGAAGGCGATATCGATTATGCAGTAATATACAACACTCTTCAAAAGGATATTTCAAACAACGGTAAAGAAGCGTTAGAAGTAATCTATCGTCAGTTGAGGAATGCAGATCCACCAGATGAAGAAACTGCTCGAGGTATTATAGACCGTTTGTTCTTTTCTGATAAGCGATATGATTTAGGAGAAGTTGGTCGTTACCGTATCAATAAAAAATTGAAGCTTGACTCTTCAATGGATGTTAAGGTATTGACTAAAGATGATATAATATCTATCATCAAATATTTGATTCACTTATTCAATGGATCAGAAATATTAGACGATATTGATCACCTTTCAAATCGTCGTGTAAGAACTGTAGGTGAGCAATTATATTCGCAGTTTGGAGTTGGGCTTGCTCGTATGGCAAGAACAATTCGTGAGAAAATGAATATTAGAGATAATGAAGTATTTACACCTCAAGATTTAGTGAATGCTAGAACTTTATCTTCAGTAATAAATTCATTTTTTGGAACTAACCAGCTATCTCAGTTCCTTGATCAGATTAACCCACTTGCTGAGATTACACATAAACGTCGATTAAGTGCTCTTGGCCCTGGTGGTTTGAGTCGTGAAAGAGCGGGTTTTGAGGTTCGTGACGTTCATTATACTCACTATGGTCGTTTGTGTACAATTGAAACACCTGAGGGTCCCAATATCGGTTTGATTTCATCACTTTGTGTGCATGCCAAAATCAATAGTATGGGATTTTTGGAAACTCCATATCGTGAAATTAAGAAGGGAAAAATTTCAAATGAAATTATTTATCTCAGTGCAGAGGAAGAAGATGGTAAGACTATTGCACAGGCAAATGCAGAAGTAGATGAAAAAGGAAACTTCAAAACGGAGTTTGTGAAAAGTCGAAAAGAAGGGGACTTCCCGTTGGTAGATCCAGAACAATTGGATTTGATGGACGTTGCTCCAAATCAGATTGTGTCTATTGCAGCTTCATTAATTCCATTTTTGGAGCACGATGATGCTAACCGTGCTTTGATGGGATCGAACATGCAGCGTCAGGCAGTTCCTTTATTACAACCAGAGGCACCAATTGTAGGTACAGGACTTGAAGAGAAAGTTGCTCGCGACAGTCGTTCGATGATTAACGCAGAAGGAAATGGTGTTGTCGTTGCCGTTGATGCCAATGAAATTGTTGTTAAGTACGACCATGATGATAACGATGATTTAGTAAGCTTTACTGGTGATTTGAAATCATATTCATTGATTAAATTCCGCAGAACTAATCAAAATTCTTGTATTAATTTGCGTCCTATCGTTAAATTAGGCGATAGAGTACGTAAAGGTCAAGTTCTTTCTGAGGGATATGCAACTCAAGGTGGAGAATTAGCACTCGGACGTAACTTAAGAGTGGCTTACATGCCATGGCAGGGTTACAACTTTGAAGACGCGATTGTAATTTCTGAACGCGTTGTTAAGGAAGATTTATACACGACAATATATATTACCGAATATGAATTAGAAGTTCGTGATACTAAACGTGGCGAAGAAGAATTGACTAATGATATTCCAAATGTAAGCGAAGAAATGACCAAGAACCTTGATGAGAATGGTTTGATTCGCATAGGTGCTGAAGTTAAAGAAGGGGATATTCTCATCGGTAAAATTACGCCAAAAGGGGAAACCGAACCTTCGCCAGAAGAGAAGTTACTTCGTGCAATCTTTGGAGATAAAGCAGGTGACGTTAAGGATGCATCATTAAAAGCTTCACCAGGAGCTCAAGGTGTTGTTATCGACAAGAAGTTATTTGCAAAAACTAAGAAAGATAAATCAACTCGCTCTACAGATAAAGCTCGTCTTCAGAAAATGGAAGATGATCATAAGAAGGACATGTTGGATTTGAAAGATTCCTTGGTTAAGAAAATCTTCCAAATTGTTTCTGGAAAAACCAGCCAAGGTGTTTACAATATGTATTCTGAAGAATTGATTCCTAAAGGAACCAAGTTTACTCAAAAGAATCTTCTTGCTATAGATTACACCAATGTAAACTATCACAATTGGACATCTGATGATGAGAAAAATGCATTAATTGTGCGTGTTTTAACAAACTATATTAATGTTTACAACGATAAGGTCACGAACTTCAAAAGAGAACAGTACGCAATTTCTGTTGGGGATGAATTGCCAACAGGTATCCTAAAACTAGCAAAAGTTTATGTAGCAAATAAGCGTAAATTAAAAGTTGGAGACAAAATGGCGGGACGTCACGGAAACAAGGGTATCGTTGCGCGTATTGTTCGTGCCGAAGATATGCCATTCCTAGACGATGGAACACCAATGGATATTGTTTTAAATCCGCTAGGTGTACCATCTCGTATGAACTTGGGCCAGATTTATGAGACTGTATTAGGTTGGGCTGGTATGGAATTAGGTGTGAAATTTGCAACTCCTATTTTCGATGGTGCTAGTCTTGATGAAATTACAGAATACACAGCTAAGGCAAATGTTCCTAAGCATGGTCTAGTATACCTGAATAATGGATTAACAGGTGATAAGTTTGATCAACCAACTACTGTAGGTGTGAGTTACATGTTGAAACTTGGACACATGGTAGATGATAAGATGCACGCTCGTTCTATCGGTCCATACTCATTAATTACGCAGCAGCCATTGGGTGGTAAAGCTCAGTTTGGTGGTCAGCGTTTTGGTGAGATGGAGGTATGGGCACTTGAGGCATTCGGAGCATCAAATATCCTACGTGAGATTTTAACCATTAAATCTGATGACATTGCAGGAAGAGCTAAGGCTTATGAAGCAATTGTTAAAGGAGATAATATTACCCAAGTGGGTACACCTGAGTCGTTTAACGTTCTTATCCACGAATTGAGAGGTTTGGGATTAGAACTTTCATTTTTGGATTAATACTGCATAAAAAAAGAAAATGCAACTTCAAAAGAAAAATCAAAAAATCGGAAGCAACTTTAGTAAAGTACGTATTTCGTTGTCTTCCCCCGAAATAATCTTACGTCGTAGTTATGGCGAGGTTGTAAAGCCAGAAACCATTAACTACCGTAGTTACAAGCCTGAAATGGGTGGATTATTCTGTGAAAGAATATTTGGACCTATTAAGGATTATGAATGCCATTGCGGTAAATATAAGCGTATTCGTTATAAAGGAATCGTTTGTGATCGTTGTGGTGTAGAAGTTACCGAAAAGAAAGTACGCCGTGAGAGAATGGGTCACATTAACCTTGTAGTTCCTGTTGCTCACATATGGTACTTCCGTTCATTACCAAATAAAATTGGTTACTTGTTAGGAATTCCTACCAAAAAATTGGACATGGTAATTTACTACGAGCGTTATGTAGTAATTCAACCAGGAACAGTAGAAAATGCCAACTATCTTGATTTACTAACTGAGGAAGAGTATTTAGACATTCTAGATGCACTTCCAAAGGAAAATCAAATGTTAAATGATAATGATCCAAATAAATTCATTGCCAAAATGGGAGCGGAAGGTTTGGAAGAGTTATTGAAACGTATTGATTTAGATAAATTATCTTATGATTTACGTTTACAAGCTGCTACTGAAACTTCTCAACAACGTAAGCAAGAAGCATTAAAGCGTTTGAAAGTTATTGAGAGTTTTAGAAGCGCTCAAAAAACTGGAGAGAATCGTCCTGAGTGGATGATCATGAGAATGTTACCGGTAATTCCGCCTGAATTACGCCCATTAGTACCATTGGAAGGTGGTCGTTTCGCAACTTCAGATCTAAATGATTTATATCGTCGTGTTATTATTCGTAACAATCGATTGAAGCGTCTTGTTGAAATCAAAGCTCCAGACGTGATCTTGAGAAACGAGAAACGTATGCTGCAAGAAGCAGTAGACTCTCTTCTCGATAATACTCGTCGTGCAAGTGC
>Ga0222713_10006748_pt1 | contig 10850 bp, 10 predicted proteins | sample C33_649DmetaG_FD_165061 | JGI IMG/M metagenome (GOLD analysis project Ga0222713, IMG submission 165061) | Estuarine water microbial communities from San Francisco Bay, California, United States - C33_649D | ecosystem: Environmental > Aquatic > Marine > Unclassified | place: USA: California... | reverse complement strand
GGCTGGTTTCAGGGCCGATCTTGTCGGTTGCATCGAGCCCCGCCTTGCCGCCGAGGCCGGGCTGGGGCGAGGCGAAGTCGAGATAATCGATCGGCGTGTGTTCGATGATGGTGACGTCGCGCGCCGGGTCCATGCGGGTGGAAACCGCCCACATCACGTCTTTCCAGTCCCGCGCGTTGATGTCGTCATCCACTACGATGACCCATTTGGTGTACATGAACTGGCGCAGATACGACCACACCGCCATCATCACCCGCTTGGCATGGCCGGGATAGGCCTTCTTCATGCTCACCACGGCGATGCGGTAACTGCAGCCTTCCGGCGGCAGCCAGAAATCCACGATCTCGGGAAATTGCTGCTTGATCAGCGGTATGAAAACTTCGTTCAGCGCCTCGCCCAGGATCGACGGCTCGTCCGGCGGCCGCGCGGTATAGGTCGACAGATAGACCGGGTCTTTGCGCATGGTGATGGCGGTGACGGTAAAGACCGGAAATTTCTCCACCGAATTGTAATAGCCGGTGTGATCACCGTAAGGGCCTTCGTCGCGATAGTCCTCTAGCGACACTTCGCCTTCGATCACGATCTCGGCGTCGGCCGGCACTTTCAGCGGCTGGGACACGCAGTCGGCCAGCTCGACGCGGCTGCCGCGCAGCAATCCGGCGAACTGATATTCCGACAGCGTTTCGGGCACGGGCGTCACCGCGGCCAGGATGATGCCGGGATCTACGCCGATCACACAGGCGGCGGGCAGGGGCGCGGTCTTTTCCTTGCCCCAGCGGTGATGGTGCTGGGCGCCGCCGCGATGCTTGAGCCAACGCATGATGGTCTGGTTCCTGCTGAGAACCTGCATGCGGTAGATGCCCAGATTGTAATTGTCTTCGCGCGCGTCGGTCGGGCCCTTGGTGACCACCAGCGGCCAGGTAATCAGCGGTGCCGGTTCGCCGGGCCAGCAGGTCTGCACCGGCAGTTTCGCCAGATCAATATCGTCGCCCTGGAGAACGATCTCCTGACAGGCGGGGCGGCTTACCGTTTTCGGCTTCATCGCCAGCACGGTCTTGACCAGCGGCAACAGTTCGGCGGCTTCCCCGAACGAGCGCGGCGGTTGCGGCTGGCGCAACTGGGCGAGGAGTTCGCCAACTTCGCGCAGGTCCGCGCCGGTGCTGCGATCCTTGCCGCCCATGGTCACGCCCATGGCGACGCGCTTTACGGTGCCGAACAGGTTGACCAGCACCGGCATGTCGCTGGGTGTGCCGTCCGCCTTCATGGGCTTTTCGAAAATGACCGCCGGTCCACCTTGTGCGATCAGCCGGGTCTGGATCTCGGTCATCTCCAAGACGGTGGAGACCGGCTCTTTCACGCGCACCAGGTCGCCGTCTTTTTCAAGACGGGCGACGAAATCGCGCAAGGAACGGTAAGCCATGCTGCGGTTTTACGGGCGCCTCAGTCCCGCTTCAAGGCATAAGAGGGCGTGCGCGCGTGTTTGCGGGCATAGAGGAAGTATACGACCAGCCCCAGCAGGCCCCAGCCGATGAAACGGATCCAGGTATCCAGCGGCAGGCCGGCCATCATGCCAAAGCACACCAGCATGCCGCCGATGGGCACGATCGGTACCAGCGGGGTGCGGAACGGGCGCGGCACGTCGGGGTGTGTTTTGCGCAGGATGATGACGCTGAGGCAGACCAGCACGAAGGCCGCCAGCGTGCCGATGGCCACCAGCTCGATCAGCAGGTTCTCGGGCAGGAAGGCAGACAGGATCGCCGCCAGGATACCGATCAGGATGGTCGACAGATACGGCGTGCGGAAGGTCGGATGCACCTTGGCGAAGAAGTCCGGCAGCATGCCATCGCGCGACATGGCGTAGAAAATGCGCGACTGGCCCAGCAGCAATCCCAGCACCACCGTGCCCAGGCCCAGCGTGGCGCCGAAATTCACCAGCGGCACCAGCCAGCTTAGCTGCGGTCCCATCGCCTGCACCGCCACCGTCACGGGCTTGGAAACGCCCAGCGTGGTATAGGGCGTGACGCCGGTCATCACGATGCACATCAGCACATACAGCACGGTGCAAAGCGCCAGCGAACCCAGAATGCCGATCGGCATGTTGCGCTGGGGATTCTTGGCTTCCTGCGCTGCGGCGCTGACGCAGTCGAACCCGATATAAGCGAAGAACACCACGCCCGAGGCGCGCGCGATGCCGCTCCAGCCGAACTCGCCAAACGTGCCGGTATTTTCCGGGATGAAGGGCGTGAGGTTGTCCATCGTGACATATTGCAGGCCGAAACCGATAACCAGGAACACCACGGCCAGCTTTAGCAGCACCATGGCGCCGTTGAAGGTGACGCTGGCGCGGATGCCGATCACCAGCAGCGCCGTGAGGCCCAGGATCAGGATGGCGGCGGGCAGGTTGATGACCGCGCCGCTCAAAGCAAAAGTCTGGTCCGCATTCCAGACCACGGGCGAAGTGGTTAGGTGCGCGGGAAGATGGATGCCGAAGTCGGCCATCATGCCGTTGAAATAGCCCGACCAGCCCACCGCCACGGCCGAAGCGGCGGCGAGATATTCCAGGATTAGGTCCCAGCCGATCAGCCAGGCAAGGAATTTTCCGAAGGTGGCGAAGGTGTAGCTGTAGGCGCTGCCCGCAACCGGGATCATGGAGGCGAATTCGGCATAGCAAAGCCCCGCCAGCGCACAACCCAGGCCCGCGATGAGGTACGAGATGGTGACGCCGGGGCCTGCGAAGTTGGCGGCAGTGGTACCCGTAGACACGAAGATGCCCGCGCCGATGATGATGCCGATGCCCAGGCCGATCAGTTGCAGCGGGCCCAGCGCCCGCTTCAGTTCATACTGCGGGACGACTGTATTCTCTTCCGTGACCGGCATTGTTTCCCCGTTACCCATGCACATTGCCCGAACGGGCAGCCAAGTCTGTCAGAGCTAGGCGCAAAAGGGGAGGGGCGCTATGGTCATTGCGGAATCGGCGGGGGTGGTGATGCAAAGCGAAGCAGGCGTAATGGCCCAGATCGAGGCTGCCGTGACTGCGGTCAACGGCATCGTCTGGGGACCAGCCATGCTGATCCTGATCCTTGGCACGGGGCTCTACCTGATGGTGGGGCTCGGTTTCATGCCGCTTCGCCGGCTTCCGGCGGCGTTCCGCCTCATGTTTCAGGGGCGCCGCGCCGGCACGGATGAAAAGGGCGAGATCACCCCGTTCCAGTCCCTGATGACGGCGCTGGCCGCCACCATCGGCACCGGCAACATCGCGGGCGTGGCGACGGCCATCGCGCTGGGCGGTCCGGGCGCCGTGTTCTGGATGTGGATGACCGCGCTGGTCGGCATGGCTACCAAGTATGGCGAGGCGGTGCTGGCTATTCGTTATCGCGAAGTCGATGCCGAAGGCCGCTATGTCGGCGGGCCGATGTATTACATCAAGAACGGCCTGGGGCCCCGCTGGGCCTGGATGGGCTGGCTGTTCGCATTCTTCGCCGCCATTGCGGGCTTTGGGATCGGCAACATGGTGCAGGCCAACTCGCTGGCCGATGTTTTCCGTGAAACCGCCGGTGTGCCGACCTGGGCCACCGGCCTGGTGCTGACCACCGTCGTGTTTGTCGTCATCATCGGCGGACTGAAACGCATCGCCGCCTGGTCGGATAAGATCGTGCCGTTCATGGCCATTGTCTATGTCGCCGGAAGCCTCGCCATCATCGGGGTCAACATTGCCCATGTTCCCGATGCCTTTGCGCTGATCTTCCGCGATGCCTTTACCGGCACGGCCGCGGCGGGTGGTTTTGCCGGCGCGGCCATGATGATGGGCGTGCGCTATGGCGTGGCGCGGGGCATTTTTTCCAACGAGGCGGGACTGGGCTCGGCCGCCATCGCCCATGCCGCCGCCCAGACGCGCGATCCCGCGCGCCTTGGCCTTGTCGCCATGCTGGGCACCTTCATCGACACCATCATCGTCTGCACCATGACGGCGCTGGTCATTCTTACCGTGACCGTGCCGGTGGAAGTGAACGGCGTGGTGCAGCAACTGCCCGCCTGGATGAGCGGCAAGACGGGCGCCAGCCTGTCCGCAATGGCCTATGGCGGCGGATTGCCGGGTATCGGCGAATGGGTCGTCACGCTGGGGCTGGTGCTGTTCGTGTTCACGACGTTGCTCGGCTGGAGCTATTACGGCGAGCGGGCTGCGGCCTATCTGTTCGGCGTGAAGGTGATCCTGCCCTATCGTCTGGCGTGGGTGGCGTGTGTTTTTGTCGGCTGCGTGGTCAAGCTTGATCTGGTGTGGAATTTCTCCGACACCATGAACGCCTTGATGGCCATTCCCAACCTGATCGCGCTGATCCTGCTGTCGGGCACCGTCTTTGCCATCAGCAAAACGTCACCCGTCACCGCGCGCGGCGACCTAGGTGCGCCGCCGCCGGATATCCCGGTGCAGGCGACACCCGCAGAACTTCAGCGCTAGGGCAGCAGCCGGTAAACGCCGGTTTCGCGGATCTCGCAGTCTTCCAGGTCGCGCGTGGTCTGCACATTATATGTGGCGAGATTTTCCACGCCCTGCCTGGGGAAATATGTGCGGCCTGGATCGCCCAGCAGCACCATCTTGCCCAGCGGCCGCAACCAGGCCACCAGCCCTTCGGCCAGCGGGCGTTCGTAGAACAGGTCGCCGACCAAAATTACGTCCCAGTCTGGCGCTGTGCCGATCAGGTTTTTCTCTGTCGTGGCGATACGCAGATCGTTGGCCTGTGCGTTCAAGGTGATGGCGGCGCAGGCGAAGGCGTCAATGTCGGCGGCCAGCACATTGGCGGCGCCTGCCTTGGCTGCCGCAAGGCCCACCAGTCCGGAACCGGATCCGATATCCAGGACACGCTTGCCTGTGACCAGCGCGGGATTGTCGAGAATATAACGCGCCAGCGCCTGACCGCCGGCCCAGGCAAAGGCCCAATAGGGCGGCGGCACCCCGATCTCGGACAATTCTTCTTCGGTCTTTTGCCATAGCGGCACCACTTCGCTGGCGAGATAAAGGACTATTTCCGGCACCAGCGGCGGCGAAAGCAGCACGGCGTTGGCGCGGATAAAGTCTTCGGGGTGCATCGGATCACCTTGGGGCCGCCCCGCCACGGTTGGCAAGCGCGCGCGCCCGGCGCAGAATGGGAGCATGAGCGATCCCGCACCCCGATATGCCAGCTTTGCGGACTTCTATCCTTTTTACCTGCGCGAGCATTCCCAGCGCACCACGCGCCGGTTGCATTTCGTCGGCACCTCGCTGGCGCTGCTGTGCCTGCTGGAACTGGTGATGACAGGCGATCTGTCCTGGCTCGTGCTGGCGCTGGTGTTCGGCTACGGCTTTGCCTGGGCCGCGCATATGCTGGTGGAAAAGAACCGGCCCGCCACCTTCCGCCATCCGCTCTATAGCCTGATGGGCGATTTCAGGATGTTCTGGGAAATGCTGACCGGCAAGATTGCATTCTAGCCGAAGACGCTGGCCAGCAGGAACGCCAGCGCGATCAACGCGCCCGTGTCGCGGTTGGACCGAAAGACAGCCAGGCAGTTTTCCGGATTGTTGATGTTGAGCTGGCGCACCTGCCACAACATATGCGCGCCTGCGGCCAGCATCACAAAAGCGAATGGCCAGCCGGCATGTTCGGTAAAGCCGGCGGCCAGGATCAGCGTGACGGCGATGGCATAGAAGCGCAAAATCCATTTGCGCGAATCCGCGCCGAAGAGCCGCGCGGTGGATTTGACGCCGATCAGCTCGTCATCATCCTTGTCCTGATGGGCGTAGATGGTGTCATAGCCCAGCGTCCAGAAGATCAGCCCGGCATACAGCATGGCCACGCCCAGATCGAGGCGCCCGGTCTGCGCCGCAAATCCCAGCAGCGCCCCCCAGTTGAAGGTCAGGCCCAGCCAGGCCTGCGGCCACCAGGTGATGCGCTTCATGAAGGGGTAGGCGGCCACCAGCAGCAGCGAAGCGGCGCCCAGCGCCACCGCGAACCAGTTGAACTGTAGCAGGATGACCAGCCCGATCAGGCACAGGCCCGCCAGCAGCATCAGCGCCTGTTTGGGCGTGATCGCGCCTGACGGGATGGGGCGGCCACGGGTGCGCGCCACCTGCGCGTCGATATCGCGGTCGATAATGTCGTTGAAGGCGCAGCCCGCCCCGCGCATCACCAGCGCGCCCACAGCGAACAGGATCACATAATAATAGTCGCGCCATTCCAGGAAGCGGCGCTCCTCGGCGGCTGCGCCCAGCAGAAGACCGAAGATACAGGGCCACAGCAGCAGCCAGGTGCCCACGGGCCGGTCCAGCCGCATCAGTTGCAGCCAAGGCCGCAGAGGGGGCGGCATGTGCGTCACCCAGTTGGCGTGCACGGCGTCGGCGGGCGCTTGATTAGGGATCGGCATCGCGGTCAATTGTGGCATGAGCAATGAATTAACAGAAGCGGGTGGCAAAACCCGTTTGTATGTGGCGGGCGATCTAGGCGAAGGCGTGGCAGTCACGCTGGACGAGGGCCAGGCGCATTACCTGCTGCATGTGCTGCGGGCCGAGACCGGGAACCTTGTCTCGCTATTCAATGGCCGCGACGGGGAGTGGCTGGCCGAGATCACCGCCGCTGCCAAGCGCGGCGTGACCGCCACCTGCCGCCGGCACACCCAGGCGCAGCGCGGCACGCCCGATGTCTGGCTGGCCTTCGCGCCGGTGAAAAAGACGCCTTCCGATTATCTGGTGCAGAAAGCGGCGGAACTGGGCGTGTCGGTGCTGCAGCCGGTCTTCACCCGCCGCACCATCGTGGGCCGCATCAATGAAGAGCGCATGGCGGCCAACGCGGTGGAAGCCGCCGAGCAATCCGGGCGCCTGACGGTGCCGGAGGTGCGCAGCGGTATCAGCTTTGACAAGCTGCTGGCATCTTGGCCGCAGGACCGCCGCCTGCTGTTCTGCGACGAAGGCGGCGACGCCAAATCCATGACTCAGGCGGCGCGGGAAAGCCGGGGCGGCCCCAGCGCCATTCTCACCGGCCCTGAAGGCGGTTTCGATCCGCAAGAACGCGCGGCCTTGCGGGCATTGCCGTTTGTGGTGCCGGTGACGCTGGGGCCGCGCATCCTGCGCGCCGATACCGCCGCGCTGGCCGCGCTGGCGATCTGGCAGGCGGTAGCGGGAGACTTCTCTTAAGACAGTCGCAACTGCCAGCTCACGCCGAAGCGGTCGTTGGTCCAGCCGAAGCGGCTGGCGAAGGGATAGGCGTCCAGCGGCATCAGCACCTGGCCGCCCTCCGACAGCGCTGCGAACAGGCGGTCGATCTCCTCGACATCGGCGCATTCCACGAACAGCGACACTGACGGCGTGAAGCCGAAGTCATGTTTGGCCGGGCTGTCGATGCACATGATGGTCTGGCCGTTGATGACAAAGGCGGCAAGGATCACCGAGCCGGGCTTGCCGGGGCCTTCGTCGCCATAGCGGGCAATGGACTGGACCGATGAGCCGGGAAACAGCGAGACATAAAAGTCCATCGCCGCTTCCGCCGTGCCTTCGAACATCAGGAAAGGGGCAATGCTGTGCGCCATGCCTAATCGTAGCGCTTGTCGTACACGCCTTCCAGCTTGCGCCACACATCCCAGATCGACGGGGGAACCCGGCCCTCGGCCTTTTCCTGCAGCATGGTGAGATGGCAATGCCAGCCGCCCGAAATGTTGAGGGCGTAATCGCGGTCCGGCAGCTTGGAATGCGTCAGCGTCAGCTTGACCTTGCCGTCCGCCTGGGCGGTGAGGCGGATGTCCACCTCGGTATATTGACTGGGATCGGTGGTTTTGCCGAACGAGAAGGCCAGGCGATGCGGCGGCTCCAGCGCTAAAAGGATGCTGGTCATGCGATGGCCTTCGCTGTCGACCTTCTCATAGCCGGGCGGCGGCGGGGCTTTGTGCGGCGAGTAATCGGCATGGTGGAATGTCATTTCAAACGGCTCGCCGACCTTGGCCGGGAGGGCGCCGCTGGTGAACCATTGCGCGCGCTTGTCGCTGTCGGCCAGATAGGGCCAGACTTTTTCGATGGGGCCCGGCAACAGGCGTTCGAACCGCACCGTCTTGTCGTCTACCCGTACGCCGAATTCGTCTTTCATTTTGAGTCTTTCTTGAGTGCGGTTTCCAATGCGTCGAGCCGCGGATTCCAGAAGGCGCGGATGCGGTCGACCCAGTCGGCGACTTCCGCCACGCCTTCGGGGTTCAGGGCATAGATGCGCTTCTGCGCATCCACCCGCACCGTCACCAGTTTCGCGGTTTTCAATGTCTTGAGATGCTGTGAAATGGCGGGGGCCGACAGCTTGAAGCGCCCGGCGATTTCGCCTGACGACAGAGCGCCCGCCGCCAGCATTTCAACGATGCGCTGGCGAGTGGGATCAGCAAGGGCAGTCAGAGCGGTCATGCGCTATTGATTGCGTATCAACTTAATTAAGTCAAAACAAAAATAAAGCCGTCTTGCGGATGCCATGCCCCATCCTTAAGTACCTGTGGCGAGGGTCCTTTTCATGTCCATTCCACAGTCCGCCAGCGGCGAAATTCAAAGCCGCGACGACCTGGTTCGTCACCTTTCCAAGGGGTGCCGGCCCAAGGCGGACTGGCGTATCGGCACCGAGCACGAAAAGTTCGTCTACGACCTCAAGACGCAAAAGCCGGTCGCCTATGACGGCAAGCCGGGCATCCGCCAGTTGCTGGAAGGCATGCAGCGCTTCGGCTGGCAGCCTGTGCGCGAAGGCGAACACATTATCGGGCTAACGCAGAACGGCGCGTCGCTGAGCCTGGAGCCGGGCGGCCAGTTCGAACTGTCCGGTGCAGCCGTGAAGACCATTCACGACACCTGCGCCGAGGTGAACACCCACCTGGAGCAGACACGCGAAGTTGCCAATGAAGTCGGTGTCGGCGTGCTGGGGTTTGGTTTCGCACCAAGCTGGACGCTTGCCGAAACGCCGGTGATGCCCAAGGGCCGCTACAAGATCATGCGGGAGTATATGCCCAGGGTCGGCGGCTATGGGCTCGACATGATGTTCCGCACCTGCACCGTGCAGGTAAACCTGGATTTCGAATCCGAAGCCGACATGGTGAAGAAATTCCGCGTCGGCTTGGCGTTGCAGCCGGTGACCACCGCGCTGTTCGCCAATTCACCCTTCCGCGAAGGGCGGCCCAGCGGCTTCCTGTCATACCGCGCGCAAGTGTGGACCGATGTCGACAATGCCCGATCAGGCATGCTGCCCTGGGTGTTCGATGACGGCATGTCGTTCGAACGCTATGTTGATTACGCCCTCGATGTGCCGATGTATTTCCTCTACCGCGACGGCAAATATATCGACATGGCGGGCAAGAGTTTCCGCAAATTCCTGGCCCGCGAGATTCCGGAAGTGGCGCATCTCACCCCGATGATGAGCGACTGGGCCGATCACCTCACCACCATTTTCCCGGAGGTGCGGCTCAAGAGCTTCCTGGAAATGCGCGGCACCGACGGGGGCGCCTGGCGGCGCATCTGCGGCATGCCGGCGCTGTGGGTGGGCCTGCTGTATGACAGCCAGTCGCTGGATGCCGCCTGGGATCTGGTCAAGGACTGGACGGCCGAAGAACGCCAGGCGATGCGCGACGGTGTCGGCAAGCTGGCCTTCAAGACGCCGTTTCGCAAGGCGACGGTGCACGAACTGGCGCACCGCATGCTGGAAATTTCCGCTGCGGGCCTGAAGCGCCGCGCCGAACTGGATGGCGCCGGCATGAGCGAGGACGGTTTCCTCAACCCCGTGCGCGAGCTGGTGAACCGCGGTTACACCCGCTCGGAAGAGATGCTGAAGAATTACTACGGCGTGTGGGGCAAAGACCTCACGCCGCTCTTCACCGAGTATAACTTCCTCTAGCGTTTTTGCGGCGGCGGTACCGTGCCACCCATCGGCACCGGCTCGCCCGTCGGCACGCGCGTGGCATTGTTGCGGCTGATCATCCAGTAGGGGTAGGCCGTCTTGTCGGAGCTGATTTCGTCCAGCCGCGCCATTTCTTCCGCCGTCAGGCTGAAATCCACCGACGCCAGATTGTCGTTGAGCTGCGCCATGGTGGTGGCGCCGATAATGGTCGAGGTGATGAATGGCTTCTGCCGCACCCAGGTCAGGCCGACACAGGCAACCGACACGCCATGCTTTTTGGCGATCTCGCGCATGGCGATCACGGTCTTGTCCGCCTTGTCCTTGTCGATGGGCGGGAAGTCGAAATTGGCGCGGCGGCCGGGTTCGGGCTTAGTGTCGCCCTCGGCGGTGTATTTGCCCGCCATATAGCCGCCCGCCAGCGGACTCCACACCAGGCAGCCGATGCCCTGGTCCTGCATCATCGGCACCATCTCCTGCTCGATGTCGCGGCCGGCGAGGGAATAATAGACCTGGTTGGTTTCCACCCGCGTCAGGCCGCGATGCTCGGCAATGCCGCCCGCCTTCATGATCTTCCAGGCTTCCCAGTTGGAAACGCCGACATAACGAACCATGCCCTGACGCACGAGGTCGTCGAGCGCCCGCATGGTTTCTTCCAGCGGTGTTACGGAATCGGAATGGTGGATCTGGTACAGGTCGATGTGATCGGTCTGCAACCGTTCCAGGCTTTGGCTGACGCTGTCCATGATATGGCCGCGCGAGGCGCCCATGTCATTGGGGCCGCCCGCCATGCGGCCGAACACTTTGGTGGCCAGCACCACGTCGCTGCGCTTCACGCCCAGGTCTTTCAGCGCCTGGCCGGTCATCAGCTCGGAATCGCCATAGGAATAGACATTGGCAGTGTCGATGAAATTGATCCGCGCTTCCAGCGCCCGCCCGATGAAGCTGGTGGCGTCTTTTTGCGACAGGGTGCCG
>Ga0222713_10006747_pt1 | contig 10850 bp, 8 predicted proteins | sample C33_649DmetaG_FD_165061 | JGI IMG/M metagenome (GOLD analysis project Ga0222713, IMG submission 165061) | Estuarine water microbial communities from San Francisco Bay, California, United States - C33_649D | ecosystem: Environmental > Aquatic > Marine > Unclassified | place: USA: California... | reverse complement strand
TGTCGGAGGGCATGTTCTCTACCGTAGCAACAATAGAGCCATCTATACTCACGATGTCCAGTCGTGCATTGGCCTGTTCCGCGCCATAGAGAGTAATCGTACCACCGATGGTCAGCGGATTTGGAGAAATGGTAAGTCGGAGAGCCCCCTTCAAGGAACTCACCAGACGTTGCATCCCCGCTCCGTACGTGTAGATGTTATCCACCTTCACAGTGGTGGTATCTGCTAGCACGATTTGTGGGTCGCTGGCTCGAATACCCACAATGCCATGTCGGATTACGAGATCGGAATACGGTGCATCGCCAAGAGCAACTACTGCATACACGGTATCAAGTGGAGTACGACTGCCATTGGGTATGATGCCTCGCTGTGCTGCGTCCATGCGCCACCACAATGTGTCGCGATCGACCACCCTGCGCTGACCGGCACGAGCAATCGGTACAAGCACCGTGGGATTGTAGGCAACGTCGAGTTGGTGTCCGGTGATCTCGACCGGCTCGTCGAACGGAGTTTGCGTTACGGCAGATAACACCAATTGGATGGTGTCTCCGATCTCGGCGGTGATCGTATCTGCCTGCCACTGAAATGAAAAAGTAACCGGCCGAGGCTTCAGAAGAAGATCAACGTTGATCCGGGTTGAATCCCACACGCGCGACGAGTCGGCACTGAAGCGTCGGAGATGACACTCCACGCGTTCGTTGCGATACTCTGTGGGTTGGGCTATCAACTTGAGAGTAAGTACGGATCGTCGTGTTGGTCGGTTGGGATCTACTTCAATACGTAGCGGTTGATCATCTGCAACACGTACATCGTACAGAAATCTCTCCTGTATGACGAAACTCGGCAAGCGGAGGAAGGTCACGGTCGTATCCGTGCTACCCACCATGGCATCTCGAACCACCACGGTGGTATCGGCCCTCATCTGAACAGCAGTTGCCTGAAGTACCAGTGTCAGCGTGTCGAGCGGCACAAGCTGCTGATACCACCGGATCAATCTCAACGTGTCGAAGTAGGAGCCTTGTACTGTTGGCTGAAAACGTACACGCACTTCCAGGCTATCATCGGGATCGGCGCGTAGCAGGCCCCCGGAAGTATCAATCTGAAACGGCTGCGACACATTCCGATGTAACGCGTAATCAGCAACAACGTATGCAGGGCCATACACATCAATGCGTTTCTCTTGAACGTCGCCGGTAAGCGCTGTAAAGAACTGCACCTGTTGCGTCGTGGTGAGGGACCGCCCCGACCCGGTGAAGACAATCGTGATTGTATCTACCACGCTGCGACCCTCAAGACGGAGTATCACAGCGCTATCACGAAACTCGCCCTTGGAAAGGGGCTGAAACGCACACAACCATGCTCGACTCCCCGCGAGGTCGATGGGAATCTCGGAGGACAGTGTAAATGGCGGAGATACGCGGCGGAGAACACGCCACCGTGTATCTCCATCGGCATCCTCCGGTGCGAATACAGCACGCGTTGCCTCTATTCCCAGGAGTACCTCGCCGAAGTCGACGGCATACGACACGTCCATCGGCAGGAGCAGAAGTGCTGCCGTGATAAGTCTCACCGCATAGTGCGAGATGCGTGCCATACCAACCGTGATGTATCGTGCGAGTTTATCGTGCGTGAACAGTGCAGTTTCGACCGCTGTATTCCACTGTTTCCACATGGCCACTGCCTTGTACCCGAACGGTGTAACCCGCGTTCTGGAGAATAGTAACAGCACGTCGCAGCGTAAGTCCGCGAACGTCTGGTTTGTAGGTGCCGTTGTTCTGTGCAATCCGAACGGAGATCATGCCACCTCGTTGAACACGCTTTCCGGGAAGGGGCTCTTGCGACACAATCAGCCCCGTATCCGTCAGCGATCGAATCCGTAATCCCAGCCGTTGGAGAATGGTATCTGCCAAGCCCACTCGTAAGCCCCGCACATCAGGAATCAGCAGGGAATCCGCTACGGACGAGGCTGCTATGAACTTCCTGGTCCGGTCGTCCAGATCTAACATTGTCATGCTTTTCTGCACGATTTTCCGAAAGATCGGTGCTGCAGCTGATCCCCCGTAGATCGTTGATTGTGGACGGTCGAGCATGACGATCATGCATACTTTGGGTTTGTCGGCAGGATAGTATCCCACAAACGAGGCCGTGTAGGACTTTCGTGAGTACGACCCATCCTCCAACTGCTGCGCCGTGCCCGTCTTTCCAGCAATCAGCACCCCGGGAATGCGCGCTAGCTGGCCAGTACCCTGTTCCACCACACCAATCAGCATGTTGGTGAGACGCGTGGCGGTAGTGTCGGCTATCACACGGCGTATCACTTGTGGCTTGATCTTTCGGAGAACCTCGCCGTCTGGTCGCACAATCTGCTGCACGACGTGTGGCTCCATCATGACTCCACCGTTGGCGATCGTAGCATAGGCATTCAGCATTTGTAGTGCCGTAGCTGTGAGCTCGTACCCAAAGGCCATGAAGTACTGCGTGGTGTTGTCGAATGCGTCTGGCCGCTTTAGCACGCCCCGAACTTCACCGGGCAGGTCGATACCACTGGGGATTCCAAATCCGAAGTCACGAAAGTACTTGTAGAACTTCCGGCTATTGATGCGTCGGGCCTGCGTTGCAAACACAACGTTGCTTGACTGCTCCAGTGCGATCTGAAATGTGGTTTTTCCCAGGGGATGATCATCGCGTATAACGTGACCTGGAAGCTGCAGGATGCCACCCAGCCCGTCAACCTGATCGCCTGGCTGGAGCAATCCCTCTTCGAGGAGAGCCGCAGCCGTGATGGCCTTGATCGTTGATCCGGGTTCGTACTGATCCGTGACTCCCCGCGTGCGAATAGCCTCGGACGTTGCACGGTCCAGCCGCATCGGATCAAATGTGGGCATCGACGCCATGGCAAGGATCTCACCGGTCGATGGTTTGATAGCAATCACGGTGCCCGAACTTGCCCCCGTGGTGGTTACACCACGTCGAAGCTCTTCTTCTGCGATGCGCTGCAGTTCGATGTCGATGGTCAATTGCAGTCCGTTGCCGTTGCGCGGAGCCTTACGCTCGGGGTTGACGCCCGGACGCAGTCGTCCGCGACCATCACGCTGCATGACCACAAAGCCACTCTCACCCCGTAGTTCGTGATTGTAGGCCAACTCAATGCCAGTGACGCCATTGTTATCTACGTCGGTCACGCCAATGATCTGTGCCGCGGTGTTCCCATACAGGAAACTCCTCTTGGGTTCATCAACACGGATCAACCCAGGATCACGCAGCGTGTCGAGATCGGGATACAGGATAGCATTGACACCTCTGGCGAGCCATACAAACCGACCCTTGTGTTGCTTGATCTTGTTCAGGTAGTAGCCAACGCTGTCGCCGGCAGCCATCGCCAGCGAATTGGCAACGAGCTCCGGATTTGTAAGCATCACCGGATCGGCTGCATATGACGTCATCGTCATCATGCTAGCGATGTCGCGTCCATTGCGGTCGTACAGACTGCCACGCTGTGCACGAAGCTCTACCTTCGATTCATACTGCCGCTTGGCGAGCTCGCGGTACCGAGCCCCCTCCATCACCTGCACCCAGAACAGCCGACCCAGTACCAGCGAGAACAGTACGCTGAAGAGCAGGATCAACACGCCTGCCTTCCACCGTATGGGATCGTATGGTGCCGGTGGAGTGGGTTCCATGTTACTCTGAGATCACCGTTGGAGCCTCGGAAGGGGGCTCCAGGTTCAAGCGCGTAGTAGCGATGTGCGTAATGCGCGTAATGGACTGCAGATCCATAGCCTGCTGACGCAGGCTTTGGTGCAGGGTTTGCAGCGAGTCGCGCTGATGCTTCAGGAGATCAACCTGTGCGGAGAGTTCGTTTACGGCCAATACGTTGCTCACGTAGCCAACAGTAGCAAGAGCACTCATGAAGAACAACGCGAACATACTCCAGCGGTTCAGCAGCTGGCGCTGCTTTACGAGCGTCGGTGAATCATTCACCGGAAGTGGTCCGTCGTCGATCGGCTGCTGTACCACTACCGTACCTCTGCGCCAGGACCGATTCCTACATCCGACGGTTGCACCAGCGTAAGCACCCCACTGTCGTTCGACGCTGCCAGTACCATCCCCTGCGATTCAAGACCCATAAGTTTAGCTGGCTGCAGGTTGGCCACCACAACGATCGTCTTGCCGATCAACTGTTCGGGGTTGTAGTGCTGTGCGATTCCTGCCAGAATCTGCCGACGCTCCGTGCCCAGATCCACCTGCAGCTTGAGCAGCTTTTTCGATTTTTCAACGGGCTCGGCCTGCAGCACCACCGCTGTTCGCAGCTTCACCTTCATGAAGTCGTCGATCGTGATCATCGGCTCGGCAGGTTCTGTGGGCTCCGACGGCTTTTGATCTCCCAACTGTGCGATCTTCTCTTCCACAACGCTGTCCTCTATCCGGGTAAACAAGATTCCTGGTTCGTGCAGCACCCGTCCGGTGGGTAACAACGCTACACCTGCGGACGTCCATACGTCCTGTGTCGTGCCAGGTGCACCCGTGTGAACAGGCTCTCCGACGGCTGTCTGCATTGCTGCAGCGGCATGTGGCAGGAACGGAGCAAACACCACGGACAGTGTGCGAATCGTTTGCAGACACACGTTCAACGCATGGGCAGCCCGTGCGGGATCCTCCTTGATCGCCTTCCACGGTGCCGTGTCGTTGAAGTACTTGTTGGCTGCGCGGGCGATGTTCATCGCTTCGGTAAGGGCATCCCGGTATCGGAATGCGTCCAGATTACGCGCAACACTCTCAATGCCATGCGTGATGGCGCTCTGCAGAGCCTGCTCGTGTTCATCCGGTTCGGCTGCTGTACGTGCAGGGACAGCACCGTTGAAGTTCTTGATTGTGAACTGCACCACCCTGTTGACGTAATTCCCCAGAATGGCAGCCAGCTCGTTGTTGGTGCGGGCTTGGTAGTCGCGCCAGGTGAAGTCTGAGTCCTTGGTTTCCGGCATGTTCATCGTGAGCACGTATCGCAGGATATCGACGTGCTGTGCTTCAGGGAAATCACGCAGGTACTGTACCAGATCGATAGCCCAGTTCCGACTCTTGGAGAACTTTTGTCCCTCAAGGTTCAGGAACTCATTGGCAGGGACCTGCTCTGGCAGGATGAAGCCTTCTTCGGCACGAGAGTGGAGTAGGATGGGAAAGATGATCGTGTGAAACACGATGTTGTCCTTCCCAAGAAAGGCAGTGTAGATCGTTTCAGGATCCTGCCACCATGTCTTCCATGCATCGGGTGTGCCCTGTTGCTCGGCCCACTGTTTTGTTGCCGAGATGTATCCCAGGACGGCCTCAAACCATACATACAGAACCTTACCATCAGCATCCGGCACAGGCACAGGAATTCCCCACTGCATGTCGCGCGTAGCAGCACGCTCTGCAAGTCCCTGCTTCACCCACGATCGAGACTGCTGTACAACGTTATCCTTCCACGACGGAGCATGACCCTCGATGTAGGAATGGATCCAGTCCTGGAAGGCGTCAAGCTTGAAGTACCAATGTTTCGTTCGGCGTACGACGGGGGTTTGTCCTGTCACCACGGATCGGGGTTGCTTCAGCTCCAACTGATTGTAGTAGGCGCCGCAGCTATCGCATTGGTCACCGCGTGCTTTGTCGTAGTTGCAGTTGGGACACACGCCCTCGACATAGCGGTCGGGCAGAAAGATCCGTGCCTCCTCGTCGTAGAACTGATCGTCCTCTCGCTCTACCAACAGCCCCTTACGCAACCACGACTGGAAGAACTCCTGTGCGGTGGCAATGTGGAGCGGATCGGTTGTCCTACCGTAGACGTCGAATGCAATACCGGCACCAGCCAGCGCTGTTGCATTGGCTTGGTGGTATCGGTCTACCAGCTCGCGAGGTGACACACCTTCTTTTTCGGCAGCGATGGTGATGGCTACGCCGTGTTCATCGGAGCCACACACGTAGAGGGTTTCCCTCCCGAGTAGGCGGCAATACCGGGCGTAGATGTCGGCCGGTAGCGTGGATCCCACTACGTTACCCAAGTGGGTGATTCCGCTGGCATACGGCAAGGCCGACGTGATCAGATAGCGTTTCATACTACTCGTACAGGACGATGTCGGTAGCCACACGGGTTGCAACCGTGTCGCCAACGAGTCGTTGGATGATGATCAAAGCAAACTCAAAAGCTGTACCGGCACCACGACTTGTTACGATGTGACCATCTTCTACCACACGATCGGTAGAGTACTGATACACCGATAGATCGGATGCCACTCCGGGGTGCGACGTAACCGCGGCGTCGCCCTTCAGGAAGCCGTATTCATGCAGAATCATCGGTGCTGCACAGATAGCTCCGATCAAACGCCGTGCTGCATGATGAGGGGCCATGAGTCGCGTCAGCGTGTCGTTTTGGATCATGTGATCCACACCCTGACTGCCCCCAGGCAGAACGATAGCATCGAACACATCATCAGCATCCAGCTCGTCGATGGAGAGATCAGGCACAAGCCGTAATCCATGGGCACAGGTGATGATGTCGGCATCTCCGGCCACCGTTACGTCAAGGCCAGCGCGTCGGAACATGTCTATGATAATCACCGCTTCCATGTCCTCGGTGCCGTTTGAGATCGGTACTAATACCTTCATTCATGTTCTCCGTGTGGTGCTGGTGCAGAAGTGGTTGCTGCACCTAAGTCTGGTCGGCGAATCTTGCCGCCCTCATGTCCGGCCATACCCACGGCAATCGTACCAGCAATACCTGCAAGGAAGAATGCCGACAAGACAAGTCGCTGGACGCTCTGCGATGGTGGAACATTCACGAGATGCACCAACGCCAGAATCAACCCGATCACTGTGATGGTCATGGCTGTTTCCGCAGCCTCTTCATGTTCATGAATCTGATCGTGGGATACCCACGACACGCGTTCTTCTACGAGATCCTCGGCTTCCTCACCAGAAACATTAGCCGCAAACACGAATAGGCCCGTTGCGATGTAGATCGCCAGACCTGTTCTCTTCACAACATCAGCTTTCACGATAGCACCCAGCAGCGTTACCAGCACGCCAATGATCGTGCCGATGATGGGAACGTGATTCACCAGCAGGTGGATTTGCAGACCGTCCATGGTTACTCCCATTCAATCGTGGCAGGGGGCTTGGAGGAAATGTCGTACACCACGCGATTGATTCCGCGAACTTCATTGATGATCCGGTTGCTCATCCGAGCAAGCAGGTCGTAGGGCATGTGGAACCAGTCGGCCGTCATACCATCTACGCTGGTCACAGCACGCAATGCACACACGTACTCATACGTGCGCTCATCACCCATCACGCCTACGGTTTGGACGGGCAGAAGCACGGCAAAGGCCTGCCAGATCTCGTCGTACAAACCGGCTGCGTGGATCTCTTCAAGGTAGATCTCATCAGCCTCGCGCAGGATATCGGCCTTCTCTCGTGTGATCGCTCCGGGAATGCGAATAGCCAGACCTGGACCGGGAAAGGGATGTCGGTTCACAAACCAGTCCGGAATCCCAAGCTCGCGTCCTACGGCTCGAACCTCGTCTTTGAACAGCTCACGGAAGGGTTCGATGAGCTTCAGGTTCATGCGCTCCGGCAAGCCCCCTACATTGTGATGAGTCTTGATGGTCACACTTGGACCTTTAATGCTCACCGATTCGATCACGTCGGGATAGAGCGTACCCTGTGCCAGAAACTTGGCGTCGCTGAACTTCTTGGCCTCTACCTCAAAGAGCTCGATGAAGGCATTGCCAATAATCTTGCGCTTCTTTTCAGGATCGGATACGCCGTCAAGGCGTCCCATGAAGAACTCTTCGCCATCCACGAGATCGACCGTCATGCTGAAATTCTCTTTGAACAACCGCACGATCTGCTCCGACTCGCCCTTTCTCATCAGACCGCTGTCCACATGGATACAGTGTACCTGATTGCCGATAGCCTTATGCAGCAGTACAGCTGCAACGGTAGAATCAACACCGCCACTCAGGGCGCAGATCACACCACCATCACCTACTGTTGCACGGATGTCAGCTATGACAGCATCGATGAAACTGGAGGCATTCCACGTTGGGGCACATCCGCAGATGTTCACCACGAAGTTTCGCAGGAGCGTGTTGCCCTCATCGGAGTGATGAACCTCCGGATGAAACTGCACACCCCAGATGCGTCGGTCGGCATTGCGAATGGCACAGATATCGGCATTCTCTGTGCGTCCGATCACATCAAAACCTGGAGGAATCGCCGTAAGGTGGTCGCCATGACTCATCCATACCGTTGTAGGAGTAGCCATCATGGCAAACAGATCTGTCGAGTCTGTGATCTGCAGATGTGCGCGACCGAACTCGCGGCGGGCAGCTTTATCAACTCCGCCACCCAACTGGAACGCTATCAGCTGTAGGCCGTAGCAGATGCCCAGCACGGGCACGCCTTGGCTGAACACATCGAACGATGGAATCGGTGCACCGTTGGCATAGACGCTGCTGGGTCCGCCCGACAGAATGATGCCCTTAGGCTGAAGGTCCTGCAGGGCTTCCTGCGAGATGGAAAACGGGTGGATCTCCGCATACACGCCGGCCTCTCGCACCTTTCGTGCGATCAGCTGTGTGTACTGCGATCCAAAGTCAAGGATGACGATACGTTCTGTGTGGGTCATGCAAGTTTATTCGGTGAGAGCACCAAGGTCGAAGAGGAAGTTGATACCGAGAGCACCGGAAGCTACCTTCGGGCTGAATTCGTCGCTCTCGCTGTCCATGCCGGTAACCATGTACCCACCGCGAAGGACAATGTTCAGCTGGCCGATGTCGGCCGTCATCACGGGAATCATTCCACCAATGCGGAGTTCAATGGATGGGCTGGTAAGGTCGTCGGCACCTACGTTTGGCACCTCTGTACCTGAAACGAACTTGGTGGAGAGTGCGGAGGGGAATCCAAAAGCAGCTCCGAGCGTAAGACCACTCAGATAGAGTGAAGGGGCAAACGAAATGTACTGAGCCTGGGTGATCAGCGTGTTGTTATCGTTGGCACCGTCATTGGGCTTCATCTGATACGAGTACGTTGCATACTCCAGATCGGCAATCATACCGATCGACGTTTCTTTACTAAACATGAACTTCAGCGTTACGCCCAGATCTGGCAGGCCATTGAAGTTGACGCCTGTTTTGAATCCGTTAGGAATCTCGCCAGCATTCACGCCAGCTTTTGCAAGAATTGACGGACCGGCAAACACCTGTTGCCGTTGGGCCTGCACGCTTACCACAGCCGTGGCAAGCACAACAAGCACGAGAATGCGATGAAGAGAAGAGTGCATAGTGGGACTCCAGAAAAAATCCAGGAAAAATCCAGTAAAGAGTGGGTTTATGATAGCTCGACGTAGTCTAGATCCTTACCAAAGGTTTCATGTAACAGAAACCATCCAACAAGTGCGAGAAGAAACACCACTCCTCCCACCAACAACGCAGCACTGGCAAGGGGCTGATCGAGGCGTACCCACTCTACGCCCGATACCTGACCAGTGTGCAACATCGAATACAGAGCTAACGTTGGTACCAGAGCACCACGAACAAAGTTCGGAACCGTTGTGGCAACCGTCGCACGCAGATTTGTTCCGAACTGCTCGGCGGCAGTGGTAACGAATACGGCCCAATACCCTGCTCCAAAGCCCAACAGACCTGTCTGCAGGTAGGTAATTGTCTCCGAGCGATTCGGTGTGTGCAGGTACCACCACACGAGGCCCGCGGTGAGCCCCAGGAACAATAGGACGGTACGTTTCCTGCTGCCCAGCCATTGACTGATCAGTCCGCTTACGAGATCACCAGCTGCTAGGCCAACGTAGCACCACATCACGGCCTGACCTGCAACGATCGAGGCAGCAGATCCGGATTCACGCGTCAGCTCCGGAGAGAAGGTCACCAGGATACCAACGACGTACCAGATGGGTAAGCCAATGGCAACGCAGCCAACGTACAACAACAGGCGCTTTGGTGTAAAGAGCATGAAGAAATTGCCCCGCTGCGCTGTACTAGCTTCGGCCTTGGCAAACATTCCCGACTCATGCACCCGTACGCGCATCACCAGCAGCAGCAGACCCAACACACCTCCGGCCACGAATGCTGCGCGCCAATCGAACAGCTCATGCACGAAGTACGCCGCCACGGCACCCAGAATCCCCATTGAAGCAACGATCGTTGTTCCGTACCCACGGGTCTCCTTGGGCATGATTTCGGCCACGAGTGTGATCGCTACGCCTAGCTCACCGGCCAAGCCGATGCCTGAGAGAAATCGAAAGAGGGCATACATTTCCACCGAGCTTACAAAGGCGTTAGCGATGTTCATGATGCTGTAGAGTAAGATCGAGCCCAACAACACGGAGAGTCTGCCACGCCGGTCGGCCAGAACACCAAAGAGCAAGCCCCCTATCAGCATTCCCCCCATCTGCCACTGTAGGATTGTCTCGCTGGCCTTCATCATGTTGGCCGCAGATACGCCAATGTCGGCCAGCGATTCCTGGCGTACGATGGAGAACAGAATCAGATCGTAAATGTCTACAAAGTATCCCAGGCCGCACACTAGCACTGTGAGCCAGATACGCGGAGAAAGTCCAGATGATGACGTTGACGATGTACTCACAACCACGGCAGTTATCCTCGAGCTGGAAGAGAAGTGGGGCCAAAGCTATGTGGCAGTAATTCCGACAGCATCGCTATCCGCTCAGCACCCGATAGCGTGCGTGATACCACGAGCAGATCCGTACCATACTCAGCCAGAACCTGTCGGCAGGCGCCACAGGGCATCGTGGGCTCCTCGGTATCGGTAACAATCACGCAGGCAAGCATGGACGCCGT
>Ga0222713_10006743_pt1 | contig 10855 bp, 21 predicted proteins | sample C33_649DmetaG_FD_165061 | JGI IMG/M metagenome (GOLD analysis project Ga0222713, IMG submission 165061) | Estuarine water microbial communities from San Francisco Bay, California, United States - C33_649D | ecosystem: Environmental > Aquatic > Marine > Unclassified | place: USA: California... | reverse complement strand
GCCAGAATCGTGTATCTTCTTTGGAATTTTCTTGCGGTTGGACTGTATCTTGAATTGCCTTAGTAAGTTTCTCTAAGGAACTGCGGTTCTTTTTGAATTTAGAAAAGTCTGACATTGTATTCTCCTTGTATTATCGTATGTCGGTGTATAAGCATCTTATTCACATATATCATTATATACTAGTATATAGTCATCTTGCAAGCTATTATTATAGGTAATGTAAATAACTGCCGATGATATATTTTGGTTCACTAATCGGTTTAAAACCGATATGTGGATGTGTCCACATTGGTGGAAACATTAATAATTTTCCAGCTTCTGGTTTTATCTTTTGTTCAATAGGTAAACTTCTATTATATTGAAATCCTGTTTCACCACCTTCTTGAACATCATTCAGATAGAAAAAATAAACTAAAAATCTTCTAGCCGATGGATGATCGGTAACATCCACATGAAACTGAAATTCATCCACATCATTTGGTAAATATCGTTTCATTCGTATTTGTTCAAAACCATATTTGACTGGCCATATTTTTTCATCAATATCATTATCACGCTTATACTTTTCAATATAGGTTTGCATGATAGGTACCAACAAATTGTTTACTTCATTTGACCATTCTTTATAAAGATTTAAATTTATTTCAGTAAACGATCTATGATTATCTAAAACAGTATTGACATGATGACTTGATTGTTTTTCAAACTTATCAATTATTTTACCACAAATGTCTTTTGGCAAAACATTATCATACGTCTTAATGTAGTTCATCATCATCACTATGACCATAAAAAAAATCATTTGCTTTTTGTGATGCTTCTTCCATAGATGAAGCAATGACTTTGACTAGTGCCACATTATTGTTGGTGATGTAGATATCAAATGGCGATCTACCACGAAACACAAAGTTATCTGGCAAGTTTACCCAAACTTCATATTCTTCCAGATTTTTAATTCTGTCCATCACTTGTTTTATGTCCATCGGTAGACTCCATAACTTCGTTATCTAATATCTCATTGTACATTATATTTTTAACTTTGTCAATACGATCTTGTTTATTCTTTGCACCTAATATCACTATAACGTGGCGATGAGTTTCATAATCATCTTCTTTTGGTGTTTGTTTTATCCATCTGGTTACTTTATCGATTACACCTTCTTCTCTTACCACTTTCTCTTGTTTTTCTACCAGTAATGCAACACACCATCCAGCAGGATTAGTGAATCCGGTTTTGCTGATAATGATCTGGTCAAACTCAAACAATAACGGTTGATTGGTATTTTTCAATCGTATTGTACGAATTCGTTTTTTATACATTGTCTCAAACAATGCTTGTTTTTTAATACTGGTGTCACGGATAACCGAATAATATGATGCAGCAATTACCATGTTTGTTACATCAACTGCGGTACTAGTATTAGTTACACTTAATCCTGTGGGATCATTAAAATGTGTACTTAACATACCAAGCTGCATTGCTTTTTTATTCATCGCATCAATAAATCTCTTTCTACCTCCAGGATAGTCAGATGCGATAGTTTCAGCAGCACCATTATCACTACGAATCAACATGGCATGAAACAAATCATTACGTGTATATTTTCGTACCGGTAAAGAGGTACTAGCCAGTGGTTTTAATTCTACCAAACGATTTAAGTCATCATCATAATCAAGTGATACCATTGCAGTCATCAACTTAGTTATGCTGGCTAGTGGACGCACATCAGATATTTTAGTATTATATTGAACTTTATTTTCACTAACATCTAAGTGCATTACAGAAGCTTCTCTTGCAGATGCACTAGACATTATTAGTGCCAATAAAATTAATAGTTTTCTCATACTAGAATTTCTTTTAGTTTTAGTTTTAGACGTACTTCATCAAATGAAACAAATGGTTGATACTTCATTATTTTTCTTTTGATTCCTGGCCATCTAATGGTTTCTATTATACAATCGTCCCAAACATCGATACAATTTATAATTTTATTTAAGACACAAAGAGTTTCGATTTGAATTTCTCGACGCAAATACTTCAACAATATAGGAGGATAATCACCTTCTTTACAACGCATCAAAGCATTCTTATCTTCAACACCTTCAAATATATTCTTTATGTCATTTTCAAAAACATATGAAATAGACTGTATCGCTTTCTGGCGACGGAGATAGTTTTGATGAGCTCCTTCGCCAAGTAAATCACCAACCCATAGTTGGTCATTATCCACAAAATTAGCAATAAGGAAGTTTTTCATTTCTTCCTTGTTTGTGTATTTGCGTGACAATTTGTAGAAATGATACTTGTCTTTTCTTTTTTCAAATGAATCCACACTTATATTACTCTTACCATTATACTTAAAGAAATCGTAACTTCCATTAAAGTGTAACTTCAGAGCATTATAAAGTTGAAAGGTTTCATAAGCTGTAATCATATAGGTAATTTATTGGTCTTAGGTAATAAATTTAAATCCATTGCATCACTCTCAATCTTTGATTTTAAATTTTGATTAATGAGTGTCGCAGCAACTTCTATTTCAAGTCCAGTTTGTTTACAATGTTCTACAATCGCTTCAATATAATTATAGTCAGTTCGTGCAACCATTTCATCGATTGCACGAGCAAACTTCATCATCTCATCTTTAGTAGGCATCTTTATCTGGCCATTTGTATTGAGCACTACCAGCAGTACCAGGCATAGGCATTGTCCATGCAGCGATATCAGCAGAAGTCAAAGCTTTGATTCCTTCTGTTGGTAAACTCCATGATTCAACTTGTCGTGATGTTAGTGGAGCCATTGTTGGAGCAGACCACTCAGTCCATGATCTAGATGTAAGAGTCGATAAATCAGTAACAGTCATTGAAGATAAATCAAATGTACTCAATGCAGGAATATCGGATTTAACTTGCGATGATTGTTGAACCCACTCATACCATCCTAGTTTATGATCTATTGGTTCGGATTCTGTAGATGGTTTTGATTCGCCAAACGGCCAACTATTATTTGGAATATTGTCGAATGCATGATCCTTTTGATATTCAGATTCATCATAACTTTCAACAAATGGAAACAAACCAATATCACCAGCAGCTTCGTATCCACAAGCTCTCAAAAAGTATTTCATATGATCGAAAACATCATGAATGCTTTCCGCATCGAAAGAATAATTGACATGTGTATTGTCAAAATCATTTTCATTTGTAAATGTAAATCTACTCATTATTTCACCACCGTTTCATAAAGTTGGACAAATTGCTCATTGGTTGTTACTTCTTCATCGTAGTTTTGTTTGTGATAAACACGAACAAGTTTATTAAGCAATCGTTTTGGAATTTCCAGTTGATCTGAGATTTCAGCAATCTCAGCTTTGATTAACTCTTTCTCTGCTTCCATACGTGTCAATGAATCTGAACAAGTCTTTAACAGAGAAAGAAGTTTCTTTTGATCTGCTGGATTACTCAATGAATTTATACTTAATTGCTGTACTGCCATAATATACTCCTTTTAAATTATCGTCTAGGTGCATCAATTGATTTGTTCGATATTGCATAAGCAACACAAATGTTATCATCTCCTTTTGCATACGAACAACGAACTGCTAATGGATCAATACCTTTAGCGATTGCGGCTTCAATATTTGTCGCCATTAGTTTTCTGTCAGAAATTGAATAATAAACCAACGAGAATATAAAAGTAAGCAAAACCAAAGTTAAGCATACTATCAATATTGTGTTCTGTTTATTAGAGGTACCTTCTTCCATTCTTTTCTCCGTAAAAAATGTGCCTACCGATTTGAATATTTTTTGGCAGTTTCCAGCCAGGGTTGACATAATCTGCATGATAATACAAAGCTCCTTTAGATGGATCTCTCATTCGTTCATGGTTCAAATAAAAGTTTACTGCCATATCTTGTATTCTATTATACAATAGATTATTAGTTCTTGTCAATACATGATTGGTTGACATTGAATATGGTTTCGTTTCACACCACCATGAAAATTGACATGTGGTACCGATCTTTTGTTTTACTACACCACAAATAGAGTCGGCAAATTTGCCACTGTTTACTCTATTCATGGTAACGAATGCGACAGCAAGTTGACCAACTTCAGGTTCATGTGCTGCCTCAAAATAAATGTTTTCTGCAAGACAAGCGATTTCACGCTTTGCGTCAGAAGTTAGATGATGCAGTTTTATATCTGCATTTTCTAATGATACAATCCGAACTGGTTTTCTGTCTAAAACAAATAATCCGACTAAACTCAATACGATTGCAAAGATTGTTAAAATAAAAAAATTAGAAACAAGTGTGTTTCGCATATTTTCTCCTTATAGTTAGGGAGGTGCGGATGCACCTCTTGTCCCGATCAGGCAGACTTTTTGCTCTGTGTCTTTTCTGCTGTAATGTTTGAAACGAATCCGTTTAAGGCAGCTGCCTTATTGATGATATCGTTTTCTGAGGGATATGTTGGAAAGGCTGGATGATCTGGTATTGTTTGTCCGTTTAACTTAGCGGATTCTACCTTCACTTGCCATTCATTGACTAGGCGTTCTTTATTGGAATAATAATCTTCCAGTAAAAGTTCTTTCGCCATTTTTAAAAGTTCGAGACGGATCTCGAATGGTGTAAGATTGCTCATAATTTCTCCTGTGTGTGTAATACTGGCGGTTGTGTGTGTGGTGCCAGTATTCTTATTTAGTATCTTTTAATCCCAGAGTCCACGATAATATTTTCCAAACAGACGGAATCCATTATCCATACGTGAATGGACTTTAAATAAACCGTCGTAATCACATACGTATGTGTGATTAGGGCCGTTTTCCATTGTTGATAATTTTGGATTATCAGGACATGGAACAAATATATGATCCATCACACCAGAACTAAATTCATTTTCCCATGAATCATCGATAAGATGTTCAAATGCGAAAATCATTTCATCGAGAACATAATTCCAACGATCATGTATATTAGCGTACTCACCAAAATGTGGTTCACCAATATTTGGATCTTCTTTATAAAAATCAAATGTACGTTGCGGATCCCAATCTTCAGTTGTGGTTGTTCGCATGTGTTCTGGAACATCTTCAAGATCAACATGAGGAGAACCGTGTTTTGTTGCTTTCAGTTGTTTCAACATTGGAAGAATAATATAAGCCAATGTAGAATCCATATTCCACGTATCGTATCTGTCTATCTTGACGTAACGAATTTGTGGATATACAAAGTTGAGAAACTTTTGAAGTCCTTTACTTATTGGTAAAAGCATATCAGAAAGTTTTTCGATGAGTGGTTCATCGTAATCAATCTCACGCCAAAAGAAAACTTTCTCCAAAAATCTATAAGGAGAATACCAATGGTCACGATAATTTGAGAGATATATTTTCATGATAAAAATTTAAATGATGTGTAAACAAATAAAACTAATATGAAAGATTTAATCCCTAATGAAATAAGAGAAATGATAATTCTATGAAAAATAACAAATACAATAACAGCTAAAATAGCATAAGCTGTACTATCATCCAAATTCTTAATTGGTTCGTCAACTTCTTTTGTGCTTTGTTGTTCAATAACGAAAGGCATTTTGTCACCTGTTCATAATAAAATGGTGCAGAGTGTTTTGGTAATAAGGTACACTCTGCTTAAACCCCCCTAGCATTAAGCTGCTAGTGCGAACGTTTCATCGTTTGCGTTTACTAATTTGCTTGATTTACAGTCATCGCCTACTGTGTTGCCTTCTCTACTATCTCACCCTGTCGAAACCAGGTCATCCCCATCAGAAACACACTACCACACGTTGTATATTACTAAAGGTTGCGACCCCTTAGTAGTGTAGCGGGTAACTCCATAATGTGTTTCTGGTGGAGATGGAGGGAATCGAACCCTCGTCCAGAATGCCTTCGCTTTGAAGGAATTACAACAATTCTATTAATAGTAACATACATTTTTTATTTTGTCAAGTAGTAGTCATTTATACAACTTTCCAATTTGGCAAGATAATTATCTTTGTCCTCCACATACACTTGTGACCCTTCATGCTCTACATTGATGGCCACCACGACCCTCTGGATAGGGATATTGACCCTCTCGTACACCATGTCCGCATACCCTGCGACCTGCATAAAATAGTTGTCAATTTGGCACTTATCTTTTTGATAATTACTTGTTTTCCAGTCAATTATCGAAATGACACCATCCCATTCGGCAATACAGTCACAGGTACCAGCGATTCTAAGTCGGTCGCTGTATAATCTTTTTTCTACTCCATAGATTGTACCAATATGTTCATCTATATATGGTCTAATCTTACGAAACATGTCCTTCAAGTCTGGCATCATTCTACGAATGTCCATATCTGTCAATTCATTCAACAAATATTTTTCAATCGTATTGTGAACTCTTGTACCACGACCAGAAGCTTTGCGTGAAGTTTCATTGGCAAATTCTTCTCCAACTCGTTCTCGCCAAGCATCCAGTTCAACATTTTTTATCGAACCTAATACTGTAGTAATTGACGGGTAGAGATTTCCTTCCGGAGTTTTGTATCGTCTACCCGTTTCTTCATTAATCTGTTCAAGCACACAATCTAAACCATCTATGTGTTCATGATAAAATGTTCTCATTATGTTTGTTCTGCTATATCTTCATGTTTTAATTTTGCTAAAATGTAGTCTTTGACTAGACTTGATCTAACAATATCATCTGGTGTAAATTCAATTCTAGTAAAAGCATCCATGTGATATGCGATATCAAAGAACTTCAATAGACCAGATACATCATTTTTCTTCTTGTTCAAATCAGTCTGTCTATAATCACCACACCAAATAATTTTTGATTTGTGACCAACTCTAGTCATAACAGTATCAATTTCTTCAAACGTCATATTCTGCATTTCATCAACAATGATAATTGCATCATCAAATGACATACCACGAATAAATGATGTTGAAATAAATTGTATATGACCCTGTTCTTCTAACCTATCCCATGCGTCTTTACGACCAAAAAGTGTTTCGCATATCTGACGATATGGTTGTTGATAGATTTCCATCTTTTCATCTACACTTCCAGGAAGATGACCAATCTCCCTTGATTGAACTGCGGAACGAACGACAATAATTCTTTCAAACGTATTACTTTTATCTAATACTTCTTCAATTGCTTTGTATAGTGCTGAAAACGTTTTACCTGTTCCTGCAACACCATGTAATGCTATAAAATAATCTCCTTGTTTATACGCTTGAAAAAATCTATTTTGGTTTTCAGTTAGTGGTTGGAATGTTTTCATGTCATCCAATCTCAATCTCAATCTGTGAGTTGGTTTTGAACATTCAAACGTATCATCACTACTGTAAACTTGTTTTAATGCCGTTTTCCTTGCCATAGACACTCCTTAGTTAGTATGACAAAGATACATCTCACTTTTTCTTTGATTTATCGTAATACTTTTGAACAATCTCTTTTGTTTTCACATTTTTGATTGTTTTCTTACCATAACGATCAGCAACAACACTTTCAGGATGTGCTTCTGCAACCCTAGAAAGAACTTCTTTAAAACCATCTGGAACTTTACTATTCGAATTCGTTCCTCTAACAAGAGCTGGTGCAGAGGTTAATATTGGTTGAATAGATGGATTCTCTAAAAGAAAATCTGCTCTTTCAGACCATGACATGAAGATATCGAATTCCTCATCCGTATCTGTATCGATAAAACTATACGTTGGCATGTTTTGTGTACTCAGTTAATTCATTAAATATTTTTATAAAATAGTCAAATGCTAGATTCGCTTCATCAGCTAAATCTTCAGTTAATTTTTCATTGATTTTTTTTATTAGTCCTGGACGATCATCAAAAGCGTACATGCGCCCAGAACCAGGAACAAGGCGAGCAATTATTTTTCCTCCATAGAGATCACCAGTATGACGAACATAAACATGAGCAAATAATAAATTTCTTTTTGATTTGGTTTTTGATAATTGAAGAATGTGGTTTGTGTATTCAATCGTTGATGGCATCAAACTATGAAAATAAGATTGAGACAATTCATATAAATCGTCATTAATTGCTTCAGCACGTTCAATACCTTCAAGACCTTTTAATAAATCGTGTTTAGTATTTTCACGTTCTATAACTTCATAGATTGTACGAAATTCATAAAGAAAAGATGCATAATGTTCTTTTGTAATATTTCCAGATAGAAGATATTGAACAAAAGGTGTTGCCTCAACTTCACGATGTTTCTGGTTGGTATGTTCTCTCAGTATTGTCATGATACCATTCAGGAATTGGACGTTTCTTCCAGTTTGCAAGATGAGTCTTATTCTTTATATAGTAATTCCGATAGGAAGCAATCGAATTTCCAACAACTTTAACCTCGTCTGGCATTGCAGGAGTTGGTTCAGTAAATGGTGCGAACGGAATATTATTAGGTATTCTAGCAAGATGCATTTCTAATTTAGTACATGCATGAACTTTACCATAACGGTATGTGTATTCATCCATCAATGCTTGGAATAAACTAAACAGCCAATCATAGTTACTGTCCGACTGTCTTACCCACGTTGCGCTAGGATGATTAATGTGAGTAGCTGAATAGAGAATGGAATCACGCTGATCGGCAAGAGCATATACAGTCTTTTTTCGACCAGTTTTAGTGAGACCAGTAGAAATAGTACCGTCAAGGATACGGTGAGCAGTAGATAATAGTTGTGCATATTCAAGAATCATTTTCACGCAATGTTTATCGTTGTGCATCTCTGCACACTTAACTACATCATGATCTAAGTAAAATATATTCAATCGTAACCACCGTAATAGTTAATTACACCTTGCAAGTGTATTTGCAACTGTGTATGATACACATAATCTTGTGAAAGATATTCTGGATTACCTTTTTCTTCTATTTTTTTAATAAAAGAGTTTACATCATTAAGAGCTTCTTTCAAAGTCAACAGAGTAATTTTATCTGCCGTTTCATAATCAAGTGTAATACCAGACATTACCAACTCCCATCATCAATCCAGAAAGAAATACCGATAAACAGAAAAGAAAATCGATATGTTTTATATGAACACCATTCATCTTGAATGGTATAGAATTGAGGTATAATACCCCAATGAAAAAAATTACAGAGGACTGTAATAGTCAGTCCACTGTATTTGCAATAATTAAGAAAGTTTCGTAACATGATACATCACATAAAAAAGGCCAATCATTTCAAATAAACCCCTCGCACCAAAACCTAGTGCGAGGACCATAATCACTAACCACAGTTTGTACCAGAACCATTTATCTTTATCAGTAATACCTGCGATAAGATTAGTTGCTGTTTTGTTTATTGTCAATAATACTGTCGATACTTTGTTCCAGCTCTTTGAACGCTTTAGAGGATTCGAGTTTTGCATTTAGTTTCCTATTCTTACGTACTTCTTGGACTAACAAACGGTTTGATTCATCGGCTGAATACTTCAGTTTAATGAATGCACGATAACCATCTTTCTCATGTACCACTTTGTAGTTGGTACGTTGTACACCAATCAGATTAACACGAGCCACAACCAGTTTAGTTGTACGGTTAATTTCTTGAATGGTAGATTGATCTGCTTCACCAACTTCAGAAACATAATCCTTCATCATCGATTCTACATGAGAGGAGAAGTTAGAAGCAAGCTCTCGTTTGGCTGACAATGTTGCTTTGTCAACGGCAAACTGAAAATCTTTTGAGTATTCGGATGCGATACCATACAAAGCAGTATCATTTTTTTCGGGTTTCTCAGTAAACCATTCTGGATATCGTACTTCAGATTGTTGATTACCACCACCAAACTCAGGTGCTTTAAGTTCAAGACCTGTGTTGTATTTGATAGAACTACATGCGGTCATTGCCAATACGATTGGAATCAATACAAGTTTTTTCATTTATTTCCCCGCTTCACGAATATAACCACCGGCCTTGTTAAGGTCCTCACCAGCACCTTGCATGGCGCCACCTATTGTACCACATGCTGCTAAAAGGGTACATAATATAAACATAATATATTTCATTCTCACCTCACGATTTGCGCTACACGACTAATTATACGCTTACCTGTTATAGGAAGCGATCTAACAAATTGATCCATCTCAAAATCATTATACACAGACTTGGTATTTGTGTCAAGTTCCATGAATATGAATACCATTTTTTCTTTTGATACTTTCATACCATCCGGTACTTTTGCAATCATTACTTGATTCTTACTAAGAATCGGAAATTCAGTTTGTACCTCAGTAATTCTTTTTGATAAAATTTTATGATACTTCTTTGAATGATAATTAAAAACGTGCAAGTATCCAACTTTATTTGTTACGGCGAAAAAATTAACTTCTTCACCATGACGAAATATCGGTTGTTCAGTCCATGCATTGAAATAAATTTTATTCTCTAATCTTTCAACATCGGCTTCTAGATCAACGGTACAAACTTTTTTACCTTGTTCAACTGACGTTATAATTTCCTTTTTATTGACCTTCTTAATTGCACCCATTACAGATGAATTGGAATCTCTAGTGGTGAAACATTCTATATTGTAGCATGCTTCATTCGTACTAGATTCGAATTCCTCACCAAGAAAATTACGGATAGCATCGGTTCGTGCATACTCTTCCGCAATCTGACAGGCAATATTTTCTGCCATATCAGGTCCATAAAAATACTCTCCAACGCCTTGCACAGCAAAAGCATTGGAGAGTGAGAAAGCCAAAACTATTGGCAGGAGACGCATGGATTATTCCGTAATTTCTACAACATCATCGGTAGACACTTCAGTTACTTGCTCAGTAACTTCGGCTGGTTGTGTTTTCAGTTCGT
>Ga0222713_10006740_pt1 | contig 10860 bp, 6 predicted proteins | sample C33_649DmetaG_FD_165061 | JGI IMG/M metagenome (GOLD analysis project Ga0222713, IMG submission 165061) | Estuarine water microbial communities from San Francisco Bay, California, United States - C33_649D | ecosystem: Environmental > Aquatic > Marine > Unclassified | place: USA: California... | reverse complement strand
GTGGCAGGGGGCTTGCGGTACACCCCTCGTGAGGAGGTGTCTGTTGAGGTTATAGCTGGAATAGAACGATCATCGCAGTTAGGTGTCACAGCTGTTGGCCCAGTAGCGGGTGTGGTAGGGCGGATCAATCAGCTTGATGTTGATCAGTGGCTGATTAGTGCGGATGGCATTGCGGACTGGCAGCGGTTGGACGCGCAGCGACGCAACTCTGATGTGGAGATCCGCTCGAGCATAGTCCGCGCGTTATCTGAAGGCTCCACATTGCGACTCAGTGTGGAGTCGGTGAACCTTGGTCGGGAGTTCTTCACAACACTCACGCAACAATCTGTTCTTGATGTTGAACAGCGCTCCGAACGGCGGCTTGGTGCGACGGCTGACATCACCTATGCGGTGACGGATGCGCTATCAATGAACCTTCGTTCGTCGCTTACTTCTGGTGCTGTAGATCGTTCGTACGCATCACCTGTAGCTGCACTCCCACTGAGTTTTGTCGAACGTCAGTTGCGAGAGCTCGTCGTCGATATCGAGGGATATCTGACCGTTGTCACGAGCGCCTTCACGATCACGGGCGGTGGATCGATCTATCAGCGAAGCGAGCTGAATGGCGTGCAGAATATCCATGGTGCGAACGATGCCGACCTGCAGGCAGTTCGTATTCAGGAGTTGCAGCGTGACAATCAAACACTGCGCACGAGGCTGTATGGTGCAGCTACGTGGTTGATGACGCCTCGCGACACGTTGCGTGCTGAGGTGACGGGCTGGTTGGTGAGATACGACACGCCAAGCGCGACTAATGACGACGACCGCGACGAGTTGGCAACCGTTGCAACGCTGTCGTATGGAACGCGACTGAGTCCGTCGCTGCGCATGAACATCAGCTTGTCAGGACAATACCTGCACTTGGTGTTTCTCCGTGCAACACGAAGTGCGCTCAACAATGTCAACCGCGTGCTGCGACTGTCGCCCTCGTTTGAGTACGAAACAGCGAATGTGCGCTTGCAACCACAGTTTGAAATACTCGCCAATTACACTGTGTACGACTATGAGGGGAACGGCTCCTCAGTGCGGTCATTCTCCTTCCGTCAGCTGTCCTATCGCGACTCGATTCGTGTGCGGCTAACGCCCTCACTGTCAGTCGAAGCGCCGTTGCTGTTCCGATACTTTGAGCGTGCTACCTTCATTTGGAACGACTTCGCAGAACGCCCTGAGACGGGGAATCTTGAGTACCTGGCGAAAGTCCTTATTTTTTCGGCCCCCTCGCAGACGTGGAGTGTTGGAGCTGGAGTACGTGTGTACACGCTCGAACAACAGTCGCTGCTGCAGGGTGGACTCAACGGTTCGACCAAATCGATCGGCCCGGAGATGGCCTTCCGCTACACAACGGCTGGAGGGTCTACTCTGATGCTCTCGGGTTGGTATGAGTTTCAAACGATTAATGTCAGTCAACGACGTGAGCTTCCGAATCTTCTGCTCCGAACAGTTGTTCGTCTGTAACGGATGAGCACTACACGCACATACGCACTCCGCGTGCCAAGTGAACGACAGAACATTGTTGCCGTTGGGCCGTTCCTCGATTCGATTCAGGAACTCGTCCGCCTTGGTCCAGTGCGGCTGCATGATCTTCATGTAGCGATCACCGAGGCCGTGAATAATGCCATTATTCATGCCCACGCTTGTCAACCAGATGTTGCCGTAGACATCAGCGTCCAAACAAGCGACACCGAGGTCGTCGTGGTGGTGCGCGACTATGGTCCTGGCTTCGATCCCGATCAAGTTCCTGATCCACGGTTGCCTGAGAATTTGCTTCGTGAGGGTGGACGTGGTGTCTTTCTGATTCGACATCTTGCTGATGCCGTCGAGTTCCGGCCGGGCGACCCCGGTATGCATATCATGATCACCTATTCACTTCCAGTATGATCCTTGTCCTCTGTGCGTTAGCGCTTTTAGGTGGTGGCGAACCACGTCCGTTCCCTGCCGATGTCGATGCTCGCTTTACGTCCTCACGTGCGTCACAGCATATCGAGGTGCTCGCTGCTGATTCCATGAAGGGTCGCGATACACCATCGCGCGAACTCGAGCTTTCCGCCGAGTATATCGCACAGCGATTCCGTCAGTTCGGACTCGAGCCGATTGGTGGATCGTACTTTCATCGCTACAATCTCGAGCGCGTCGATCTTCAACTGCCGTGCACGCTAACACTCCAGCGAGGTGACCGCACGCTGCGTGCAGAGATCAAGGCAGACTTCATGCCGTTTGAAGAAACGGGCGAGGGCACGATCTCCAATGCACCTGTGGTGTTTGCCGGCTTTGGCATCACTGCGCCTGAATACGCATATGACGACTACGCATCGATCGATGCTAAGGGCGCTGTTGTGCTGATTCTGCGTGGTGAACCTGACAATGCAGATACGACCAAGTTCCGGGGTCGACAGTTCACATGGTACGGCTCACTGCGATCAAAAATTGAGAATGCTCGCAAACACGGCGCCGTTGGAATAATGGTCATCGACGCACTTCGCACTCCACGTAAGCCATTCGTTACGGGCTTCCCATGGGCATCGGTATCGAAAAATGCCAAGCGCGACACACGTCCGTTGCAGTTGCCAGATACAACACGCTCGCTCCCATGTGTTCACGTGGGAGAACAGATTGCGACATTCTTGCTCGACTCCCTCGGTGCGGTGCGATCACTCACACTGCAACTTGACTCAACCATCACTCCTGCATCACGCATGATCGATGGTGTGCGGATGTCGTGCTCCGTGACGCTTGCGCGTGAGAAGGTGCCGGTGCGGAACGTTCATGCGCGACTGCGTGGTGCGAGCGTACCGCATGAGTATGCGGTAATGGGTGCGCATTACGATCACATCGGAGTAGGGAAGTTGAATGACAGTCCCGATACGGTCTACAACGGAGCAGATGACAATGCATCTGGCACAACAGGGTTGTTGATGGCGGCGGAAGCACTTGCAACTTCATCGCAGCGTCCTGAACGAAGTGTTGTGTTTGTGGCGTTCTCGGGTGAAGAAAAGGGGCTCTACGGTTCGCGCGCCTATGTTGATTCGTCGCCCCTTCCGCTGGATTCATGCGTTGCTATGGTGAACATGGACATGATCGGACGATGTGAGAACAACAAGCTCTCAATCGGGGGCAATGAGCGCTGTCCTGACATGATTGCAATCAACGAGCAAGAGAATGCTTCGCTCGGTCGACCAATGACGCTCGCGTACGACATCGAGAGATACTTCTTCCGCAGCGATCAAGCATCGTTTGCACGCCGTCGCATCCCTGTGATCTTCTTCTTCACGGGCGAACACACGGATTACCATAAGCACTCGGATCACATCGAGAAGATCAACCTCGACGACCTGTCAAACATCGCTCGCTTGGCCACGCGTGTAACGTGGCGCGTAACGCAACTGCCTCGCACGCGCTACGTGCCAGGCGGCTTCGAGCGTTAACGCGGCATGAGCTGTTCGATGTACTTGGCAAGAAGATCGAACTCAAGGTTTACCTGATCTCCAACGGAGAGCTCGCGAAGTGTTGTCACCTCGAGCGTGTGTGGGATGATTGCCACCTTGAAGGCAGACTCGTTGAGATCTGCTACGGTGAGTGATACACCGTTCACACAGATCGATCCCACAGGAATGAGCCACTTGCGGAAGGTGGTTGGGAAGCTGATCCAGATCTCCCACCGTCCATCATCTGTCACGATCTCTTGCACGACGCCTGTTGCATCAACATGTCCCTGCACAAGGTGTCCGCCCAGACGATCGGCCATGCGCACAGCGCGTTCGAGGTTCACATGCGAACCCTCGCCAAGCGCGCCGATTGTTGTCTTCGTGAGCGTCTCTGGAATCACATCGACAGCAAATGAGCTGTCGTCATGATCGACTACGGTCAGGCATACGCCTTGCACGGCAACGCTGTGATCGATCGCGAGGTCGTCCATGATGCGACGTGCTGTGATGCGCAAACGGAGTTTGCCGTCATGCGGCGTGCATGATGTAAGTACGCCTGTCTCTTCAACGAGTCCTGTGAACATGGTTAGTTTCCGCGGATAAACGCACGAATGCGACTGATGTAGAAGTCATAGCCAAACGCTTGAGGCACACCCTCGTGTTCCGCACCTTCCACCTTGATGAGCGTCTTCGGTTGACGTGCGGCATCGTAGATGCTCTGTGCGTGAACAGTAAACGGAATGAACGTATCGCTTCCACCATGAAGCATCAGAAGTGGACATGTCCGTTTCTGCGCCAGGGCGACGTTGTTGTACTCGCCCTTGAGCAAGTACGACCCAGGGATGTTCACCAATGTGCCCGTCTGGATGAGTGCCTCGCCGGATGCAAAGACTGACTCAGTGATCACGCCCTTTGCCGTGTGCAGGTTCGCAGCAGAATAGAGAGCAGGGAAGCCCCCGAGCGAAAAACCGTAGTGGTAGATCTGCGACGTATCGACATCTGTGCGTGAGTATAGGTAGTTGAGCACAGCGGTTGCATCCTCAATCATCGATGCTTCAGAACTGGTGCCGGTGCTCTTACCAAAGCCACGATAGTCGTACACAAGCACGTCAGCGCCCGTCTTGTAGAGGAGCTCAACGCGATCCCAATAGTATTCCAGATGTCCGTAGTTGCCGTGATGGTACACGATCACGGGATGCGGCTCCACACGGAGCGAGTCGGGTTGCTTTACGTAGTACCCGTAGATCGTTGCATCGCCTGAGGAAAGCGTAAACACCTCGCGACGCGTCGTCGGAATCACCGAATCTGCGAGCGTGTATTCGTCAAGGGGACGTGAATTGAACAAGAAGCCATCCATCGTGCACGACGTGAGGAGCGCCGTTACTGCGAGTGCCAGAAGAAGAGGTCTCATAGACGGATTACTCCTGCGATAAAGATGCCGAACGACCCTTGTCCGCCGATTGATGAGATGCCTTCTAACACTCCACTGCGTGTGTCGTGATTTGATGCCTGCCAGATACACTCAAGCTGGAGTGAGAGGTTGTCGGATGCTGCAACGCTGTAGCCGATGAACGGACTCACAAAGGTTTCGTTCGGCGAGAACTGTGCTGTGAGATGACTGCCTACATAGATGAGGTCGCGCTCACGAATTGTCCATGACGCATTTGCTGAAATCGACGGATACAGACGTGGCTTGGGTTGATCGGAGAGTTGAACGAACCCATACGCGCGAATGCCACCTGTGATCTCTGGCGTCCAGCCTTCTCCACGGAGGATGCGCGTGCTGGCGCCAACATCTATCCCCATCACCTTGAACGCCGTCATCAACAGGTGGAGATTTCCGTGCATCGTTACGTTGTCGGAAGCGCCATAGAGCACGCCACCGGTGATGTAGGGAGTGATGACTGTTGGTGACTTGCCCGGTACGACTGGTCCGCCCAGCGACGCCGTTACGGCAGCTGTCTGAGCGGGCAGTACGCGTATCGGTTGCGTAGCGCCGCATCCGATGAGGAGCCACGACATCGCGATGGAAGAAATCGCGAGCCAACATTTGGTTGAATGCCGACGTGCAATCATATTGAGTCCTATTGACGTTGTGCACTACAAAGATACGCCCGCCTGTTGGGCACCTACCCCATGACATCCTGGATTTCTTCTACACCTCAGACGGTCTTCCACGATGTGTGCAATGCGTCTGCGCCATCTCAGCGTATTGGGTCTGTGCCAAGCGGACCAGTGCTGATTGTGGTGCCAACATCCAAGCAGCGCGATGATGTCTTGATTCAATGGGCGCGCCACAACGGACGTGGTGAACCACCAATGATCGTAACAATGGCAGGTCTCTATCGTGCGCTTGCGCCGATGGTGATGCAGCAGCCTCCGCGTATTCTCGCTGATAGTGCCGTCGATGTGTTGCTGCATCATGCAGCGGAGATCTGCGATCTGCCCGTCGGCTCTGTCCGTCTGCGTGCATCACGAATTGTTCGATGGGCACAGGAGCAGCGCTCGCCAGCATGGTTGCGTGACGCAGCAGCACGGCATCCATCACAACGGGGTGCTCGTCAGCTCGCAACAGCAGCAACGATCTGGGAAGCGTATGAAGAACTGTTAGGTTCTCGAGCCGCTGATCGAGGTACGTATAGTCGTCGTGTGGTCGAAGCACTCCAACGTGCACCGATCGCAGCACTGACAACCCCTACAGGTGACGCGTACTCTCGCTGTGTTGTGCTCGACACGCACGGCGTTACAGGTGTTGACGCGCAGCTTCTCAACGTACTCGCATCATGTGGGTGGGACATCGCTGTGCAGTTCGCCCCTGAGCTTATTGTGCCTGATCCATCCCATGTGTCACGCACGCAGCGCGACATCCAGTGGTTCGTTGCGCAAGGTTGGCATCTGGGTGCGCAACATACAGGCACGCTCCCTGATGGTGAGCGGTGCGTTGTTCCGTGTGCAAGTCGGTCCGACGAAGTTCGCCGTGCCGTAGCTGTATGTAAGGAGGCCGCTCACGCCGGAATACCACTGAGTTCTATGGCGATCTGTGTGCCAGGTGATCAGCGATATGCCGAGCGGCTACGTCAGGCGTGTTCCGAATCTGGTGTACCTCTGCACGGACTGCGAGAGATCACCCTTGCGCATACACATACGGCCTCGCTCCTTCATGCGTGCTGTAGGGTTGTCACGGGTGGGTGGGCGCGAGCTGACGTTGAGCGTGTGCTCCGAGAGCCGTTGCTCCGCGATTTCCTCCCCTTCGGTCCACCGCTCCTCTTGATCGCTCGTGAAGAGCGCATCGTTGGTGGTAATGGAGTACAAGAGTGGATTGATCGCATCGAACAGCGACATGCCGACATGCAGTTGATTGCCGAGCGTGACGACGACGATCAGGAACATGCGCAGCGGAACGCGCAGCGGTATGCGTATGCACTTCGAACGCTGCGTGAGTTACGTGCCGTGTTCGACATACCCGTGCACGGTGTGATGGACGGCGAACGGTTTACATCGATCCTGCTCTCGCGAATCGCAAGCGGTGTCGAACTTGAGCGGCGTTGTGCTGACACAGAGCCGCAGGCATTCGTTGCCCTTCGTGATACATGCTCTGCATACATGGCGCTTCATCGTGATCACGAGCTCCCGAATTGTTCGTTCGCGACGCATCTACATCGATGGTGGACGTTGGTTCGAGCAACGACGATTGCGAACTCAGCGCGTGGTCAATCAGGTGTGCGCATCGTCCGTCCAGCTGAACTGCGTGGTGGTATGTATCAGTTGGTGATTGCCATCGGCTGCGTCGAGGGCGAGTTCCCACGCACAAGCATTCAGCAGCTCGACGAGGATGTCGTGCCCGACGTGCAGCGACATCTTGCATGGGAGTCGATGGCCGACATCGCCTTTGGGGCGAATAATGGCGGATCAACGCTGTTCCTATACCCGACGATGTTGGAGGGCTCTCCCGTTCTGCCATCAACACAGCTGGACGCACTAGGTAGTGAGCTTTCATCTGCGTCGCGATGGCGAAGTGCAGACCCGCAGGTTGTCTGTATTGTGCACCCCCGCGAACAACGTGTCGATGCCGCGGATGCTCCAGAGATTGATCAATCGCAGCAGGGAGACATTCGTGAGGTGCTTCATAGTGAGGCACAGCGTGTGCTTGCTGAGGACCTCGCGCGACCAGTTAGTCCATCCCGACTCGATATCGTGATTCAATGTCCGTACCGGTTTTTCGCACAGTCACTGTTGCGGCTCGACGATCTTGATATCGACGACGTTCGTCTGACACCGCTTGAGCGCGGGACATTGTTGCATGATGTGGCGGACCGTTGGTATCGACGTCTTCGCAATGATGCCCCAGTGGAGATCACGCCATCCGGTGTGCGAGCAGCGCGGATCGATTTGTCGGCCACGACATTCGATCATCAATGGAGTTTGCTTGCGACGGTTGTCGAAGAAGTTCTTGCAGAGCAATCGCACGTGCATGCATTCGCACCGATTGAACGCCGTGCGCTCGTGGGCGATGAGCTCCGTCCAGGACTTCTCAAGCGCTGGCTTGCCCTTGAGAGGGAAGATCAGCTCGTATCTGGATTTATGCCCGCGTTGTTCGAGCAGGAAATTGAGATCAGTATCGACGTGCCAACAACGCAAGGAACTGCGTCGGTGCAGGTGAAGACACGCATCGACCGCATTGATCTGCGCGAGATTGACGGTGTATTGTACTTCTCCGTGGTTGACTACAAGAGTACACTCTCTGATTCATTTACGGCAGCGAAGGTACAGCAGGGGCTTGCATCGCAGATGCCGATCTATCTCACAGCTGTGCGAGCATGGTTCGCTTCGCACGGCATCGATGCACATCCCGAAGCAGCAGTGTATCGCGCGTTCGGTACCTCGCTACAGACGCCTGTGAAGCTCGATCGTCGCGTTGTTCTTGCCGATGCTGGCTCGCCGATGATCTCGCTCGGAAAGAAGCGAGCGAAGGCTGTGACCACACCACTATCGGACACACTCGATCACATTATGGGATTGTTGCATCCCGGCATCACACAGGTACAATCCGCAGTGTATCCTGTTCGTCCACGCAAGGGCGCTTGCGACACGTGTCGTGTTGCACAAGTCTGCCGCAAGGATCATTGGGGAATGCTCACCACAACAGAAGAGGAATCACGCAATGATGAAGAAGGTAACGAAGGCAACTAAGGCATCGAAGGCAACGAAGACCACGAAGGTTCGAACGCTGTCGCCAAGTGAGTTACGCTGGACATGTCCGCAGGCGCATTTGCCCTTTACAACAACGACGAAGCACGTTAAGCCGCTTAAGCGCATTGTTGGACAAGACCGTGCGATCGAAGCCATCGAGCTTGGGGCCGGAATACGGAGTCAGGGCTATAACATTTGGGCATCAGGTGTCGTGGGTACCGGTCGGATGACTACCATTCGACAAATCCTTGACGATCGCAAGAACGAACGTGCCGAGTTGCATGACTTTGCATACGTCAACAACTTCCAGACGCCCGACCAACCTGTGCTCCTGCGGTTTCAAGCTGGTGAAGGACGCGTCTTCGCACGAATGATGGACGAGGCAATGGCGGTCGTGCGACGTCGCATCCCGCAGCTGTTTGAAGATGAGCAGTTTCAGGCTGAGCGTAAGAACATCATTCAGCGCTATCAGCAGCTTGAACACAAACTGATCGGTGAGTTCGACACCAAGATCCGTCCATCTGGCTTCGTTGTTGGTACGTTGCAAGAGGAGGATGGCAGCAGCCGGACGGAAGTGTTCCCAATCGTGGAGGGCAAACCAACGGCGATTGATGAGCTCGACGAACTTGTGGAAGCGAAGAAGATCACGGCCGAACAAGCAGCTATGTTGCATGAGTCATACGACACGTATCGAGATGAGCTCAACGAGATCGGACGAAGGTCGATGCGCGTGATGGTCGACTTCCGAAAGGAGCTCGCAAAGCACGATCAGGCTGCCGTAGGCATCCTGTTGAACGGCATTTTCGAAGATATCCGAACAAGCTTCCCTCGAGAGCGTGTCATTGAGTTCCTTCGTGGTCTTACGTCCTACATCCTTGGTCACATGGAAGACTACGTGCGTGTGTACTCAGCGAAGCTCACAGGAGTGGTCGATGAGGCAACGACCGAAATGAGTCGTCAACTCGAGCGCATGTCGGAAGTCAATCTCATCCTCGACAACTACGGAACAACGACAGCTCCCATCGTTGTCGAAACATCGCCAACATATCAATCGCTCTTTGGCACGATCGAGCGACGCGTTGACGCTCGAGGCTTTACCGTGAGCGACGTGTCGCATATCCGCGCTGGCTCGCTTCTTCGGGCAGACGGCGGCTACATCATTCTCAATGCGATGGATGTGCTTTCGGATGCCAACGTGTGGGCCGCACTGAAGAAAGTGATGCTGTATGGTCGTCTCGATATTCAGCCCTTAGACGCGCAGTATCAGCTCAATGCGATAAAGCCAGACTACATCCGACTTGACGTGAAGGTGATCTTGTTAGGCGATCCGTCTGTATACCTCGCCCTGTGGGCAGCCGATGAAGATTTTCACAAGATGGTAAAGGTCCACGCGGAGTTCGACGACGAGGCGCCACGCACGCGCGAGATGATTCGCCACTACTGTGGTTTTATCTCGCAGATCGCAACCGAAGAGTCGCTCCTTCATTGCGATCGCGGAGCAGCGGCAGCGATTATCGAATGGGCTGTTGCATTCACGGAGACCAGCGCGAAGATCAGCCTGCAGTTCGCGTATGCTGCCGATCTGTTGCGTGAATCATCGCACTTCGCAATGATGAAGGGATTGCGCGTTGTGCGTGAAGAGCATGTGCGTCATGCCATTGCCATGCGTCAACGACGCAGCAGTCGCGCTGACGAAGCAATTCGTGAGAGCATCAAGAAGGGCACGCTGCTTATCGATACCAAGGGTTCTCGCGTTGGACAGATCAACGGTCTCACGGTATATAGCAGCGGTATCGTATCGTTCGGCAAACCGGCGCGTATCACGGCAACGGTGAGTGCTGGTAACGCAGGTATTATCAACATCGAGCGCGAAGTTGCGATGAGTGGATCGATTCACTCAAAGGGCGTTCTGATTTTGTCCGGCCTATTGCGCACGCTCTTCTCACGTCGTCAACCGATGTCGTTTACCGCAAGCATTGCCTTTGAACAGAACTACGGTGGCGTTGATGGCGACAGCGCATCTGCTGCGGAAATGATTGCGCTGTTGAGTGCGATCTCGAACATTCCGATTCGCCAGGACCTCGGGATCACGGGGAGCATCAATCAAAAGGGAGACATTCAAGCCATCGGTGGTGTCAACGAAAAGATCACGGGATTCTTCGAGATCTGTAAGGACAAGGGGCTCAATGGAACGCAAGGCGTTGTGATT
>Ga0222713_10006739_pt1 | contig 10861 bp, 11 predicted proteins | sample C33_649DmetaG_FD_165061 | JGI IMG/M metagenome (GOLD analysis project Ga0222713, IMG submission 165061) | Estuarine water microbial communities from San Francisco Bay, California, United States - C33_649D | ecosystem: Environmental > Aquatic > Marine > Unclassified | place: USA: California... | reverse complement strand
ACGACACCGCCGGTGTGGAGTTTGCGAATCAAAAACGAGCGCAGGGGTGTGTTGCTCCATTGCCGCAACGAATAGGTGGGGGAGCCGGGACCAGCAAACACGTAGTTGGCCTCGTCAACCATTCGTAGACCTCTCTCGATCGTCACCGCATCAGGTGAGATGCCGCGGTCGTCGGGCTGCATGCGGGTGAGTCCGGCGACGAGGAGCTCGACATTCGCGCTCGTTGCGAAGTACTCGACGGCCCGTTCCGCGAGTTCCGGGGCGTTCTCCTGGAATCCGTACGGAGTATCGAGCACCACCGCACGCACGGGTGATGGCAGCAGAGAGGTGAGTCGGCGGTGCGTCGACACCATGGTGGGGGCGGTTTCGCCCGAGCCCATGATGGTGAGGATGCGTGGAAGAGTCATGAGAAGAACCCGTTCATGATGTGTTCGTGCAGTACGGCCGCCCATCGGGCCGGGTATTGGGCGTGGAGGTCGTGGTGGGCCGGTGAGAACCACTCCACCCGCACCCGTTCATTCTGTCGCATCGCACGTTGATAATCGTCACGTTTGTGTCGCGACCACTCGTCACCGGAGTCGGCCGGCGTGAACAGCACCGGGCAACGAATGGCGGCAACAATCTCGTGGGGTGTGTGCTCCCACAGTCCGCGCAACACCTTCAGGTGACGATCGAAGGTGAGCCACGGGCTCATGGTGCCGTCGTCATGGCGTTGCATGTTGCCAAGTGCACCGGTGATTGCCGACTCGGGCCAGCCGGAATAGCTACGTCGAAGCATGCGCTCGAAGGCCGCGCCATCCACTCCGGCCAAGCGTGGGGGTTGGAGTACTTCGACGCACTCATCCCACGAGCCAAAACGTTCGGAAAGCGAAATGAGGCCACCATCCACCGCGCAAATTCCGCGAACCAGATCGGGATGTCGGTGGGCCAAATCGACAACCACGTTGCCACCCCACGATTGTCCTGCCACCACCGGTCGTTCGAGGTGCAATACCTCGAGCAAGGTTGCAAGATCGTTCACCACCGTCGACATGTCGTAACCGTCGTCGGGCTTGGTACTGCGACCATGCCCTCGTTGATCGATGGCAATCACGTGGTAACCGAGTGCGACGAGCTCGGCTGCGGCACCCTGCCAGAGAAGCGAGTTGGACGCCAAGCCGTGTACCAACACGACGGATGGCCGCTGGTTTGGTGACGCCCATTCACGAACAGCCATGTGGATGTCGCCCACCGGAACGAGTCGATGCGTCATGATGCCGGTGTCACCATACCCGTGGCAATAGCGTGGGGGCATGTCCCACGATATTCTCGACGTCGACCTCCTCGCATTCGAACGCGGCAACGCGTCGGAACGCAAGGCCGTGGTCGACGGTGTGATGCGCAGTTTGGCGACCGGCTTCGTGTACACCAGTCACGACCTGTCGGAGGACATGCTCGATACCACCTATTCGATGTTGTTCGAGTTCTTCAACAAACCGTTGGACGAGAAGCGTCGATACATCGCGGCCGGTGCAAACGGTCAAACCGGGTACACCGATGTGTTGGTGGAAACCGCGGAAGTGAGCGACAAGCCCGACTGGAAAGAGATGCTCAACTGGGGCAAACAGTTGGAGCCCGGCCATCCGATGCGTCGGAAGTTTCCTCAGGCATACCCCGATCAAGTCCTTCCCGAGGCTTCCGTGCCGGGGATCAGTAAGGTGCTTTACGCGTTCCACGACGCGATGATCGATCTTCAGACACGTTTCCTTCGAATCATTGCCGTGGGGCTCGGCTGTAAGGACACGTTCTTCGACGAGATGGTCGACAACGGATGTGCACTCAACCGTGCCATTCGATACCCGAGCATGAAGCAGGTGCCGGACGAGGGCCATGTGTGGGCGGCCGAACACGGTGACATCAACTTGATCACGGCGCTGCCGCGCGCCACCGCCAAGGGCCTTCAGGTGAAGCACGCTGGCAAGTGGATCGATGCCGTACCTCCCGCAGGTCACGTCATCTTGAACACTGGCATCATGCTGGAGCGCCTCACCAACGGCGTCATCCCGATCGGCTGGCATCGTGTCGTGGCCGATCCGGATTTCGAGGGCGAGCGCTACAGCATCGTTCAGTTCTGTCACCCGCGTCCCTCGACGTTGTTGGCACCATTGCCTACGTGCGTAACGAAGGAGAATCCGCTGCGCTATCCCACCGTCACGGCAGGGGATGCATTGGATGAGGTGATCTACCGCATCAACCTGGTTGAAGGTGCGCGTCGAGTCACGAGCTGAACGCTCTTAGTCTTGAAGCCGTGAACATCGGCGTCCTCACCGGGGGAGGAGATTGTCCCGGGCTCAACGCCGTCATCCGCGCAATCGTGCGCAAGGCCCACGGCGTGGGTGGACATCGCGTGCTTGGTTTCTACGACGCCTGGGATGGCGTGCTGGAGAAGCGATACGACGAACTCGACATCAGCAAAGTGCGCGGAATTCTTCCGAAGGGTGGAACCATCCTCGGTACGCGACGAGGAAGTCCTTTTGATCATCCCGACGGCGTGGATCGCACCAAGCAGGTGTTCAGCGAATTGGGGCTCGATGCCCTCGTCGTGATCGGCGGCAACGGCTCGTTGACGGTTGCGTCGATGCTGGCGGACGATCACGGGTTGCCGATCGTCGGGGTTCCGAAGACCATCGACAACGACGTGGTCGGCACCGATGCAACCTTCGGATTCCAAACTGCGGTGCAGATCGCCACGGACGCAATCGATCGCCTGCACACCACGGCCGAGAGCCACGACCGCGTGATGGTGATCGAGGTGATGGGCCGCGATGCCGGCTGGATCGCACTACAGGCTGGCCTTGCGGGCGGCGCCACGGCCATTCTCGTGCCCGAAGTGCCCTTCGACATCCAGGACGTGGCGTCGATCGTGTCGAAGCGTCACGATCGTGGTCGGTATGCCTCACTCGTAGTGGTGGCCGAGGGGGCCAAGCCAAAGCAGGGCACGCTCGACACTCCCGAGCCGGAACTCGACAAGTACGGACGCGAATTGCACGGCAGCATCAGCCAGGTGATTGCCCCTGCGCTCTCCAAACTCACGGGCTACGAATCGCGGGTGGTGCAACTCGGCCATGTGCAACGCGGCGGTACACCGACCGCGTACGACCGGGTTCTATCCTCGCGCTTCGGCTTGGCGGCCGTCGACGCCGTCTACGCCAAGGCATTCGGGCAGATGGTGGTGCTCAACTGTGGTCGCATCGAACGAGTATCGATGCAAATGACACGGGGCCAAACGCGAACGATCGACCTCGACCTCTTCAACGACGTGGCCGCCGCCTTCTTCGGCTGACCCCGAGCCGAAGCGCGGGAAGCCCACGAGGGCGGGACCGTCAGTTCGGGGGACCGAACTGACGGTCGCCTGCGTCGCCCAGACCAGGCACGATGAACGCGTGCTCATTGAGGTGACTGTCGATCGATGCAGTGACGATGTGCAGGTCCATCCCGGTTGACTCCAGGTGCTTGATGCCCTCCGGCGCAGCCAGCACGCACGCGACGAAGATCGTCGCGCTCGCACCCCGGTCGACGAGGATCTTGCAGCCATGGGCGAGTGAGCCGCCGGTTGCGAGCATCGGATCGAGCACCACACAAGTACGACCACTCAGATTCGTGGGCAGTTTGGCCACATACTCACTCGGTTCGTGGGTTTGCTCGTCGCGTTGTACCCCCACCACGGCAATGTCGGCATCGGGGAGCAACTCCATGGCAGCGGGCAACATGCCGAGCCCTGCGCGAAGAATCGGCACCAAGACCGGACGACTCACGAGCTGGACCCCGTCGGTTGTGGCAAGGGGTGTCGTCACCTTGCGAGAGACCGTCGGAATCCGACGGGTTGCTTCTGCCACTACGACGAGTGACAACCTCCTCATCTCGGCTCTGAACATCTGGTTGGAGGTGTTTTGGTCGCGCAGATGGGTGAGGGCCTCCTGCGCAACGGGGTGGTCGACCACGGTGACTTGAAGTGCCATGGATACATACTTGCGCAGTCACGCGCTCGGGGGCGAACTCCAGTGGGTCGTCGTCGGGGGCGAACTAGCGTTTCGCACGTGCGAATCGTCACCGCGCACACCACGCATGACTGCGAAGTCGCGGGCGAGGTGTTCGACCGGGTCTGGGGTATGTCGGGGATGGTGTCCCACGAGGTCATCATTGCAACGGTGCACGCGGGTGGCTATGCATCCCTGGCGTGGGTGGGTGACCACGTCGTCGGCGCAAGCTGGGGATTTCTCGGTGCCGGCCGAACCCTCCACTCGCACGTCACCGGTGTGGTCGCCTCCCACAACTCCGTAGGTATTGGTGAAGCCCTCAAACGGCACCAATGGCACTGGGCCCGCGAACGCTCGCTCGAGGCCATCACCTGGACGTTCGATCCGCTGGTTCGCCGCAATGCTTATTTCAATCTCATCAAACTCGGCGCGGTGGTCACCGAGTATCACGAAGACTTCTACGGAGCGATCGATGACGGCATCAATCGCGGCGAGCACACCGATCGATTGATGGTTCGGTGGCAGGTTGCGGGATGCGACGGTGCGCAGCCAACTGGAGCGGTCGTGCGGATGCATCACGACACGCCGAGTCGTGGCGGGTGGGCGATCGCGACCCCCGAAAACATCGAGGCGCTGCGCATCACCGACCCCGATGCAGCGCAAGCATGGAGAACCCGACAGCGGGCAGAATGGCGAAGGGCATTCTCGGACGAATGGAAGGTGGCAGGGCTGATGGCTGACGGTGGCTACGCCGTGGTTCGCGCGTGATCGAGGGCATCCGATTGCGCCGAGCGCATATCGATCTCGTGTCGCCGTTTCGAACCAGTTTCGGGGTGGAAACCACACGCGACCTGCTCTATCTCGAGGTGTTCGGTGGCGGAAGCGCCGGCTGGGGTGAGTGCGTCGCGATGAGCGCACCGATGTATTCCAGTGAATATGTCGACGGGTGCGAGGACGTACTGCGTCGATTTCTGCTACCCGAGGTCGGGTCGGATACCACTGCACAGTCGTTCAACGCAGCGGTCGAGGGCATTCGTGGTCACTACATGGCCAAGGCCGTGCTGGAAACCGCGCTATTGGACTTCTGGTTGCGTTGCGACCAAGTGAGCCTTGCAACGTTCCTCGGTGCCACACAGCCTCGCGTTCGATCCGGAGTGTCGGTGGGAATCCAGCCGAGCATCGACGACCTGGTTCGCGTGGTGCAGGGCTATCTCGACGATGGCTATCTGCGCATCAAATTGAAGATCGAGCCCGGTTTCGATATCGAGCCGGTTCGGGCCGTGCGATCCACGTTTGGTGACGGCCTGCTCTTGCAGGTGGATGCAAACTCTGCATACCACGTGTCCGATGCAGAACACCTGGCCAAGCTCGACGACTTCGATCTCCTGCTAATCGAGCAACCGCTGCCCGAAGAACAGGTTGCATCACACGCTCAACTTGCCAAGGTGGTGCGAACTCCAATTTGTCTCGACGAGTCGATTCTCTCTGCGGAGGTGGCACGCGAGGCAATCGACATCGGTGCGTGCAGCATCATCAACATCAAGCCGGCGCGCGTTGGCGGGTATCTCGAGGCCAAGAAGATCCACGATCTTTGCTTCGACAGGGGTATTGCGGTGTGGTGTGGGGGAATGCTGGAAACCGGCATTGGTCGTGCGGCCAATTTGGCGCTCGCAGCACTGCCTGGTTTCACGCTGCCGGGTGACACTTCGGCGTCGGCTCGCTACTTTCAGCGGGACGTCACGACACCGTTCGTGTTGCGTGATGGTCACCTCGATGTGCCGACGGGTCCTGGCATCGGCATAGATCCGGATCTCGATTACCTCGACTCCATCACCGACCGTATGGAGACCATCGCTATCGTTCGCGGGTAGGGCACGCGAAGACCTGCGGTCAGCACGAGGCCGTCAGGCGAAAAAGAATGGCGGTTTCGGGATCGTGCTTGTCCCGACCGCGAAGTCGCGCCCACAACGTGGTGACCGTCCAATACACGCTGAAGGCCACGTAGACGGGACCGTACTTCTTGCCCACCGCCTTGCGCACGCGAACCGCCTCGTCGCCGGTTACCAGGCGAGCCGTTGCCGACAACACCGGCGCATCGTTCGATACCTTGCCGCTCATGTCGCACACTTGCACGGTCACCCGCGGGTTGCTTCGGATGCGCTTGACCTTGCCGACGTTGGTCTCGGTGATGACGCCGAACTCGTCGCCCATCGCAGCGAACCACACGGGCGTGGGAACGGGGCTGCCATCGCGGCGAAACGTCACCAGTGAGACGTACTTTTCGCGGTTGCTGAGTGTGTTCGACATCTATGCATCACTCCCGGCTGCAATGGGGTCTACAACTAGTGAAAATCCGTCGGGATGGCAGGATTTGAACCTGCGACCTCCTGGTCCCAAACCAGGCGCACTAGCCAAGCTGTGCTACATCCCGCTTCGTCTCAGGCTAACGCTGTCGAGTGCCGCAACAGCGGCGAGCAAACGTTGCACGTCATCAGACGTCACGTAACGCACCACGCCTGCACGCACCACGCCACCGGATTCTTCGAGACCGAGGTGTTTCACCAATTCGACTGCGTACGAACTTCCGGCCCATACGGCGATCTTCTTCGCGGCCAGCGACTCCGCCACACGATCCGGTGACATGCCCGACACCGTGAATGCCACCGTCGGGGTTCGTGACTCCAGCGTCGGTGGACCCCAAACCGTCACATGCGGCATCGCCAGCAGTCCATTGAGTAGTGGCGCGAACACGTCGCGCTCGTAACGCGCAACGTTCCGCATGTCTTCCTCGAGCAGGTGGCGTGCTGCGGCCTCGATGGCAGCGATGTTCTCGAGGTTGGGGGTACCGGTTTCGAATCGTCGCGGGCCGACGTCGTCGGCGGGCCGAACCTTGGCAACCGGTAGGGAATTGAGCAAGTCCGGCTCGATGCAGAGTACACCGGCGTGTGGGCCGTACCACTTGTAGGGGCTGGTGGCGAGTACGTCGCAGCCGATATCGCGGACACTCACCGGCATGTGTGGCACGAGATGCACAGCGTCAACGAAGACGCGTGCACCAACACTGCGTGCCAGTGCCACCACGGCTTTCACATCGGGCATCGTGCCGATGAGATTCGACGCTCCGGTCACTGCCACCCACTTGGTGTTCGGCGTGATCAGTTGCGCCAAAGCGTCCATGTCAAGTCGGCCGTTACTGGGGGAGAAGGGTGCAAGCACGTGTTCGGCCCCCGAGTCCTCGCATGCGATCCTCCACGGCGACACGTTCGCGTCGTGGTCCAAACGTGTTCCCACCACACGATCCCCGGGTTTCAGCGTGTGGGCAACGGCTCGTGTGAAGGCGAACGTCATCGTGGTCATGTTCGCACCGAAGACCACGCCGTTTGGATCGGCATCAAGTAGACGTCCGACGACGTCGCGCGATCGCTCGAGCAGCGCGTCGGTGGCATGGGCTGCCGCGAACGCGCCATGCGTGTTGGCGTTGTTGCCGCTCGACGACCAATCGCTCGAGGCGCGAATCGCAACATCGACCATCTGTGTTCCGGCAGGACCGTCAAATCGGGCCCACTCGCCCCGTGCCCCCGGGAAGCGTTCTCGAACGGTGTCGGTCACTTGGCGCGTCTGGCAAGTTTGGCGAGACGCTTCTTTGCGCGTCCTACCGGAGCGAGATGGCGATGATCCAAATCGCTTACTTCGGTGCCGTCGGCGAATCGAACCCAATAGCGCTGCCACTGGAAACCGTTGGCCAGGATCACACGCCCCTCGCTGCCGGCCGGCACGTCGGGAAGATCGACCGTGGTCACCACTTTGTCGCCGATTCGCAAATCAATCTGACCCTCGTGGGGCTTGGCAAGGGAATGTGGCTTCCAAAAAGGCATCACCTCAGTATGGCACTTGTAGCCTTCTTCACTCATGCAAAGCACGGTCGAACAGCTCGAGGGCAACAAAGTCAAGGTCAACGTTTCCGTGGACGAGGTGGCGTTCGATCAGGACATCGAAGTTGCCTACCGCAAGCTCGCCCGACAGGTTCGCATCCCTGGATTCCGCCCAGGCAAGGCGCCACGTCGCATCATCGAGGCCCACCTCGGCGAGGACGGCAAGCGCGCCGCACGCGCACAAGCGATCGAGGATGCGGTACCCAAGTACCTCGCCGAAGTGGTCAAGCAGCACGACATCGACATCATCGCCACGCCGAAGGTCGACCACGTGCACGGTGCGGAGGACGTCAGCGGACCGATCTCGTTTCATTGCGAACTCGAAATCCGTCCAGTGGTGTCGGTGGCCGGCTACGCGGGCTTGCGCGTGGAGCTGTCGAGCATCACGTCGACCGAGAAGGAGATCGACGAGGTCGTCGACAACGAGCGCAAGCGTCACGGCACCCTCGTGGATGCGACGCGTCCGATCGCCACCGGCGATCAGGTGACGCTCGACCTCTCGGCATCCCGAAACGGCGAGTCGGTTCCGGGTCTCAACGTCGAGGCGTGGTTGTACGAGGTGGGTCGTGGCTGGGTGGCCAAGGGTTTCGACGACGAGCTCGTCGGTCTCTCTGCCGGCGACGAAAAGACGTTCACCGCCGTTCCCAACGGCAACGAAGACGAAGCGGATTTTTCGCTCAAGGTGGTGAAGGTGCAGGAATTGCAGCTACCAGAGACCACCGACCAGTGGGTGTCCGATACGTTCGGCGAATTCGACACGGTTGCCCAGTGGCGCAGTTCCATCGGCGATCGCATGAACGAATCGCGTCTCAACCAGGCGCGCAACTCGGTGGTGGATCGCGTCACCGACGAACTTGCGAAGTTGGTCGACATCGACCTGCCCGAGGCGATGGTCGACGGCGACCTGCGGTCGCGAGTGCGCAACACCGTCGACACCTTTCAGCGTCAGGGAATCGCTATCGCCCAGTTCCTCCAGATCACCGGACAAACCGAGGAACAGTTCATCGAGCAACTGCGGGAGCAGTCTCGAAAGGCGGTCAGGGTCGACCTTGCGTTGCGAGCCATCGCAAGCGACGAGCAGATGGAAGCCGACGACGCGGACGTCAACGTGGAACTTGAGCGCATCGCCGTGCGCGCGAACGTGAAGGTCAAGCGCGTACGTTCCCTCTACGAAAAGAACGATGCGATCGGCGACCTCAAGGCGCAGATTCGAAAATCGAAGGCCCTCGAGTGGCTCGTGCGTCAGGTCACATACGTGGATACCGAGGGCAAGCCGATAGCGACGGACCTGTTGTTGGATGCGGGCGTGGACATCGATCCCACGGCCGATACGGGTGCTTCCGTGAACTTGGGTGGTGAATCCAACACGAATGAAGAGGCGACCAGTACGGTGGACGACGATTCCCCCGACGAATGATCAGGTCATGAACTTTTCGAACTATTACGTTCCCAACGTCACCGAGACCACCAGCCGTGGCGAGCGCGTGTACGACCTCTACAGCCGACTGCTGAAAGAGAACATCATCTTCCTCGGCACGCCGATCGACGACACCATCGCCAACCTCATCTGCGCCCAGCTCATCCACCTGGAGAGCGAGAACCCGGACAAGGACATCAACATCTACATCAACAGCCCCGGCGGCGACATCACGGCGCTGTTCGCCATCTACGACACGATGCAGTTCATCAAGAACGACATCGCCACGATTTGTCTCGGTCAGGCTGCGTCGGCTGCGGCGGTGCTGTTGGCCGCCGGCACGAAGGGGAAGCGCCTTGCGTTGCCGCACGCCCGCATCCTGTTGCACCAGCCGTACGGCCAGGTTGGGTACGGGCAAGTAACCGATCTGGAGATTGCCGCTCGCGAGATCCTGCGCATGCGCGACCTGCTGGAGATCATCCTGGCCAACCACACGGGGCAGAGCATCGAGCGGGTGCACGCCGATACCGATCGCGATTTCGTCATGGAGGCAAAAGAGGCGCAGGAGTACGGCGTGATCGACGAGGTCATCACCACCCGTCAACTCGCCGACCGCAGCGGACCCATTCGATAAGGAGGGGAGACCATGGCCAAGTTCGGTGACACCGCGGAACTCGTGAAGTGCACGTTCTGCAACAAAACGCAGAAGCAAGTGAAGAAACTTATCGCCGGTCCTTCCGTCTACATCTGCAACGAGTGCATCGACCTCTGCAACGAGATCATCGACGACGAAGTTGCAGACGCCAAGAGTCTCGGGCTCGAGAACATTCCGACACCGCGCGAGATTCGCGCATTCCTCGACGACTTCGTCATCGGTCAGGATGCCGCCAAGAAAGTGTTGGCGGTTGCCGTGTTCAACCATTATCGGCGCATCAAGTATTCGCAGAGCAAGAAGCTGCGTCGCGACGAGGTGGAGTTGCAGAAGAGCAACATTCTGTTGCTCGGGCCCACCGGCTGCGGAAAAACGCACATGGCACAGACGCTGGCGCGCCTGTTGAACGTGCCGTTCGCCATCGCGGATGCAACTGCCCTGACCGAAGCCGGTTACGTGGGCGAGGACGTGGAGAACATCCTGCTGAAACTGTTGCAGGCCGCCGATTTCGACGTGAAGCGAGCCGAGATGGGCATCGTCTACATCGACGAAATAGACAAGGTGGCGCGCAAGAGCGAGAATCCATCCATCACCCGCGACGTCTCGGGCGAGGGTGTCCAGCAGGCACTTCTCAAGATTCTGGAGGGAACCGTGGCTTCGGTGCCCCCGCAGGGTGGACGCAAGCATCCTCACCAAGAGTTCATCCAGATCGACACCACCAACGTGCTCTTCATCGTGGGCGGGGCATTCGCCGGGCTCGACCAGATCATCGGATCGCGACTCGGAGACAAGGGTGTGGGATTCCACGCGACGGTGAAGTCGAAGAAGGATCGCGACCCCGGGG
>Ga0222713_10006737_pt1 | contig 10862 bp, 19 predicted proteins | sample C33_649DmetaG_FD_165061 | JGI IMG/M metagenome (GOLD analysis project Ga0222713, IMG submission 165061) | Estuarine water microbial communities from San Francisco Bay, California, United States - C33_649D | ecosystem: Environmental > Aquatic > Marine > Unclassified | place: USA: California... | reverse complement strand
TTAGTACCAACAGTTTGTAACTCAGTACCGGATTCTTCCATGGTATCAAGAGTTTCTGATTCTTTTCGTGTTACAGCCTTCTTGGAAACTTCACCATTCATGAAATCTTTTTGTTTCTGAATTTTCTTTTTAAGAAGTTCTTTTTGTTTATCTGAAAGTTGAACCGTTTCTGATTTTGATTTGGAAGAACTTGATGATGGAGAACCCATATTTTCCGGTAGGTTTGTTACACTCATTGAACTACCACCATTTGAATCACCATCAGTACCGCCATTGGGTGCCGAACCATTCATACCATTGGAGAAATCTTGAAATTCCCCATCTGTCATTTCTCTTGGAGAATCTGATGAATTACCTTCACCATTTTGTGAATCACCTTCATCACCACTACCTTCATCATTACCTTGTTGATTCTGGTCATCAGTTTTAACTGTTGGTAAGTTGGAAAGGATAGTTGTGTAAACCTCAAGGGCTACATTGAAAGTATCTAAAGAAGATTTTAATCTAAGGATATTACCCAATCCGATTAATCTATAAATCTCACGAAGTCCTTTAAGTTTGGTAAGGTCAGTATTTTTGTTGTGTAGGTTGATGATTCGGAACATATAAGATTCAACACTTTCTTCGGTGTATTCATCTGATGTCAATCCTTTATCAATCATTTTATCATTGAAGTACTTATCGTACATAGCTCGGTAGTAATCTCTATAACCAGGAGCTGAGTTGAAAACGAATTGGTCAATTCTTCTATCTTCTACATAGTTCCAAATATCTTTGATAATTTCAATTGGATTATTAATACCTTTCTTAATAGAACCCTCAACAATATGTTTTGGAACTAATGAGTAGATATTACGAAGTAAATTAAAATCTGAAAGTTTGATGTGAGAACCTTCGTGAAGTGCCAAACCAACGGCCACGTCAAAATCGGATGGTTCGATAACATTGGCACCGATAACTACGGTTTTACCATCGGTATAAGAATTACCACGAGTGTTAAAAGTAACCGGAATTTGTTGATTGGTTACGATGTTTACGAAGTTGGAAATAGCTCGTTTAGATGCCGATAACTTGTAAAGGTCACGAGATTTAAGTTCCATGTCAGAAAGTGAATCCACGATGATATCATCGTCATCCCAATCTTGTAACCAATAAGAGGAGTGTGATTTTGAATAGTTACCCATATTTTTATTCTTTAATAGTTTATCAATCATTACAGAACAAATATACAAATAAATGCCGAGAATTCCTAATTTTTTATTGATTATTTTTCAAAAATTCTTGAATTTTTTCTTCAAGGAATTTCATGGATTCTGAATCACCGTGAAATCCCTCAAATTTCAAATAATACTTAACTATATCGGGATTTGATTCGAATTGTTTCTTTAAATCACTTAATTCGGGTATATATTTTACAATATAGGACATTAATCTATTAAATCGTTTGGTGAATCTCTATAAATACGATATGAATCTTCATCGAAGTGTTGGGTACTTACTTCAAAGATTGTTGAATTATCTTCTAATGCTATAAGTTGATGTGGTAATCCTCGTTCAATTAAAACCGAATCACCATTTATTATGGTTTTGGATTGGATTTGTGCATTCTCTACATCAATCCACTTAAAAATAAAAGAACCGTTCTGAACAAACCAAGTTTCTTTTTTCTTTAAATGATAATGCATTGAAAACTTATCACCGTCTCTATTGAATACTAAAAGTTTTCCACAATACTCTTCATCGTTGTGAATCCACATTTCGTATCCCCAAGTTTTCGTAACTATTTTAGGAGTTGTTATATTGGGATTAATAATCATCGTCTAAATTAAATCCTGAATCTGCTCTTTCTAATTCGTTGTAGAGGTCATCCAACTCATCTACCATTTTTTGTACCAATTTCCAATCTTGTAATTCTATTGCATCTTCCAAGATATTACAAATTTTTCCAATTGTTGCTGTTAAATCTTTCATATAAATTTAAAAATGTTTTGTTTATATGTGATTAAATATAATAAATTAGAAAAAAGAAAAATATTATCTACCTTGACCACGATTGGGTTTTACATAATTTTTCGAACCCTTGTTAGATGATTGTTTTGTTTTTGCGTGAACACCTTTTCTGCTTACCTTAGATTTTGGTCTGAAAGAAACAACTTCTTTCATCTTAGCTTTTGCCATGAAATAATAACTCCCTATTAAAGAGTTCCCTGTAAATTAGTTATTTAATAAAGTTTGCTTTTTTAAGTAACCTTGCAGATGTAATCCATTTTTTACCAATTTGATTATAAATTGGTTTTCTAATGAAACTATCAATTGCCTTTTGTACTGACTTATCAACTGGTTTGTACACGGTATTATCTACGATGGTCATATTACCACTAAATAAACCTTGGAATTTACCTAAGTTGTTTTGACATGCACTCCAAATTTCTGTAACTAATTCATCAGAAAGAGTTCTATCTCTCTTTCTATTTCTTTCTAACGCAACTTCTAACGATGTATTCACGAATACCATATAACAATCGTATCCTAATGCTTCAGCGTGTTTCTTTTTCTTTTTAATCTTTTCAAAATCATCACCAGTACCATCGATAATCATTCCTAATCTACCTGCCTCATAAAACTTTTGTTGAGTTTGAGTTAGTTTCTTAGCCTTATCTCTGATTCCACCTGGGTTTTTGGTAATCTTATCCCACAATTCAGGTTCTTCTTTTTCGATTCTACCTAAATCTTTTGGGTCAATACCATTTTTCTTTAACTCGGTTTCGAAGGCAGTATCTGAATTTACAATCTTTAATCCCGAAGCAGCAAATGATGAACGTAAATCTTTACCTACACCGAATACCTCCTTTGCAGTAAATGATTTACCCGAACCCGGCCCACCTGCCATGAATACACATTTAAGGATACCGGGGTCATCAACCCCTTCGTTTATGATTTGTTCTAAGATAGATTCTTTTATAGAAAGGAGTTCTCTCTCCATTTCCAACATTGATTTGACAATCTTAGATTCAGATATTACTTGTTTCAATTTAGTCTCCTATTACTTGTTGTAAGTTGTATTGTTGGAAGAACCACCAGAGTATCCTCCACCTTTGGATGTTTTCTTTGAAGCAGGTTTTCTACCTTTTCTTGGTGTACCTTTTGCTGCAGTTACAACATCTTTAGATTGTTTAACAACCTCTTTTGCTGCATCTACTACATCTTTGGCTTCTTCAGCTACTCTTTTGGCACGAACCTTAACTTCTTTTGCAACTTCCTTCACTTGTTCAACTTTTTCTTCAATTGCATCAGGAATCAAATCACCATCGGCATCTTTGATTTTACCCGTCTTTTGAAGATAAACTACAACTGCTGCAGAAACTACAACTACGCCTAAAATAATTAAAAATGTACTCATAATAAAACTTGTTTTTAGTTAGTAAATATAAATATAAAGAAATTATATAAAAAGGGAATCTTCATCGATATCGTATTGTTTTTTGATATCTATTACCTTCTTTTTCTTTTCTTTTTTCACACGAATTGATTTTGGCAGGAACATTGATACTCCTGCCAAAACTACCATAGGAACTATAAAGTTTCTAATCTTCCCCATATAAACTCCACTTTCTTTCTGGTTCTGGTTCAATCACAACTTCTTCTTTGTCTACGATGTAAACATAACCTTCTCTGGCATCCATATAGAATTGTGTTTTACCTTTCTTTTGGTAAACATATTCAAGGACATCAGTAAGTGATTCCAAAACTAAAGTGGAGTTATCAACCGGAGTCCATCTATCTCCAGGTGGCACTCGTTTGGCCACTCTGGTTTTGATTTCTTCCTCTATGATTTGTGCCTCTTTTGCCATCTTATTCAATTACCCTTAATACTCTACTTTCTTTAGCACCACTTACTTTATAATCGACCTGAACTCCTGCTTCATCAAAATCTTTGATTACTCTTGCCTCTGCTTCAGTAACGGACATTGCATCTACCAAGTAGATTTCTTTGTTTTTCTTATCCTTGCCATTTTTAAGTGTTGCAACTACCACTTCCACTGTAACTTCAAAATACTTGTTCATACTTGTTTGTTTTTAGATTTATTTGTTTTTATTTAATTTTTTACCCAAGCTCCATGTAAATCCCAACCATGTTTAAATGTTGGTTTTGCTAGTGGAGTATATCCATTTGTTTCTAATTCGTTAATTATACTTTCTATTTTACTCTTCCAATCTACTTTGTTTATAGGATGGAATTCGATGATGTACGCTCGGATATGTGGTTGGAATATGTTATATCCATACTCAGCACCTTCAACATCTATCTTTACTACAGTAGCATTTTTTACTGCTTCTTCGTATCTTATTGCAGGTACATCAATATACCCCTTTTTATTGGTTCTCTTCGCTATTGAATTTGTAACACCAACACCACTTGAAACATACAAAGGAATATTCGGAGTATCATACCCCACTACTGCCTTATTATATATGCTCATTACATCTTTTTTATTTTTAGAAAGCAGTTCAAATGTATTTGGTGTAGCCTCGTAAGAATGTATTTCTTTAACTCCCTTGGAAGCACAATACATACTATACTCACCTACATACGCACCGATATCCACCACAACATCATCCTCATAGAGTTCCACTAATAGAGCCTCTGTCATTTTGTTAGTGAAAGGTTTAGTGGTATCACTCGTTTTGAATGCATAATGTCCACCAGTCACTTTTGAGTTTATGTATTCGTATAACATTTTTTTATTTTGGCCAATTAAAATTGTAAAATTCGTAATTCTTTTTTACCGATTCATCATTACCTTCTGCTTCTATTGCTTCTTCTTCGGATTCATATATAGCATCAACGGGGCACTCAGGAATACATGCACCACATAAAATACATTCTTCTGGGTTGATGTAAAGTTGTAATCCTTTTTTTTCCTCATCACTCATCCCATCAAGTTCTTTACCCATTCCATCTATTTTAAACGGGCCATTGATAACATCAACTGGACAAACACTCACACATCCCGTATCACATACTCCTACACATTTATTACCAATTATAAAACTCATTTTATTTTATTTTAAATTTATACAAAGATACGAATAATTTTTCACAATTCCAAATTAATATTCAAATTCTTTTTTAGGGCCAGTTAAATTTCCATTTAAAAGAAATGAACAATTGAAACATAACATTCGTAAATTATCGTATAAATGATTTTCTTTGTTACCATCCAAGAAATCTAAAACCAAAGGAACTTTATGGTCAGTTACTCTTCTTTCTTCAAATCCACAATTGTTACATTTCTCTAACATATAACCATTAAGAAGTAATCTTTGTTTTAACTTCCATACTGGGTATTCTGGGTACTTTCCTTTGAGGATATCATCTAATGAGTACTTTCCTCGTTTGATGTTGTAACCCTTTCTAATACCATTACCATCGGGGTTTTTTAAATCATCAAAGATACCATATTGTTTTGCGTATTTCTTATAAGTGTTGAACGAAACTCCCAACACTCTCGCGGCTTCCATTGCAGAACGAGATTTCTCTTGAGCCTTTTTAATTTCAGATTCCATCAAAGGTTGTGCACCCAATCCTCTCTTCAATCTACGATGTTTACTTGCCTGAGAAAGGTCTTTGGTTGGGTCAAAGTTTGGGAATATCTTTTCGTTTTTATTTTCCATACTAATAATCTTTATTATAAGTATAGTGTATTAAAATTTTTTGATAGGGTAAGTGAATTATTTTAGAATTTCTTCATATAAAAATGATTTCATTCTTTCCTCACCAGAATTTGTAAGAGTTTCTAACAATTTATAATTGTTTTCAAATCTGAATTCATTTTGTTTTTTATATTCTACTAAATCTAATTTTAATAATCTTTCCAACTCATCGAGTATCATTTTTATTCTATTCTCATGATTGGTTTCAAACTCATAATTGGTTTGTATCAAATCATCAAATAAATCAAATCCTAAATCTCTTAATGTTTGTTGTAATCCTGGTAATGCAATAAATAATGGTATTTGTTTTGCCAAAAATGGTTTTATTATTTTTTCAGTAAATGTAATCAAATCGTATTCCGATGCATCACCATGAGTCATTCCTATCACATTCTCAGTAACAAGATTTATTATAGGTCTATATAGTTCATTAATTTGATTATTTATGTATGAATATTGATTTAAATCATAATCCAAGTTTTTTGGCAAATCTATTGATTTTAACAAACTTGCATCAGAATTATTTATACTATTTGATATAAGTAAATGCTCTATACAATCTTCAAAAACTCCTTTGTTAAATTTAGAACCACCATGGCCTCCGGTTGAAAATAAAAACGAACAATTTTCTATTGATATATTTCTTTTTAAAAGTTGTAGTAGTAAATAAACTCTATGTAATCTACAAGAATTATTTAATGATATGAAACCATTTGTATTTGCAAATATTTCATTTGCATTATCTAATCTATTATCAGAACTTTTATTAAGGAATGCATAAAATACTAAATCAAATCCTTGTAGTATTTTTAAATTTTTATAATAGAATTCATGATGGTATATATAATAATCTATATTTGAATCAATTATTAAATAAAATTGATTTGAATGATTGCTTACCTTTTCAAAAAAATCATCTAAAAACATTTGTAAATTACCACTTTCAGTAGTTACATCTACAACTATTTTTGTATTATAATTTGCATATTTTAAAATATTATTAAAATTATCTTGAAACCCTTCTCTATGACATACAATAATATCGTATATGCCTTCTGCAATATCTGGTCTATCATATTCTTTTTGAGAAATAAATTTACCAAATATTCGGTTTAATTGATAATCAAAATCTAATATTTTTTTAGTTATCATCCCTTACTACATCTAAAGTAACACAATGAGGTCCACCTGATAAAGTTCTTGCATGACTTAGTTTTACAGGTATTGATTCAATTCCCCATTTTTTCAATTCCTTCATTAGAAGAACCTGATGTTCTTCTACCATTACCAAATCCTTATTTATTGGTAAAATGTTCATTCCTAACCAAGGAGACGCAGGACACCAATCTTCCATAACTTGTGTTGGGAATGGTTCGGGTGCCCAAATTCTATCCAATTTACTAATAAAATGGGGCATGTTTTTCCAATTAACTCTACTTGGATTTAACAATACCAACCCTTCTCGTAAAAATACAAAAGTAGTATCTATGTGAATATATGCATAAACTCCTTCTGCAGTATGAACATTATATTCTTCACCAAATGTTTCTTTACAATATTGTTCCAACCACTTAGCACCATCTTTGTTTCCAGTATTTGAAACTAAATAAAGTAAATCATTATTGTGTTTAATAACATTAGCAGCATCAAATACAGGTTCTCCATCTAATAATGTTGGAATAGATAAATCTTCTCTTTGATAAATGGAATCTAATAGTTTAGGTCTTGGTGCCTGAACCCAATGATTTTGGTCAAATAATGGTTTTAAAGTTCTTTCTGCTTCATTACTTCTATGACGAAGTGTCATTGGAACTTCTATTGCCTTATCATTTATAATCAATACAGTATCTCGAGGACAATAATTATAATAACCATCAACTTCCCAATTATCAGTTTTAATTGGTTCTGAAAACTTAGTAGCAATAGGTCTATGAACTTTTACGCCAAGAGATTTTAAAGTTCTTTCAATCTCATCTAAATCTTTTTGTGTTTCATCTAATACTTTTTTTAGATATTCCCCACTTGGTCTATTTTTAAATTCATCATCTGATAGATGTGCGTAATCTATACAATGTAGACACTTATCACCAATTGTTGGAACTTGTGCAAAAGATGCATCTCCAACTATTATTTCTCGTAATTGTCCCCATTCATTTTTTACTTGAGGTTTAATTAAGTTTTCCATATTCTATAAAATTTGTTTTTTTATACCAAGCCCAATCAATTGGAATTGTATCGGTTTTTAAATAATCGTTTATAATTCTATTATAAATTATATGTGCTACTAATTTATTAGCACCATAACCATTATGCATATCTTGTATTACTGAATTTGTTTCATTTGTAATGGATATTTTATTTATATCACCAAATGCAGTAAATCCATTATTTCTTTCATAAAATTTACCATCACCAAATAAAATTACTTTACTTTCATCATAAACTGCATGTTTGTTTAAAACAAATGGTGGTTCTGTATAGAGATAGTTAAATTTATATTTCTCTAAATAACTTACAAAAAACTCGGTTTCTCTATATATCAGATTTATTTCATTATTATAATTAATAAATTTATTATAATATGTTTCAAAAAAATTTTTATATGATTCCAATGTATTAATCGTATCTTTAGAATCGTAATAATAATTCTGTCCTATTTCAATAAATTTACAAAGTTCATCATCTGATATAGAATAATTTGTTACAAAAAAATCCTTTAACTCATTTGAATAAAATTCTTTTCTACATAATCCTAAAAATTCAATTAAAAATAAGTTTTCATCATGTACGAAATATGGGTTAGATACAATATCATAAAAAATTCTATACATTCTATCATTTCCATACCCACTTTTTGCATGATTTATTACTTGTATATCTTTACCAAACATTTTTTGTAATTGACCAGGATATGAGTAATTAAATTGAGTTTTTTCCTCTTCAAGATGGCCATATACTAATTCAAGTTTTTTAAAATCAGTTGATATCTTATTTCCATCAAATTCAAATCCCCCACCCTGAGTGAATGAACCACCAAAACAATGTATATATTTTATCTTTTTCATATAATACTAGTTACATAGTTTTTTTCTTTGTACCATTTCCAATCAATCGGATTTAATTCTTTCTTGATAATACCATCCAATATAAGTTTATTATAAATTATATGTGCACATAATTTATTTGATTTAAAACTATTATGGTCATCATCGTATTTATCATTAGTTTCAATGTTTATTATTAAATCATTTTCTGTTGCAAATTCCAACATATTTGTATTTTCTTTGAAATAAAAACCGTCACCAAATATTATTTCATTTTTTTTAGTATTAAAAATATCTTCATCTGAAATCACTGGGGGTGAAGTATAATAATATTTTAAATTAAGTTTATCTAAATATGAAATAAAGAATTCCATATTCCGTAACACAAAACTACTTTCATCTTCTAAATTTATAAAATTTTCTACATATTTTTCAAAAAAAGAAATAGTATCCATATCTTTAATTATATCTAAAAAATTTTGTGAATCATAGTGATATGAACTAGCAACTCCCAATAAATGAGCACCCTTATTGGTTAAATTTCCATCACTATCAATAGAATGTTGCCAATTTATCGTAATATAGTTTTGAATTTTATTAAAAAACTCTTCGCGTCTTCCTAATCCGGTAAATTCTAATAACAATAAGTGTTCATCTGAATCAAAATTCCATTCATTTGTAATTTTATGTAAAATTCTATACATTCTATCATTGCCATATCCTTGTTTAGCATGATTATGTACTTTAATATCATTTCCAATAAATTTTTGTAATTGACCGGGATATGAGAAGTTGTATTGAGTAAGTGGAGTATCTACACTTGAATATAATTTTTTTATTAGATTACTTCTTTCCAAATCACTGCCATCAAATTCAAATCCACCACCGGCAGTATGTGATGTACCAAAACAATGAATATGTTTAATCTTTGTCATCTACTCCAAATTTAGAGAACTTATACCAAACTCTCTCGTGTAAGAAATATAATACCATTTTGGTTATAACTTCAACCCCTCCAATAGTCATTCCTACTGCAAGATTTCCAGTTATAATCCAAGAAAGAATAATTGTATCTATTGTACCAATTAATCTCCAAGTTATTGTTTTAGCTATGTGTCTTTTGACCTGAGGCATCTATTTCACCTTTTCTAATTTTTGTACCACTTATCTCAGCAATTTCAGTTGGTGGTTCGTGATATACTACATCGTATCCAACTCCTCTACCATAATTTACTGATTCAATATCAGGAATAATAGAAAGTAATATTTTGTCTGTGTTTTGGAAAAAGAATGGTTCATGAGTTAATTCTCTCAATATTTGTTGTGCAGATTTAGGATTGCTTTCATCTTGTTGGACATCTCTAATTGCAACCCAAACATTCTTTCCCTTTTCAAGTTGTTGGTTGATTAACCATTCGTGACCTTTGTGCCAATTTTGCCATCTACCAATGTATAATGCGTATTTTTTCATAATTTATTTAATTTATTCAAGTGGTTAATTAATTTTGAAAATGAAGTATCGGGTGAATCTTTTGTAGTATCCATATCAATAAAATTCACTTGAGGTTGTTCGTAATCCGTTACCTTAAATTCAGAACGAGGTCTTTCATCTGAACAATGAACATAAATCTCAATAAAATCTCCTTGGATTTTATCTTTCAATTCTTCTCTCAAATCTAAGAAAGGTGCAACAAGAGAAACAACAACATCACACCCATTTATATGTAGATATTCTACAATTGTTTGAGCAGTTTTAATATTATTTCTTCGTCCTTGGTCAGAATAATCTTTGTTGTTTGTAATTTCTCTTAAATGGTCTCCATCTAAATGAAATACATCTCTTCGCCAATTTCTTTTTTCAGTTTTTAAAAAACTATGTAATTTTTTACCTAAAACTGTTTTTCCCGAACCGGGTTGTCCTGTAAACCAATAAATCATATTTATATCTCTCTTTTTATATTATAACCTTTTATGTGGTATGCCTTATCATGTGAATCACATACTATGTAGTTTCCATTAAAAAATTCATGAACTGCCTTAACTACTCCAACATGAACCGTACATCCATTGAATTGACAAGTATCTTTTTCTAACATTTCAGAT
>Ga0222713_10006735_pt1 | contig 10865 bp, 11 predicted proteins | sample C33_649DmetaG_FD_165061 | JGI IMG/M metagenome (GOLD analysis project Ga0222713, IMG submission 165061) | Estuarine water microbial communities from San Francisco Bay, California, United States - C33_649D | ecosystem: Environmental > Aquatic > Marine > Unclassified | place: USA: California... | reverse complement strand
TCTGTTAGCCGTTCCCGATGTGTGCATATTTGTGACCGGGTGCACTATCTTCGCGACATGCCGGCAGGCTTTGTTCAGGCACGCAGACGAAAGATCAAGCGGCGCACCCTGCTTTGGGGTTCAGTTGTATTCTTCGTCAGTCTTGGGGCGGCCGTAGTAGTGGGAATTCTGTTGGGGACACCATTCGGGGGGTTGCCCGTTCTGGTGATCGCTGCGACGGGTCTTGCCCGTCTGATCGACCGGGATTTCAACTTATGAAGTATGGCTGTGCAATGTGGTTAGCCATACTGATTTTGCTGGTTCCTGCCGTAGTTGTCTGGAATGCGCTTACAGATCCCCAAGTAGTTGACGGCACCCATATATTGCTCGGCTTGATTCTCTTCGGGGTTGGGGTGGCTCTCTTTCAATGGGGGTGGGATAACACGTCATAGGACAGGCGGACCCTTCTAGGCACCGGCAGACCCTTGTACCTAAAGGGTTATGTGGCGATTTATATACCACCCGGGTTTTTCCGACCATGCCCCGGGACACCCCGACGCAGTGAGGTTGGTGCGTAATTCCAAACTCCAATGACGATTTGGCCGTGGTTGGAATTCCAGCAACCGTTTGGAACGTGACACGTCGTTCTTTGGAACGCTTCATGTCACTCCTGCTGTGGGGTGCCGCCCAAGGAACTCGAGATCGTCGATCTATGCCGATTTTCTTCATTTCATCATGGCTGGTTACCCCGTCGTTACGTTCATCTGCAAGGCTAAATCTGTGGGTTATCGGATGAGATGTCGTCTAAGTACACAGATCGCCATCAGGTTTTGTGGACTAGTAATCTTTGCACTCGCATTGAGTTCATGCAGCAGTGGCGATACTTCAACAACAGAGGTCGGTTCAGCGCTGCAGTCATCGAGGACAGAGAACCTGGTCGGTGGTGGTGGGCCGCAAACTCCGCCGTGTGGAATATTCGAAGTCACCAAGACCGAAGTTGTGTCTGGTCAACAATTCTCCGTAGGCAGATACCAGATAAATACTTTTGGTATTTCTTGTGATGAAGTGATGGGTCACGCGGGTCTATTCAGTCAGTTCCTGCAACTTGAAGACAATGAGGCGCTGCCTGATCCGTGGCGTTTCCTGGAAGGTGCGATAGGCGCACCGAAATTTGTTTCGGGACCTGCCGTTGGTTTTCGTGTGCAGAGAATTTCCGATTGACGCTCGACTTTTCTCACCATCCCCGACGCAGTCCCCGTACTTATCCCTCCGGGTCTGGGATTTTCTAAGACCCACCCTCTGAAAAGGCGACCACCAGCACCGCCACCACAACACCCACCCACAGCAGCCAAAAATAGGCATGGCTTTCTGTCCGTGGTCGCGCAGCACCTTTGACCTGAAAGGCTTATCTAACTTGTCGGGCACCCGACCGCCAACAGGCTTGTTTAGGTTTTCGTCAGCCCTGCCCCAAAACATCAGCGCCGCGAACCACGCCACCGCAAGCCCGATAAACGCCCAAGCCATAAGGCGAACAGTACCGAAACTGCCGCACCCTTCTTGGATCAGTAGACCTTCTGCCCCCGACCCCTATGCCCCTGTATATCCCCGGGGCTTCGTTTCGTGAATAAAGAGTCAGGTGGGCAACCTGCGGCGCCTATCAAGCTGAAGCGGCACGTTGGTCTTGTGGTCGCACATCGAACTCACACGATTACTGCTGTCTTATGTGCGGAGTGTGCGGAGTGTGCAGAGCGTGTCACAGCGGAGTTTCAGAAGGAAACCCTCAAGAAAGGTTGGACGAGTCCTAGGTCGGCTCTCTTTAACCCAGGAACAATTGCGGCTAATGCAATTCGTAAGCAAAAGCACAGGCGGCAGCTCGGCGAGTAGTTCGTCAACTACATGACCTGCCCCTCGCCACAAATAGTCATCGCGAGCAGTCGGCGGGATTTTAGAAATACGTGGACGTTCTTGGGGTCACATAGGGGTCACAAACCATAAAGAATCAGTACTACTAGGCGATAGCGATGTGTCGCTACGTGCTGACAGTTACGTACTCTCAAGACTGGATAGACACGGCGATACGCCCAATTGTTGTCTTCGGATCAGAGGGTTGGGGGTTCGAGTCCCTCCGAGCGCGCCAGACACATTCACAAACGCTTGATTTGCGGCGGCAACCATGTCGCGTCCAAGACTTCCGGACTCGGACTGTAGATGCGAAGACATAAATCGATTGGTCCTGGACAGGACGGAATCCAGTTCGTGACTGGTATTGCGTCTTTTTGCCTCTGAGAAATCAGAATAGTCAACGATCCGTCGTTCGAGATCCGAAGTACGTCTCTGCTTCGAAGTCCGTAGCGGTTGAGGTCATTAGCGACAAGGTGTCCATTGGCGTCATACAAGGTGATCGACCAGAATCCGCCAGCTGGCGGAAATTCACCCGGGTTGAACCGAATCAGATAGTCGCCTTCACCCGTCAACCGTCGTCCGTCGGAGTCTCGCATTCCAGTGAAGTAGACGGCGTCTTCTGGAGGATTTGCCGCGAGCCCAAACTTTGCGATTGCTGCTCGTCGTAGGTAGTCGTTTCCCCAGGTGCCGAAACCATCAATGGAGTAGTTCCAGCCGTTGACTCTCGACCCTCGATTCTCTATGGAACTAGAAATCTGCTGTCTCGCACGCGCTACGGACTTCTCAATCTTCTCACGTATTTCATCGCGCCATGTGGGAAATGTCGCTCCCGGGGCCGGGTCCAAACCGAGTCTCTTCATTCGCAACAGCTGAGATAGATCGCTTAGGTGCGAATACTCACGACGCAACAAACGAATGCCCTGTTCAAAGAACTGTTCTGCTGACAGTGATTCAACCGTTTCTACTGGTGATGACGGCGACGTCTGGGCAACACGACGGGTATCAGTCATGAATTGTGATTCTGATTCAGCGATTAATGAAACTCCTGATAGAAATTCATGTGCAGATTGCAAGTCTTCACTTGCTGTGACTGCAGTCCTTCCGATTATCCAAACAGAATTTGTTGGACATCTAATCGCAGTGGTGCTGCGGCTGTTGCGTATTACTTCGGTCGCCACATCAGGACCAAAGAGTTGAGCAGAGATTCCATCTTCTCCAACTGTGCGCGATCCGATTACTCCAAAGGTGTCAGTCCACATGTCCAATAGTTGAAACATATAGAAGCGGTCATGGCTCTTTGGAATCTCTAGTTTTCCCGATCCTTCTGACAGATCGATCCACCCACTTGAGAAGAGTGTGTCAATATTCGTTCGAGCTACTAGTCGCCACCTGTGATTCGCAGTCGTCCGACTGTGATGAAACAGGTTTTGGTCGCCTCTTGAACTGTGCGCCAGCGATCTCTGCCGTGTTTCCTCCATAACCATGATGGGATACAGATACAGATATGTCTCGAATGCAATTTCTTCATACGGAGTGGAGTCAGCGGTGATCAATCGAGATACCTCATCCTGCAATTTCAAGCGACTCGCTGGTTGCCCCTAGCTGAGAGGGTCGCTAGGGGCAACCTTGAGTCATTGTTTGATCTTGGGGAGTGATCTGAGCGTCGAATAGTAAATCTTTGCGTTGAACGCGGATGACATATTCACTCGTTTTCTGAGATTACCCACCTCAAACAGAACGTCTGCTTCCTTCTGGAACTCAGCAATTACGTTCGGCGTGATTGGCACGAAATTTGCAAGTCCACCAACAAGGAGTTTGGACGCAAGCGGGCGCGCAACTGCGGCAGGGTAAGCACCGAAGAACAGTTTCTGGTATACGTCTATGCCTTGTTCGACATTTCTTGACACTTTTACCATCATTGCCTGGTGCCGACGGAGGTAATCGGAAATCGCGGCGTTCACCTTCGGGTTCTTCATCGATTTATCAGATTGATAAAACGCAAAATACCCGGGCAGGTACCCGGTTCCAGTCGTCAGAATCTTGTGACCTGCAGCAGCCAACATTGACACAAATGGTTCTGGAACAACTGCGGCACCCACCGAACCTCCCGAGATAGCCGCAAAACTCTGTGCGGGCAGGAGATTACTAAAAGCCACACTCGTCAATGGCACTGTCGCTTTTTTGAGTGCTGCCACAGCTAAGTACTCTCCTTCCGTCCCCATTGTGAGAGCCAAGGATTTTCCTCTGAGTGCAGAGATCGAGGTCGTGCCACTCTCGTAAGCCTTCTTGGACACCACAAGACTGAATAGTCCGCCTGGACTTGACGGTGGGCTCGTGACCGCAACTATTCGTGCCTTGGTTTTTGAAGAAGTTGCATAAATTGCGGGAGCCATTGCCGTTCCTGCAAGGTGTACGGATCCGCCAATGGTTGCTGCCAGGGCTTCTGGACCAGTAGCGAAGGTTACGTACTTCAGCTTGTATTTAGCACCTTTCATGCAGTCTGCCCATTCACATATTGCGTTGAACGCTCCCGCTGCATCTGCAACCGTCAACGTGAATCCTTTTAGGTCAATGGCCTCTGGGCGTGATGGTTGTGCTGCTGCTGCAAGTGGACTAGCGCTCAGTAACGCGCCCACGATGAAACTCGTGAGGATTGATTTGACTCTGGTATTCGGTTTCATATTTCTCCTTTTTGGTTGTTGGATTAATTGGGACTTTCGATTGTCGAATTGTCTTAGTCGCTCTCAACGCCGAGCGAACGTAACAACTGGCTCCGGAATTCGAGTAGTTTTCCCGTCCCCATTCTTCGAGGGCGCTCTGCTTCAATCTGAACCTCAAGTGCAATTTTCGAGTTGCTTAGAACGAGAACCCGATCGGCCAAGGCGAGAGCCTCATCGACATCGTGTGTAACAAGGAGTACCGCTGGCTTGTAACGCGAACAGAGGGTTCTTACGACTTGCTGCATGTTTAATCGCGTGAGAGCGTCGAGAGCTCCGAATGGCTCGTCCAGAAGTAGAAGTTTTGGTCTACGGCAAAGTGCACGAGCTAGGGCGACACGTTGGGCTTCTCCGCCTGAGAGCTTCGCGGGCCAGTTTTCTGCGAGGGTCTCCAGACCGACCTCGGCCAGTGCCGCAATTGCAAGTGCCCTGAGGTCTTGGACGTCCTTGATCCCAATCACGACATTTTCCCAGACCTTCATTGACTGGATGAGTCGTGGTTCTTGAAACACCACAGTTCGTGCCTGTGGCACGATGACGTCCCCACTTGTTGCGGATTCGAGGCCAGCCAGAATTCTCAGAAGTGTTGTCTTGCCACTACCACTCTTGCCAACTAACGCCACGAATTCGCCGGTCGCTATCTTGAAATCAATCCCGTCAAGTATGGAAGAGTTGCTCGCAATTGAAAATCTCTTGGTTGCGCAACGCAGGTTGACCGCTAAATCTCCGGTTCCGTTCGTTACGTCGTTCATCGGAGTGCAACTCCAGAACGCCACGGAACTAAGACCTTTTCCAGGGCTCTCACCAACAAATCCGCCAGAAGTCCGAAGAGTGCGTAGAGAGCTACACAGGCAAATACCGCATAGTTCTGGCCGTATCCAGTCGAGCGCGCCAAGAGGAAACCGATACCGCTCTGAGCATTGATTTGCTCCGCCGCAACGAGTGCGAGCACTGAGATAATGAGTGACAGTCGAAGCCCAGTGAGAATCGTGGGCATTGCTAGTGGAATAATGACTTTTCGGTAAAGCTCCCAATCACTGACTCCGAATGACTGTGCGCACTCAACAATTTTTCCGTCGACATTCCTTACACCGCTAGACGTATTCGCATAAATCGGGTAGTAGGTGGCAAGCGCGATAATGACGATTTTCGGTGTTTCACCGATTCCAAACCAGAGGATGAAAAGTGGTATCAACGCGATGAACGGAATCGCTCGCATCATCTGCAGCGGTGCGTCTATTACGTTCTCAACGACTTCAGAGATCCCAGCAGAGAGACCCATGAGAAATCCGATCGCACCTCCGATTGCAAGTCCAGTCATAGCGCGGGTCAGTGACGTAAAAATCTGAACGATTAGATCGTCTTCATCAAACATGATTTTCCACTGACGAAGTACTTCAATCGGAGTCGGCATGGTTAATTCAGGCACCAACTTCGAGCCGGCGAGCCAAGTCCAGATCACGAGAATTAGAACCGGCAGAACTAGTCGCAGCAGCATTCGCCGGGTAGACGCGCTGATGACCGCGGCGACAACGTTCGACCGAGAACGATCCTTAGCCACCTGACTCCAGCCTCATGTAGTTCCTCCCGCCGGACGGGCATATCCATAATGTATATGCGTGCGCACGCATCTTATATCATGTGTTTCGAGATGTCAAGTAGTCAGCACAGCGATCGTGACGCGACAGTTTCCGGATTTTGCCACCCACTGTATGAGAACGTGAGACGAACGTTTCGACAAAATCTCGTGTCGGGGAGCGAATTGGGAGCCTCTGTTGCCGTCACCGTCCGTGGCGAGCTCGTAGTTGATCTCTGGGGAGGCTGGGCAGACACCGCTCAAGCAATTCCATGGACGGAACAGACGATAACCAATGTCTACTCAACGACGAAAACCATGACGGCACTAACTGCACTGGTGCTCGTTGAACGAGGTGAACTGAATCTCTCTGATCGCGTTGCAAAGTTCTGGCCGGAATTCGCGAACTGCGGCAAGAGTTCAGTAACCGTCTCTCAACTCATTTCCCACTCATCTGGATTGCCTGCCTGGAATCAACCAATCACCATTGAAGATCTCTACGACTGGGAGAAGTCAACAGATTTACTTGCAAACCAGGAACCTTGGTGGACGCCAGGTTCCCAGTCGGGTTATCACATGCTGAGTTTTGGCCATCTCATCGGCGAAGTTGTTCGGCGGATCACTGGAGTGAGTTTCGGAAGTTTCTTTAAAACCGAGATTGCCATACCACTTGGTTCAAATTTTCGAATCGGACTCGACCCAACTGACCTTCCTTCGGTTTCCCCGGTCGTAATCCTTCAAGATGCGCCAGAGGTCGTCCCACCAACCGAGATTGCTTCAAAAACTCTCGTTGGTCCCCCACTCCCTAGAGGTGGGACTGTGGTGAATTCCGATGCTTGGAGAAGCGCTCAGGTCCCTGCTGCAAATGGACATGGAAACGCGCGGTCAGTTGCGCAAATTCAGGGACTCCTCACCAATCGGGGAGAAATCTCTGGAAGAAAAATCCTCAGTGACAAAGTGATTAGCGAAGCATTCAAACCAATCATCACCTCACGTGACGCAGTCCTTGGAGTCCCAATGACGTTTGCATCAGGATTTGCAGTTGCAAACTTGAATCATCCGACACTCGGTGGTCGAAATGCACGATTCTGGGGTGGTTTTGGCGGCTCACGGATCGTGCATGAGCTTGATCATCAGATGACATTTGCTTATGTAATGAACAAATTGAATCCCTCTGCATTTTTTGGCGACTTGCGGGGCGATGATCTATTGAAAAGTGCCCTCCAAGCAACTGATTCATACCATGCCGAGAATCAGTGATCCTCGACGATTCTTGAGACATCAACGTGGCCGACGCTCCGCTCCTTCGCAAAAAGCGAGATTTCTCCGATGAGGTTTACGCTCATCTTCTGCAGAAGAAGTCCGAGTTGTTCAAGTTCCTCCGAACTAAGACCAGCAAGAAATCGGGACCGAATCTCGTTGATCCAGACAGGTCCGTCTGCCTGCAATCGACGCAAGCCCAAATTCGTTACTTTTACGATGGTATTTCTCGCATCACTCGTTGGTTTCTCAGTGACAACCAAACCCGAATCACTAAGGCTTTGAACGATGCGCGACATTCGACTTGATGACAATCCGAGACGAAGTGCGAGGTCGCTAATTGTGAGACCTTCAGCCAACGTTGAAGACAGAAACGCCAGCAGCTCCACTTCAGTATGGCTACATGTCACCTTGGACTTCTTCAGGAGAAATCTGTTCCCATGAATTATCAACTCCCACAGTGGCAGCCAGGCATTCCTCTCAGAGTCCGAAAAGCGGTCGCTTGCAGACTGTGTGCTGTTGGCATTATTCATCGTGATTTCAACCCCGCTTTAGAAGTTACATCCAAATGTGTTCAGGGGGAGATTTCTGCGAGATGAGTTTTAAAGGACTGATGGACCCACGAGCAATCCAGGCACTTTCTCTCTTCCCGACTCCCGAGCCGGTGACGTTTGATAGCCGAGAGCAGATACTCGATCACCAAGTATCTGGACCCATCGCGATGCGTCAGGCATCGCTAATGGATCATTTCAAAGTCTTTGACGACGAGCGCATTTCTTCGTCCGCTGGTCTCCGAATTGAGAAGCGAGCGATCGAGTCATCACCCGACGGAAACACGATTAACTTGCAGATAATTCGCAAAGCCAGTGACGATACTCAGCCGTGCGTCTACTACATACATGGTGGAGCGATGGCCACACTCTCATGCTTTCTCCCCAACTATCGAGCCTGGGGGAAAATGCTTGCCCAACTTGATGTGACAGTAGTTATGGTCGATTTTCGAAATTCAGTCTCACCGAGTTCTGTACCTGAGATCGCTCCATTTCCAGGTGGACTCAACGACTGCATCGCAGGTTTCAAATGGACTGCCAAGAATTCAGAAACCCTGGGAATAGATCCGGAGCGAATCATCATCGCCGGCGACAGCGGCGGCGGAAACCTTGCAATTTCTAGCAGTTTGAGTTTGTTGGAAGAGGAGGCATCGGAGAAGCCTTCCGGGCTCTATGTGATCTGCCCCTATATTGCAGGTGATTATTCGTCTGACGAACTGAAGAGCGTTGAAGCCAACAATGGAATCTTCATTGATGTCAAGAACAACCTCGCCACAATGGGCTACGGAATCGAACATCTAATCGCCAGAAACCCATTGGCCTGGCCGCACTTTGTTGACTCAAGAGTGTTACGCGCCTTGCCGCCGACTGTTGTGAGCGTGAATGAATTTGACCCGCTACGAGATGAGGGTCTGATGTTTTTTAGAAAACTTCTTGATGCAGATGTCAGAGCTAGATGCCGAACAAACATGGGTGTTTTTCATGCGATTGAAGTGTTCCCAACAATTTGCCCAGACATTAGCTGGGACACTGCTATGAGTGTGGCCTCGCTGGCATCCGACTCATCACGACTTGCCCTCTAGCGGAATGCTTTGAAGAGAGCTGTCGTCGACTTCAGCCTCCTCGAACTGGATTCGGAAGGGTCCTCCAGGTCACAGCGGGGTCACAAACCATTAGGAATCCATGGACTAGGCGACACGTACTGCTCACCACCACCGCACAGACACACACTCTCAAGACTGCATAGACACGGTGACACGCCCAACCGTTGTCTTCGGATCAGAGGGTTGGGGGTTCGAGTCCCTCCGAGCGCGCCAACAATTATCGCGGGTTTGTATTGACAAACTCGGAGTGTTGGAGCTGCGCTAATCAGCGACGAGTTGAGGGTTGGCGCCCGTGCTCACGAGAACAGTCCAGGTGCGACGAGTGGCGAGCAACTCGCTGGCAGCAATCGGATTGGCGAATTCCACCGTGTTGCACCCGTTCTTGCTGAGGTAGTTATACAGTGCAGCGTTTCGACGGCTAAACAATCGAGTGTTGGCTCGTGACGTAGTGGCGGGTTCCACAGCGGTTACTTGACAGGCCAGCGTTTTGTCCGCATACGCGGCAACGTTGCTGGTCCACGTTGTGGTCTCTGCTTTACGCACCACCGATGAGTACAGCGAGAACTTGTGCGCCCAGGCGAACACGTTGTCGGTTGCTTGTGGTTCAACAGCAACAGTCCACGTGCGATTAATTCGGGAGATCTTGGTGAGCGGTGCCGCCGGATTGGTAGTGATTTTCGTACAGCCTCCCAGTTTCAACAACGTCGTCATGCTGAGCATGCGCTTGTCAAACAGCTGCAGATTGGCAGCAGAACGCGACGCCGGACTAGTGGGACTCAGTACGCAAGACAGTTGCATAGATAATTGACCGCTCACAAACGACTGCCAATCAGACTGGATACGTGCAGCAAGCGACGAACTAAACAGTGGGAACGTGACCGACCACTCGTTCGTGATTGCGCGAACCACTGAGATGCCGATGTTTGCAGTTACTTCTGCGGCTCCGCCGCTGACATAAACGAACCCTTGGATCTGCAACGTGTGATTGCCGCTCGGCAACGAGGTGGGAAGGCTGATTGCTCCCGCGAAGTTGCCGTTTGCATCCACCGTTGTTTCGGCCAACAACATCGGCGTGGAAAACAGCCATACCTGAACTGGTGTTGAAGCTATAAATGAACTCGTCGCAATTTCCAATGGTGTAGCTGCCGTTGCGGCAAGACTCGAGGGCGCAAAACCCGCTAACGCGATGGTGGCTGGCCCTGCCGACATGAGCGCCGCACCGTCACTCGACTTTTGCACCGCAGTCTCGACGGGTACACCACCAAACATTGCTTTCGACTCACCCGCTGCCACCTGAGCAGCAGGAGCCGCAGGCACTTGTTGTGACTGTTGGATTGGTTCACCAAGGGCAATCACTTTCGCGCCCCGAGGTGCTGTTGGCGCATCTGCTGGTACGGCTCGAAGAACCACCGGAGGAATCACCACTCGTGATGCTTCTCCATTTCGTCGTACCGACGGTGTGAATACCTTCGCAGCCGGTACCGACCCACCAGCAGGCACCTTTAGAACACCGGCAATCGGTGACGCCACGCCAGGAACCTTCGGCACGACCACGCGAATCACATCAGCATCACGCCGTGACGACGCAACAGTCGTAGTAGTTACCGATCGAGGTGACACCGTGGTGGTGGTGGTTGCCGTCGAGCGAGGTGTCACCGTGGTCGGCGTTGGCCCCGGCGCAGCAGTTGTGGTGGTCGTAGAGAACGAAGCCGGCACCACCGTCGTTGTGGTGGTGGTGGTGGTGGTGGTGGTCGTTGTTGTCGTTGTCGTCGTTGTT
>Ga0222713_10006733_pt1 | contig 10868 bp, 3 predicted proteins | sample C33_649DmetaG_FD_165061 | JGI IMG/M metagenome (GOLD analysis project Ga0222713, IMG submission 165061) | Estuarine water microbial communities from San Francisco Bay, California, United States - C33_649D | ecosystem: Environmental > Aquatic > Marine > Unclassified | place: USA: California... | reverse complement strand
GTCAACTTTTTGATATGCACCAAGAATGTTTTGTTGTGTTTGATTCTGGTATGTTTTTGAAGTGGTAGTAGTTGTTTGCCAATTACTTCCACCTGTAACAGTAACATCAACTGTATTTGTTTGTGTACCAGGAATACCCTTCCAGTCACCAACAGACATTGTTGTGATAGTATTAGACTCACTATACACCTGTAGGTTAGGATCAACAATCAACAATGCTGGTGCATAGTCTGTATCAACCCAATTGTCTACGTTAGGTGTCAAATCTACCACACCTTGTCTAGAAACAAACGAGAATGGGTTGACATTCACGGTGCGTGATGCGAATTTTTGTGTTGCAACATTTGATGTTGAGTATGGTAGACTGAAATAGTTTACCAAACCACTACTATCAATTTCATAACCCAAAGATGCTGCCGAGTTTGCAGCTAACTTACCAATGTTATTAACCAGTGCGGTAGATTTCAATGGGAAGTTTTTAACTGTGTGTGATGCACTCAGTATACGGTCTCTGCGGTTGATAGAGGCAGAATAATCTGAACTCATAGTATCTGCTGCAGCGTAACTTGAGAAGTCATCAACTAAAATACCATTCTTGAATCTGTTTAGACCATATGCGTCAGAGATTTGTAGTGATTGTGCCTTTTGTTCCAACAAATTCAATGAAGTGTAGTACTCAACCTTGTTGATTCTTGATTCCAAACCAGAAATATCTTGCATAGTATAACGTTTGTGTTGTACTTTTTCGATAGACAGGTCAGAAATTAAACCTGCTGGCACTTCGGTTGGAATGTAACCTGTATAAGGTGCATGTGTGATATTAGCCAATACCAATGAACCATCTGGTTCTGTTGGTGGTAATGGTGTCAATGAAGGAGAACCCTCAACAATCTTAAATTGACGGTCTTTGCTTAGAGTCAACTTATCTTTTCTACCAAGATAATATTCAGAATCACCAACGAATGTTGTTAGGTCAACTGGTAAATTCAAACCATAGTTCTGTGTACCTGTTGTTGAGAATCGGAAAGTGAAATCTGTTTGTGCATTTAATCTTGCAGGTCTAAAGTCTAAACAATCACGCAGACTGTAAACAGTACCACCATTACTTCTGTAAGATGGAATATCTCTGTAATCTTCCGCAAGTGTTGAACTTGTGTATGATGTTACTGCAAAATAACCATCACCACCAGTGTGTTGGTAGTAATCGAGTAATACTAGAATGTTACCAACAGGTTGTGGTGCACCTGGTTTTAATGTGATAGATGCGTGGTCGTAATAGCCATCTCTTTGTCCGTTGTCAAACGTGTAATTGTTTGTAACATCATATGTTGGATTCGACAACATACCAGATGTTGGTGTTGTACCAGATGCTTTTGTGTCAATGATTTTTACGATGCGTTTAACATCAGACAAGTACAATGATTGCTTTTGTCCTGGTGATACTAGACCACCATTTTGAATGTACACTTGACCTTTAGATGTTAGTGCATCATCGTCAACAAATGTATATGTATTGACTTGTGTACCAGCAATGTTGATTGCGGTTGTATTGGCTTCAATTAAGTTCTTAGACCTCAACACATAACCTGTGTTGTCTGCGTTGACAACAAATACTTTTGCAATAACCATTGCGGTGAATGGTAACAAATCTGTTGCAGCTAATGTTGCAACAGCTGATGTGCTGTCTAGTGTCACAGTTCTCTCTGCCGAAACCCAAGGTATAATATCACCATTCTTGATTGAGGTGTTTGAACCCTTGTCGGTCACAATCACTGTGAAATTTTCCAAGACAGTTTCATCACTCAATACAGAACTTGGTGTTCCAAAGTGTGTGAAGATACCTTGTAATGCATTGCTGTAATTTACTTCAGCTGTAACTGAACCACCAGCAGATGTGAATGACAAGTTTCTCCACAGTTGTTGTGTGGTATATGAAGTGTCTGACAATGTGGAAATATATGGATTACCAACATTAAAGATTAATTCTGGTGAACCTGGATTTTTTAGTTCTGTGTCACCTGAACCAACACCATTTGTTTTGCCTTGTGTATTGATAGATGAAGAACCAAGAACATTGAGACTGCCATCCACAGACACCAAAGCTTCAGTATCTTTGATATCGAAATTCAATACAAATACAGATGATGAATCTGGTGTTGTTGTCCAGTTTTGATTTAGATATGCAACACGAGATGTACCATTGTAACCAGTAATGGTTCTTGTATCACCTGCGTTGGTACCACGTGTAATGCTAATATTTACACCATCATATGCATTGCTTGTTGCAGAAAATTGAGCAGGTAAAGTGATTGTGTTTGTTGAACCTGTGATTGCATTGGCTGATGGCGCAGCGTTTTGTATATCATAGACATATGCTTTGTAAATGTATGTGTTAGCATTTGCACTGTTAGATGCACCAGTATAAACCAAATTACGAATATAACCCGATGCAACAGTTGTTGCTGCATATGAGGTTGCATTACTTCTATTTACACTATTTACATTAACGCAATGAAAGTCTATTGGTTGTGCAGTAGTAAAATCAAAAAAGTCCTGCGAATTACCACGAACTGTATCGACATAGACATAAGAACCATAGTCAATATAAACAGGACCATTTCCACGGGTTGCGGTTGTTCTTGCACGATTGGATACCAAATCAATCGGTGTTGGATTTTCTACACGGTAACCGTGAACATATGCCAAACCTTTACCAACTGATAGTGTATATTTGGTTGCATCTTCGTTTGTTTTTGGTGTTAGTTTGAAATCATCTACAACATAATCACCATTGGTTTCATAGTCACGCTTAGCAAAGTAGTCGTCAATAACATTGTATACTGATCCATCTACCAGTTTCGCAACAGAACCATCAGTAACACGCACCAATTCCACGAAAGAATCATCATCACCCAATTGGATTGGACGAGTTTCTAATGTTAATTCAATAACATATCTGTCTGCACCTGGTGCCTGATAGTTGGAAGAACCAACGGCTGGATCCAGTAATGATGCATCGTTAACATAGTCATAAATTGTTTCAGTAATATTCAAACCAATGCGTCTGCTTGGTGTAGCATTGTACTTGTCAATGATAACTGTCTGTGATTGAATCTGAACAAAGTGTCCTTCAATGTAGAATACACCATCAGCAATAGATGCAACAGAAGATTTACCTGTTGAACCATTCGCCAATGCCTGAACTGCAAGATTCGAGTTCACATCATAGATTACATCGTTGTCTGTGAAGTGTGTACCAGTTTTGTATGCAACAACCAATGTTGGTGGATCACCTTCACCACCAGTGCCAGTTGGTACAGCCACTTGCAGAACTCTGGCAATAACATCACCTTCTGCACTTTGAATCAACAAACCTTCCCATTGAGTCACATCAATGGCAACGTTATTATAGGTAGATTGTAGTTTGATATAGTAACAGTCGAAGTTGGTTGTTACCTGACCACCAGTTACAGGTGAATTCTGTTTGAAGATGTTGTCTGCAAACTTTGTAACTTGATTTTGAAGGATGGTTTGTGCCTGTGTTAATTCTCTAGCCTGAACCGCAAAACCTGGCTTGAAAAGAATACGATGGAAGTTCTTTGTTGAATCGAAATCATCGTAGTAAGGATCAACGTTAAAATACAGAGCCATTTTTTTCCTTTAGTAACCTAATACAAATTTATATTGTTCTATACCATCAGTGCTTCTAGTAACCCCATCTCTATTCTCAATATGTGATATGTATCCGGAGAAAGTTGAGAAGTCTGGTTCACTGTATGATAATATTGTTCTTGTCGTTGTTGATGTGTCACCCTTCAACGGCGAGTTGATTGTTGGTGTTCCTGTCATATTTAGAAGTCTTACCACATTGGTTGCTGGGTCAAAACTCAAAACTCTTCCAAAAAATGATGCCGTTGCAAGGTCTAAACCTTGATATACGATTTCATCGTTTGTAAATGAACCGAAACCTGGTGCCACGATGAAGTCTGTTGTTGTTTTGTATATTTCACCTGATGCAGGAACATAGTTTGCAAAAGCTTCATCTAGTGTTTTTGTTGTTGGATTTACAATAAGACCAACTTGGTGGTAATCTATATCTGTTGGTATAATACCACCTTCAGAACCATCAAACTCAACACTCAACATAACGTGATTGCAACCGAGTTCTGAGATTGGATCAAACCCGTGGCCACCAACTGGTGATGTGGATATCTCCAAGATTGCACCAAAACCAATAGAGGTTGAAATCGAAACATTTGCGTATGTGTAATTGCTACCCGGATTGGTTACAAGAATGTCCGTGATAACTTCTCCTGAAATTACCGCAGTTGCAGCTGCATCTTTGCCATCACCCGTAATCACCACAGAAACAATAGAGTTTGCAGGATCATATCCAAGGCCACCATCTATTACGTTGATAACATCAATGTTACCTGCACCTGCCACATTATCTAATGGGTTTGGTATATTTTTACCAATTGGAACTGGTAACCAAGATGAGTCCATGAATTTTAATTTGGAACCAGCATCAACAGTGTACATAAACTTCCACTTATAATCATCTGTACCTTGGAAGATGTTACTTGAGTTGTATGTTCCTGGTTCAAAGTATGGTTCTTCCGTGGATGGAGAATCATTATTGTTCCATAAACATTTGAATACTTGGTCGTATCTATTTTTCACATAGTAAAATTTAGTTGGGTTTCCGTTTTCGTCCAACTCAAACATATCAACTGTGTCGATGTAACGGTCATAAACTGTACCTGATACCCAATCATAACGTTTAATTACAGGTGCAATATCATTTGATGTAACGTGTTTTACCGCAAAAATATTCTTGGAGATTAATTTCAAAGACTTAACATCTTGTGATGGTATTGGTGGATTACCTTGTTCTGGCCAAGGTTCTGCTTTTGCCAAGAAACAATATGTCTGACTGATGGATGTGTTTGCTGGTGGAACTACAGCAACAGGCGCATAGTAGGTCTGTTCGACCTGTCCAACCTTTGCGCCGTATGTGATGAGTGATTTATTTGCCATGATTTATTTATTAACCATTAATAGAAACGAAGGTGTTTGCATTATCACCATCAATACTAAAGAACCTCAAGTACATAGAACTACCTGCGGTGATGGTGGCAGTAGTAGACTTGTTCGTTGAATTTAAAACTGAACAACCGTGAGTTACTGTATGATTTTGTGTGTCTGTATTAACCAACCACACTTCAACAATTTTGCCTGCAACATAGTTACTGTGTGTTATTGATATGTTATCTGCACAGTTGGCTTTGATAACTGAATCTGTTACATAGTCGATTGTAATTGATGTTTGTAATCCTGCCGGTAACCTAGGTGAATATACGACACCTTTCGATGGATTTACATAACCAGTAAATGAAACATTATTTGCATTGAATGTTGCAATATTTACTAATGTATTTGATCCTGTTTCAACATTATAGAATTTGATTGCTGAACCACGAGTTGTGTCTGTATAATTTTCTGTTGCAACAAAATCAATTCTTGATGTACCACCAGATTGCCATGTGGTCGCACCATAACCACTTGCACCGATGCGTGTCAATACATCACCAGTCTGAACAGCAGATGGATGTGATACATTACCTCGTGCTGCACGGCCACCAAATATTGGGAAAACAATTTGTCCGTTGGCACCATAAGAGTCTGAAATAACTCTTGTTGGAACATTATGTTTACCTGTTATATGCAATACATAACCATCGCCACCTGGAGTTTGTGTTATGCCTGTATTTGATGCACTAATTGTAACCAATGGTTGTGTTGAACTTATTGTTGAGTTTGCAAACTTGATGACACCATTAACATTTAAATTGTCTGTAATTGTCATTGAACCAGCAAAAGTTCCAGTAGTATTTGCAAGTGCATTGTTTGCCTTGGCAAATGCAGAGTTAGCGTGTGTATAACCAAAATATGCGTAAGAATCTATTGCGTTAGCAGATGCAAATGCAGCATTGGCCTGTATAAATGCACCGTTAGCATACAATGCAGCAGAGTTTGCAACATGTGTCGGTGTATTTGCTCTCAAGAATGCTGAGTTTGCATAGTTACCAGCAGTGACTGCCTTAGAATCTGCGGTTGCTGCGTTGATGATGGCCTGTGCGGCTGTATCAGCAACAGTATTGGCAAATGCTGCACCTGAGTTTGCAACAATAAATGCTGCGTTTGCTTTTAGAATGGCTGCGTTTGCATGAATGAAACCTGAGTTGGCATGTAAGAATGATGCGTTACTAAATGCAAATGGTGCTGCTGCGGTATTCTGTGATGTATTATCTTGGAAGATGATTGGTTTACCAATCATTTTGAAACCTTGGTTGTGTACAAACTGTGCAATGATGCCACTTGAGTCTATGCTACCCAATAGTATAGAAACATTCTTGTTTGGAGTAGTTGTACCTATCACCAGGTTACCACCAGGCGTTGCCGAGGTGTCGCCTTGAACAATCAGATATCCATCTAAAGGTTTTGCGTAGGTGAAACCATCATAATTGTATGATGAACCATTTAGACCCATATCAATGTAGTATGTGGAATCTGTGCCGTTATTTGCGGTAATAACAATATCACCTGAACCATTGCCACTATTGTTTTGTAAGTTTAGTTGTAGGTAATGGTCTGATGAACCAGCAAACTGTGCAACAACATTAGGTAAAACAATATGATTGTTACCTACATTCAACACATTGTGTGAATACAAACCTTCAGCGAGTGTTGTGCCAGTAAATCTACCAGTCACATCGGTGATGGTGTCCACAGCCAAGAATATTGTCTGTGCTGTGTTGGCATTAAGTGCCGTAATTAATGGTAATTCCGAAATCTTTACTGTTGACATTGTTTACCCCAATATGATTGTTCTGTCATCTTCTGTTGTTATAATTCTACCGTCTTCTGTCATTAGTTCTGGTATGTATGTTGTGCCGACTGGACCCAATAATCTAATTTGATTTCCTGATAGAGCACTGTTTGCAATCCATGATGTTCTTCTGACATGCAAATAAGAGTTTGCTGCACTTGACAAATTACTTGTCAAATAAATTTTGCCGTTTACATAGTCAACCGAACTAATTACTTTTGCTGTGTTGTTTGCAACTAATACGGTATCACCAGGGAATAATATATCCATCAAAGGATATGCAGTGTTACTGTATGTACCACTATTAATAACATTATATGAGTCAGTTATAACTCTTGTAATATTTATGGTGTTTGAACCAGCATTTGCAGTTGCAGTTGCGACATTTGGGAATGTCATCCAAACATTACCCTTGACTGTAATTGTATCTGAAACTGGATCTACTTTTATTACCTGAGCCATCACATTAGGACCATGTGCAGATTCTAATGAAATGATTGTTGAGTTTGCAAAGATAATATTTGCAAGATTTGCACCAAGTAAGTTATTAAACTTGATAATATTGTTACTCTTGTTGGTAAAATCTGTTGCAATCGTTGCTGTTGTACCTGCTGCACCAATAGAATAGTAAAGTGGTTTTGCATCAAACAAAGCTTTCTGTACATGATAGTCAAAATCGGATGGAATCTTGGATGCCATTCTGCCGATGACTCTCATACCACTTGGGTGTAACAAGTTCTTCAATACGGTTCTATACTTTTCGATTTCTTTTTCAACTGTAATTTGATAAGTATAGTTGTTATATTTTTCACTCTGCAATACACTGAATGAACTTGGTTGTCCCTGTGCGTTCAAGTATTGTCCTTGACTCAATGATAAACCATTTAAGAAAGATGCGGTTGCCTTAGCTGAACCGTCACCATAATTCTTTACACCATTTTGATTGTATGTGGAATCTATGGCAGTATTTGCCATAATTAGGTTTATGTTTCTATCAATCTTTAGGTTTGTTGTTGGATCAGGATTGGATGTGTAGTTAAACACACGCAAGTTGTATAGAGATTGTGCTGGGTCGTTGTATGGTGTTAACAATGACACCGAATTAACCGTTGAACGGTAAGAAGCAACTTCAACATTACTACCTTGGTATATCACATCACCTTTTTGTGGAAGATCCAAGATAGAAACATTAGATACAACAATATCTTGTACCTTTAAAGAAACGTTTGGTGTAGACACATAATCTTCACCTGCTGTCAACAATCTAATTGATGTTACTGAACCTGCACGGTCCACAATAACAGAGAATGTTGCACCAGTACCAAGAATACTAGGCACAGTCAATACTGCATTTGCTGCCTGATTGTTTGCAGATATTATCCTAAGTGCTGGTAAGTTTTCGTTTCTGTAACCAAGGCCACCTAAAGGATATGTTGGAATGTTTTGTGTGTAATCATAAACATATGCAACATTTAGAATGGCACCATTTGCTGCCACAGATATAACATTTGCATATGCACCAACACCAGAACCACCTTCAATAATAATCTTATCGTTTGCCACATAACCATGTCCTGCTGCTGACACCTGAATTGGTGCCAAGATACCCAACTTACTAATGTCATCAAAGGCACCAGTATCATTCTCATAAGTTGATATTGCTGATACTGTTGGTATTGTGGAGAATCCACCACCACCATTTTCAACTAAAACGGAAGATAATGGATAAGTGGTAAAGGATGCAAAAGAAAATGCGTTTGCCAATGATGTATTAGCATTTGCGGTTGGATGACTCTGTAAGAAAGAGTAATTTGTGTTACCAATTGTAGTATGTCTGGCCAATGAAATTGAACTTGTTGGTGCAAAGGTAACATTAGCTCGTTTGCGTAAGTCTGGATCAAAAGAACCTACTACGGCCGTAGCACCTAGTCCATCACCAGTAATATCAATTAAAGTATTAGGTGTAAATGTATAACCATAACCACCATTCACAACGTTGATACGTTGAATGGAACCTCTGGTCGTTGCAGAAACCTCAGCAGTTGCCTCAACACCAGTATTTGAACTCAAACCATTGAAAACAATTACTGGATCACCAACCTTATATAATAAACCTCTAGCTCTTGAATCAACTCTTAGTTGACTGACCTGACCCACAACCTTTGCTCTGAGATTTGAACCATTGATAATGATATCTTGATTATTGTTGTCTACAACACGAACAAACTCTCCTGATTGAAACAATCGTTCGATGTTTGATATGAATATATCAATTTTATTGCCAGAAACAATTGAGTTTTCGATTGTTGCAATAGATTTGGTTGTTTCACCGATGATTCGATAGTTGTCTATTTGCAAGAATCTTTCGTCTTGCGTGTTAAGTTTCAAACTCTTTGCAACATACCAAATACCATCGGATGCCTTGAACACAGCATCTTTTGTGTTGAAGTATTCAAACTCAGAATTGAAAAGTATCTTAAAAAGAAACTGATATGATGCAGGTGTACCTTTGGAATTGTACAACTGTTTGGCAACTTTTACTGCCTGTCTTTCATCAATTAGAGATTCTTTTGGAAAGTTTGGTAGAAAATCATTGGTGAAGTACTGCAAGAAATTGTTTGCAGTTCTATCTATGTCCTTATACGACAAAAGGTTCTTAGAACCTTCTGTAACTTGACCTGTTTGTTCCATCCATTCATAGTATGCCTTCAGAAACAGAGAAAAGTTGGCGTAGTCTGGGTTATCCCTGACAAATTCTGGTAACTGTTGCGTTACCAATAACGAGGTCTTATTATTGTTTACTATCATGTTTTGGCAGTAACATTAACAACAACAGCATTGGCATCAAACGGATCAACTGTAATGATTCTATTAAATGAAGATGAAATGATTGTTGTGGTTGGGTTGGCAGTAATGGTGAATTGACCAAGTTCATTGTTAATATTCAATGGATTAAATGAATTTAATGTAACAATGCCTGCTTGATAATCAATTGTACCAATATTATTATTCAACACAGTCTTAACATTCTTTGTGTTATTGTAATATGTTCTCAATGTACCGTAACGACCTTCTAGGTTAACAACCAAAGAACCTGATTGTCCTGTTGTATCACTTGCCGCAGGTGTAACTTCCGCAATTGCTGAAGTGTAATCTGAACCGGAATTTGTTACCTTAACAGACTTAATTGTTCCATTTGTATTCAGTGTAGCAATTGCTGTTGCACCTGTACCATCACCTTTAATTGTGACTGTTGGCGCAACTTGATAACTGAAACCTGGATTCAAAATAGAAATGGACTCAACGCCGCCAGTGGATGAAGGCACTTCTTCTAAGAACACACCATCAATTGTTTGTGCCAAGTTCAATGGATTTCTAAGTTGGAAAGAAGGTGTAGAATTCACACCACTTTCAAACATACCTTTCTTCAACTTTGTACCATAATATAGATTGTAGGTTGTTGGTGTTGTCAAATTTGGATAGAATTTTTTCTGCACTTTCACTTCAATCTCGTTTGCAATTATAGATTGATTGGTATTTCTAACAACTTCATTGAAATCTGTCACAGAAAATGTTGAATTGAATGTGTTCAATGCTGTGTTGGCATAATTTGCAATTGCAGTTTTGATATTTGTTTGTAGTTGTGTTGCTGTTAAGTTTGTTCTCTTTGGATCAAACAAAACATTTGCTGTCAATTGTAGATATGTATAATCTGGATCCACAATTTTTGGTTCAACAGTTAATACAGAAATTGGTTTTACAACATCGTTAATTAACTTTTGTTTTTGTGTTTGTGTAAATGCGTATGCACCAGTTGGTTTCAGTGAAATGAATACAGAACCATATGATGGAGGATCGTTATCTTCTCCACCCCAAACACTCACGGCATCAAAAGAGTAACCGAGATTGTTTTGTTGAATGGCTGTAATGTAATCGTCTTTACTTACCGCACGACCTTGAGCTGAATAAGCCCTTG